>Ga0209367_1010767_pt1 | contig 12208 bp, 15 predicted proteins | sample WorMetLIZISLAND2_FD_187412 | JGI IMG/M metagenome (GOLD analysis project Ga0209367, IMG submission 187412) | Marine gutless worms symbiont microbial communities from Max Planck institute for Marine Microbiology, Germany - Olavius geniculatus... ... | reverse complement strand
TTTGCGATTTTTGGCCAACAAGTCGCTGTATCTCAGTAACGGTGCGAGATAGGGCCTAGGTTACTATTAATCACTAATAGGAAGTCGTACACTGGCTCTTGACTGGCACCGAATTCAATGACCTTGAACGCCAAAATAGGGAACTTTATGGATTTTATGACAATTTCGGGCTGCGACACAAATCTATCATTCACAAGGTGGCGCCACGCTACTATCGTTATGCGACCTAGATAGAGAATTTGGTATTTGTATATTAACTCAGCGTGAACGCCCCAATTTTCAGCTAAACTACTGAACCAGAACTACTATAGGCTTTCGTGCGTCTCATGAGCATTAGCTCAAATTTCTTGTTGTACATGAGTATCCAATGAACACCGTACATAAAATTACAACCCAGGAAGAACATCTTATACACCATCTTATCAATCAACAACATTATGACGTGATTGACGTCATAACTCAAAAATCACGATTAAAGTATGAAATAAAATTATTTTGATTAAATTTGACAACAAACAAAAAACCTTAAAACATCTAAGAACTGGACTTTTCAGTTTTTAAAAAATTTTCAAGCCGTGAATAGGCGAGGTTAGAAAGTGCAAGCATCGTTCAAAGGCACATAGACTTAGTAAGAAGTGTTCAGTGTGATCAGTGGCTTCTATCCCTATACCTGGTAGTCGCAGCTTGCGCCCAGTGAAAAATAGGGGGGGGGTGATTAAGGGTGTAGACCAAAACTTCCCCTTTATTTTTCGCTTCGCAATCTAAACCATTAACAAAACTCCCCCTAATTTTTATTTCCATTATTTTTCACTGTACATTTTTAATGAAACTTCCCTCTAGAAAGGCGGAAAAGCCGAAGGGGAAGGGGGGCGGGTTGGTAAACTTGAGTTCAAAAATGGAGGAGGTAAACTTGAGCCAAAAAGTGGGGGGGAAGTTGTGACCAATTTTGACTCCAGATTTGGGGGAATAGAAGCCAAAGATGTACTCCTGTTTGTGAGACAGTGTAGAAAACACCAATCAAGAAAGTACAAGCTTTGCAGCATTCTTTAATCCAGCCAATGATCTCTTCTGATTTATACACAAAGTACCGTAAAAAGCACAAAATAATGGCACACACAAGCACTTCAAGTGTATACCTGGTACTTGTATACTGATACTCCGTGACCACAGTCATGATAAATGGGCAGAACCAGATGCAAAAATTTCAGAATTACAAGAATAAACATTGTCAAACTGACAAATCAAGATTCATCGAAATTCAACACAAAACTGCACAGACAAAAGCAAATATGTAACTGATAGTAACTGGCCACTTGATAAGCAATGCAACACACATTCAAACTTATAATTCCAGTGAACAATGTCAGAAAGTTTACTTTAAAAGTCAATTTTTCTGCAAAACAATGTCATTAAATGTACAGCTTAATTGGTTCATAGAATGCAATAAATTTGAACATTTTTTGTCTGCAAGTCCTGTATAACCATCAACGGTACATTAAACCAGCAGTTAGAACCAGCAATGTCTGGGACAATTTTTATTTATGCTTTTTTTTCTATTTTAGGACAAAGCTGCATCACTTAAGAAATGCAAGACTACGATACACAATGGGTAAAGTCAAGTTTTGCTAATACTTGTCTTAGACTAAAGTCAGATCAAAGTCTCATGTACTTAACTGGGAATTTCCAAACTTTGGTCTAAGACATTGGTCTTAAACTAAATTCTCAGCGAAACTCGACCTCACCAATTGTATAATAATGTCAACTTACTCAACACAAAAAGAAAAAAAATAAACAGCTGTGATTTGCCTAATACTCTCGAATAATGACTTAAATAAAATAAAACATCAGCAACTGACAATTCTGAAACTTGAGTACACGACAGGACAAACAGACAGACAAGCAAGACACGTAATATGGCTTATTAGGATGACCATACAACATTGTCAAAATGCAAAGCCAGCGGCCAACACAATACAAACATGTATGTTGATGGCTAAAAGCAGCATTCGTACTCACCAACTGTATAGCTATCAAATCTATGCATTGTCGAGAGGCACGTCCAGTAACTTAACCGCTGCTAGCGGCTGGCAGCTGCTGCGCTACTGGACACTCGGCTACGGCAAGCCGCTTCGAGCCTATGGTAGCGTAAAAATGTTACGCTGCGTTACAGTTTAGGCCAAGATGAAAGTTGAAAAATCACTGATCTAACACCGTACAGTATAAAATAACACTAGTGGAAAATCGTTTTCTTAATTATTATTTTTACTCGAAACTCGTTTATTACGAGCAGCAAAGCCATCTTTAGTGAACAAATATGACGTCAAGTTCACTTGCGCTAGCCGCTAAAAACCCGCAAACGTAGATTGTTGTCTGACAAAAATTGTAGCGGCTGGCAGCGTATCGCAGCCGAAATCTCGTAGCCGCTAAGTTGCCAGACATGCTTAAGATTTCTACACAAGGCAGATTTACAATGGGGAGGTCATGGGTTTGACTACCTGCCCAGTCAGTATCAAGCACATGTTACTTTTTAGATGACAGTTAGCAGAGAAATAAACCATCCCACTATACTCAGCCTCCCATCCTTGCAGGGTAGATAAATCCAACACCTGTCTGCCCTGGCTGGGGCATGTTCACCTGTGCCAAAAGGTAGCAGCTTCCTCTGCGGCCACTTTCTCGTGGTGGAAGCGTCTGGGCCCGATGTCGACCGAGCTACCAGCGACCACTGGCAATGGTCACCTGCCGCTCACGTCCGACCTCACCGGCCCAGCAAAGCGCCCACAACCCCACGGGATCCGATTCCTGGGAGTTCATCACAGGCGACTGTTCGTAACTGATCTACGACACCTCTGGCTGAGTTCCTGGAATGGATTGGATTGAATCGCCCCCTCGACCGGGAATGAGACAGAGAGAGAGAGAGAAGGTAGCACTGCAACATCCCATATGGCAGGTAATGCTCCAGAGCTCTGAGATGGGTTCCCATGAAGAGCAATACAGCCAATTAGCTATTAGCATTGTGCAGACAATACTAAAAACATCTTCTAAATATGAAAAAAGACTGACAAATTATGTCAGAGAAAAATCAGTCCCCAAATTTGGATTTTTTTATTCCATAGCAGAGGCAAGATTCACTGCATTTAAATAATCTGTAGCAAAATAAGCCAAAAGTAAGCCCAATTATCACTACAACAGAAGGAACATGAGAAATACGTTGAATATACAAAGAAAAGTCGCAGTAGTGGACATCAATAAAAAATCACGCAATGCAATCACAATGGGATGATCTATATACATGCTAAAATACTTAATGTACATTTGCAAATATGAAAGAAAGAACAAAAAGACTTATCACACATCAAGGGTCTTAACTAGGGCCCACAGTTTCCCACGAAAAATTTAGCTAAATTACACGGGCCAGTTTGCAAAATTCCGCTGCTCACCGTGGCAAAATTGTCTAAATTTTGTGGGGCTTACAGAGAGTAAACTGAGCTCTATCAGAAACTTCAGTTGTTGAAGGTTGGTGTTGCACTGAATTATGCTAGCAACCTGCAGGAAAAAAACCAGTTGTTTTTTTCTTTTGAAAAATGCAATCTGTCAAGTCGCATTGTGTCGATTGTGCCATACTGCAATAGCTAATCACTAGGAGACAGTTTTACGCAGTTCAGTGAGTACTTTTCATGATATAGTTAGTGCGTAATTAGTAATATTTACGTCATGAAATTAACAATCGTACTAATCAATGCTCATTTCTCAACTTCTGCGAAATTCCACAAAAATATCAAAATTCCGCAAAAAAAGCAAATTCTGTGGCTTGGCTCAAAATTCCACGGCCTGTGGAAAACTGTGGGTCCTAGTTGTAACTGTACAAGAAGGGCTATTTTACAGTTATACAAGTGAGCGAGCAAAGCCATACACCCTGCTCGAAACATCCGGTTATTTCAGGATAGTCAAAAATTAGCCACGACAGACAAACACAAATATAGATTTGTTTTGACTAAATTCTGTCATGAAGCTTCGAAGATCTCTCCCAGTTATAATAAATGTTGGTGAAACTTCAAAAATGACGTCTTTAGAGTCATAGACACAAGTTTTGATGACCACCCCAGCCATATAATTTCACTGTAGACATTAGGATAAATAAGTAACAGTTAACATCCATAAACTCTGAAATGTGGCAAATGCCACAGACTTATCAGTGATCCATTACAATATTTTGCAGTGTCAAGATCAAGACTGAAATGGCCCAATAAATGTCACAGCAACAAACTATTCAAAATGTTGACTCTTACAAGTTATAACGGACTGTCAATGAAAATTCTGCCACTGGCCTAAAACAAAAACCATAAAAAATAATAACAATATGATAATGATGCTAATAATAGTAATTAAATTAATACAGTTCTAGTGACAACATATCCAGGAACACAACCAGAAAAAGTCATCATCACGTAATAATAGAAATTAATAATATTCAGGAAATCGAAAAAGTTAACACCAAAAAATAATACATGTAGCCATGTCATGCAGTATTCTAGGGACTGCATCATAACACACTGAAATATCTGAACACAGCAGTGAAAGTCTGAGAACAGAAAAAACCCTATAGTTTGAAGAATACAGTAAATTCTGGGTTCAGATCCATGACAACTACAATACAATAAATTGAAAAATTTCCATGGCACAGCAGTCAATTTACTGTCAGCTATGGAAAAAGACGGATAACAAACGAGTCTGAGATTTAGTTTTAAACATTTGCAGACACAGACATCGCTTCTGATGGCAGACTGTTCCAAGTTCTTGCCAGCCACAGCAATGGGTAATGCTCGTCACTGATTGATAAAAAAATATGACTCAGTTTATAACAATAATAATAATATTACTGCAAAGTATCTGGTCAGCATAACATTTGTTGATCCTGACAAATCACCAGACCTAGATCACAAGACCTGTCTGCAACAGACTTTGCTGCTAACATCTGCCTTTGGCGTATTGGTTCTTCACACCTTGAACCACAACAAAACAAGAGTGTGCAGCCGTAGAGGGCCTGCCCGCTATGGGGCCGTCCTTGCAGTTAAGTAGGCCTACGTGCGTGCTACCACACGGCGACAGCAAGTGCTGCCATCTTGTGAATCATTTAGACTTGACGACGCTACATGGTGAGCGTGCTTTGGTGGTGGTGAATTTTTCGCCAACAACGCAATTACCCGCCGTGACCTTGACCTTTGACCTTGAAATTGGTCCACGGGGTGCTCGTGTCCTGAGGATCCTTCCTACCAAGTCTGGTATTTGTAGGCCTTTTCATTTTTTCTCTAGGTGGAGGCACGGGACAGACGGACAGCATCAATACATGATGGGGCCTCCTTCTAGGAAGGACCGCCCCATAATAATAATAGCAGCGATTATTTTTCTCTTGCTTTGAGAATTGCACTGAGAGTCAAAATAGCAACAGTAACAGTAATAGCAGGCTACAAAAATTGGCCCTGTACACCCAAGACACAATGCAGACAGAAATGGGACCGATAAAATAAAAATATCAGAAATTCTGAGCAATTGAGACAAACTGCAGTATCTGGTCATCTAACTGAAACATAAGTAACTCTGAAGTAACACACTACAAAATTTAGAGTAAATTAGTACCAGATCATTGTCAACTTTCTAATAAAAAAACATGCCATCATCAAGTTTCAAGCTATAAGTAGCTGTATCTAAGAACAGTGAGAGATAGAGCAAGAAAACACCCAGAAAGCAGAAACCTAGCGAGAAAATTCTTCTGTTCTGATAAAAATCATAATTACAATGAAATATTCACATGATTAGCAGCATCAACTTCCAAGACATAAATATTTCGATCATTTGAACCGCACAGATCACTTTTACAATGATATTGCATAAATGTTTCCGACACAATTCATCAGAGAGTGCCACATAAAACAATCCGCTGATTATACACTTCCAACTTCAAACAACATTCCCACTACTTATCTCTACAAGACAGTTTATTCACGACACAGTGTGCAGGAATATCAATGCAACATTTTCAACGAAATGCTACAAAATGCGGCAAAGCACTGTCAAGCAATCAGTTAGCCATACGGTTTTATATGCGTAAAATGACACATTCGTGCATACACTGAACTAAGTACAGCTGTAACCTCAAATAAAACCACACCGGACAGAAGCACAATACACAACAGTATAATATTATCAGTAATGGCACAATAGCAGGATAGTTAATTACCAAAGTAACCAATTCATTCACAGCAACAATTACGTAATTCCCATGAAGTGTCTGGTTTTAAAGCATCATCAAAACTAAGTAATTAAAGCGACCTTTACACAAGTGTCTACTTTGTACTTCAGCTAAAAAATGCAAGTGAGTATTTGGCATATTTCGATCAGGGCCGGATTGAGACATGCAGTCCCTGGGCAACTGTCAATAGTGGAGACCACCTACCTTGAAACAGTCGTTCAAATAAATAGGTAACAAAAAAACAAAGTAGAGTTTGCAAGACAAAATATCTAAATAGAGTGAGAAAAACCAAGATATTTCCCACCATTTCTAGATGGCTGCACACAAACCACAAAATAGTGGTGATAGAATAATGTGGTGTTCAAAGTAGAGAGTGACACGGTAATGGGGAAAGCATTACCATGGTAAATGGGTAGATTTCAATGGTAATCTCACGGTAATGGTAAAAAACTAAGGTAGTACAGGTTAGCGATAAAAACGTTGCGGTAGTTACCGTGGTAACGGTAAAACAAAATTAATTCATTTCCTGCCAGGGTAATACACGTGCCAAATTTCGTGCAATAGTTAACGAGTTGTGAGGGAGAGATGATATTCAAAATGGCGGCCGCCGCATGCATTACAAAAGTGAGCGCCATGCTGGACACTAGAATGCTCATTAAGATCATGAACGACGGACGACCACTGCATGCCGCATGGTATAGCTTTGCAGGGACACTGGGCACCCATCAAGTAATTAGTATCAGCCACGTTAGCGCAATGCACTGACTGCAGCAACCGAGATCACAGATATCTGCCAACCATCGCCTAGCATTCCTGGGATCTACTGGGAGATGGCTAATGGTTCAGGTCTGGCTGACTAGCGCCTTGTGTGACTGGCGATTCTCCCAAAAATTTTAACGACGTGGGGCATACAGTCGTTTGTCACTGGCATAGTGTTTCTACACGGACTTCATAACGAATTAGCCCCTATAGTCTACAAGTGGTATTTTTGATTTTTTTTTTATATATTTGAAGACACTGAAAACAGTGTCAATCCACTATATCAATATGCAGATTTTCATTAATAAAGATTATCACTAAGTGACATGAATGCTAAAGTCCCCATCTTCAGACCAGATTCTTGGGTGTGATGGGGATATGGAATTTTTCATGGGGATGGGGTGGGGAATTTCTAATGGGAATGGGATGGGGAAAATTTGATGGAGATGGGGTGGGATGGGGACAATTTAATTCACCGTGTCACTCTCTAATTCAAAGTTCAAACACATGCGGCCTATAAAACTGTACGAGAAATGTAGCAAACTCTTACAGTACTTGTGGGTGCAAGTTGAACAATTCAAATACATCTAAAATACAGAAAGTGAGAAAAATTTCTTCTAATGAAATATGCGGAGATCCCATTCTTCTGAAGGCCCAGCACAACTGTCTACACATTGCCTATTCCATAATCCGGCCCTAGATTCCCCAATTAATGAGATCAGGCGCTATATATAGTGCACTCAACAAACACACAACCGACTGGTGAATAAGTACCTTGGGACCATTCTTCATGATGACCAATCCGTGATAGGACTAGGAAGATAAAGCTTACAATAAATATGGTGAAGGGAAAAACTAGAAAATGCCAAGAAATAAACTTGAGCCAATTGGAGAGCTGGGAATCGTAGTAAAAGTCACATCTTCTCACTGCAAGCTCGAATACAACGTAAAAATAATTTCGCCCAACTGCACTCAAACATTATACGAGCTTTAACAACTGTAACACCATCCGCCACCAGAGAACATATCATGAATCATTAGTTGTTATCACTACATAATTTCTCAACGAATTTCACTGAATGTGACAGGCAATGGGCAACAATTCCAAATGAAAAATATGCAAAATTCTACCATGACTTAATTTGCAAAAGAAGAAGAGTGGCGATATGGAATTCAGCAATGACGAGATTGGATCGCATGTCTTTAAAGATGCACGGATTGGTAGTTTGCTGCACGATACTGTCCAGTAACAGCAAGAACGACGACGACGATTAGCAGTCCGTGCATCACTAGCTCGTGGGACCGGTGGGTCGAACGCCACCACGGCCAAAGCCGTCGCCCCCACGGCCGTAGCCAGTCGGCCGAATGCCGCCGCGGGATGCACTGCGAGGCCGTCCGGCAGCAAGTTCTGCACGCGCTTTCTTCTCTTCCACGTTGATTCGATGTTTGCCATTTGAAGCATTCATGAAGAGCGGCTAAACACAGAATAACAGATAACACATGCTTACTTAAGGGCAACCATCAGTGTCTGTAACAATATGACTCAACAAATGCAGTTAACATATAACTACTCTGACAAACATGCAATTAGTGTACATGATACAATATGACAGATTGCTCTGCACTAAACAACTCACACAAATATAAAGATTACAAATTAAAATCATCAGCTGTTAATAGCTGAAATGATATCAATTAACTTTCGACAGAAATTCTCGGATATGCAGCCCGACATGAAATCGGAAGTAACTTTGCTAAATGAAAGCTTCAAAATACACAAAACCGTCACAGCCCTAACTAAGTCAAGTTACACAGAATTACTAAGACAGTAACTGTAGCAGACTGAGGCAGTGGTATGTCTGCAAGCTGCATCGTGTTCCCACTGTCCCATCCGTAATAGAATGTGGATTAATTAGCCAATGCCAATCAAATGCCAAAGTGTCAAAAATCACATTTTCATTCTTTCTACTAACAAAACTTTTGTTAATTTAACCGTAGCCTACATCATATGCATTTTACCGTAGCTAAGAAACCTACCTTATGCATTACTTTTATTTAACTAATCAGTTTCTGATCATGTGACATTTATGGCATTCTGTGTCACTGACAAAACCAAATTTCAAATAGTGCATTAAGGTAGGCTGGAGTTAAAACTGATGAAAGTAAATGCAACATAATCACCCGTTGAGACAACACCTTCTGCACAGTCTCCGTGCTCTCGAAGACAATAAAACCAAAGTTCTAAAATTTAAAAAAAAACACAAACAACATATTATAATGCACTTCAGTACAAAAGCCTGCATCAATGGTAAACAGCATAAATTTATTACGACCACCGATGTAAAGATTACATCCAATGTGGCATAATTTCCAAATGCCACTATTGTGTAATTAATAACTACAGGGTGATCCAAAAAACGACACAAAGTTTATGGCACCATAATTTTGCAACGGTACATCACAGAGTCGTCCAGTTTTCAGCAAAATGTTCTGAAAGTCAGCGTTTAAATACAGCAACTAAATATTCTTTGTTTTTGCTGCTGGCAAGTGAACTATTGAAAAGCAGTATTACCTTCAATGTATTTTGTTCCATAAAACATGCCACTATTATTTTATGAATAGCTCCTTGAAACATTGGCCAATTTCAATAATTTTTGGCATGCGACATTAAGAAGAAACTTGATGCAAAGGTCTGTAATTTTGGCCACCTCCCTTAACACTGTCGCTACACTACCATGTGAAATGCAGAAGTTGCAGTTTGGCCATTGACAACAATGAATTCCTACTGGGTACGTATGCATCGGCTCAGAAATTATTAACTGAATAGTGACAAATGCAATTAGCAATTATTATCACACAAAAAGTCACACGTGACACATCACATCATCTTCATTTCAGCATGTGCTCAAAATGTCCTCCTGCAGCACAAACGCTAGCGGTAGACATTGACACAATTTGCCAACAGCACGTTCAGTAACTGCATGACTCAAGCAGCCCACTTACTGTTGATGTATCATTTCAGTTTGTCGATTTAGAATTTTAAAATAAAGACGAAGCAACAGATTTTCAATGATTTTGTGGTCTGAGTAATTTTCTGAGCTGACGCATGCACTGCCCACTCATACATTCATTGTTGTCAATAGTCAAACTACAACTCCTGCATTTCACAAGGTAGTGTAGTGACAACCTTAAGGCGAGGTGGCCAAAACTACAGACATTCGCATCAAGTTTCTTTTTAATGTCGCATGCCAAAAATTATTAAATTCGGCCAATGTTTCACGAAGCTGTTCATAAAATAATAGTGGCACATTTTCATGGACCACGGTGTTGAGGGTAATACTGTTTCTGCATTGTTCAATTGATAGCAGCAGTAACAAAGAATATTTAATTGCTGTATTCAAATACTGACTTTAGTCATGTAAAGAATTTCTTTCGGAACATTTAGCTGAAAACCACATGACTCTATGACGTACGGTTGCAAAATTATGGTGTCATTAACTTTGTGCCATTTTTTGGACCACCCTGTATGTTCTACTAACTCTGCACAGTACGTCAACCAGTACTGAGTATGAAAAATAAATAACCCTAATACTGAGTGTCTAAAATGTGGAAAAGTCCTGAACAGTAAAAACTAAAAGAAGTAAAGACAAAAAATAGCAGCAATAGAAAAACCAAGACAGCAATTATGAACAAACAGGGAAAAGCAGTGGACAGTAGCTGACACAAATGAGCAAGACAAGAGTCACCAATTCTGTGACAAATTTTGCAGAAAAATGTCTGCTGACCGGCAGGTTGTTGATGCTGTTGCGGTTTCTGTTGATCTTCATGTCAAGAATTGTGCCGTACTCTGCAAATCCCATCACACGTAATTAGTTGAGGGCTTAATTGTTACATTTTGACAGCAAGGCAAAACACTAAGAAACATCACTTGAGCAATTCTTTAGTTTAGCTGAATGTATCACAGCACCACGTGGGCATTTTAGCCTGTGTACAAAAACAAATTTAACGAAACTAATAAAATTAATGTGTCTCAATGCACTTGACACAGATGTTGGCCGAAAAACTAATCAAATCACTACAGGGTGCGGCAATAAAAGTAGCTCCCTAAAGTTTTTTGCTGTTTTTTTCAGCAACCATTTGGAATTTTATTTTGAAATTTTACAGCTTTATACACTAAAACCTTTTTCATTTAACTGCCAAGCAAAATGTAATCTTTTTGAAAAACGACAGTTTTAAACTTTTTAACATGACAACCTGCAGATTTTTCAGCACTAAAAAATGTTCAACCAATTCAATAACATCGCTGAAACAAGTCAAACAACACAGTTCACTAATGATCAGATGCCAGAATTCCATTGTCACTGTGAACGTTCGAAGTGTCTACCACGAGCTCCAACTCCAACACAAGGCTTCAGTCGCTTAATTTGAGAAGTCTTTCACAGTCTTATCGATCAATCCTTGTGGCAGGTTGCCCCAGACAACCTGTAGTGCTTCCTTGAGCTTGGCAATTGTCTTCGGCTTAGTTTTAAGCTTGCAGTAAGCCCTCAACATTGCACCACACACGTGATAGTCCACTAGGTTTATATTTAGTGAATTTGGAGGCCACTGTTTTTTTTGTGATGAAATCTGGACAGCTGGCCTGCAGCCCTATGCACTGCAAACTGTGTGTGCCAGCGCACCGTCCTGCTGGAAGATGAACCCGGTGGGCAGCTGGTGACTGCTTGAAAAAAACAATAATCTAGTGATAATTTATAAACACAAGATAATGTTCATACGAACACGGAGTCTGTCCAATGCATTTCAATAGTTTACAGTATATGTCTGTATAAATATAATCAGTTAGCTGCTTAGGTTAATAGAAAAAATAAAAATGTTTGATCTCGATGCATATAGCTCATTCTGTCCCAAATTTCGTTGCCATGGCAACTGGGGTCGATCGGGGAAAATGCAATTGGCAGCATTCGATGGCTTATCCCCGAAAACCTCCCTATAGGCGCAAAAATCTCTTACGCAAGCAGAGTTATAGCCAATTTTGTCCCAAATTTCGTTGCCATGGCAACGGGTGTCGATCGGGGAAAATGCAATTGGCAGCGTTCGATGGCCCATCCCCGAAAACCCCCAAATTTCGTTGCCATGGCAACCAGATGAAGGGGAAGGGAACGGGGAAGGAAAATGGGAAAGAGAAAGGGTAAGGGGAAAAGG
>Ga0209367_1010766_pt1 | contig 12209 bp, 7 predicted proteins | sample WorMetLIZISLAND2_FD_187412 | JGI IMG/M metagenome (GOLD analysis project Ga0209367, IMG submission 187412) | Marine gutless worms symbiont microbial communities from Max Planck institute for Marine Microbiology, Germany - Olavius geniculatus... ... | reverse complement strand
GCATTATAAAATAGGGCCTAGTACTGACCATCATGCAAAATTTCACGCCGGTCGGCCCACCCATCTCGGAGATTTCGCGAGTGGAAAAAAACATCAGGGGTAAAACTTAAGTCCGCTCCGCAAGCTATCGCTTTCGGGCGGACTAATTAAGTCACGGGAAATCGTCGCTTGTTTATAAATTGTCATGCTCAACAAGTATTCACGGACCATAAGCTATCTCCGCTGATGACTATTGTGTGTTTTTTTTCTTTTTTCTGTGTCGTCGTTTTATTGTTTTGTGTCTCTGTCATTGTCAGTTTGTCTATTTGATGTTGTTATAGCAAATAAAAAAATAATATAATACACAAAAAATACACTATATAATAAACACAGTTTTATTAATGTTATAGCCTACGCGGTAGTGGGGCCCGCTTACAGTTGAGTAAGCACATGTCTATACAAAACTGTAATCTTTGCCGCTTTGCAGCGTTCCACTTCAGTGCATTTTGTATGCAAGACATAATGTTCCTGCTACACTGAACAGATTTTTTTACTTTTCCGTTGCAGTTTAGTAGCAGCTTTGACCTTTTGGCTCTACTGTTTTTTACGAACCAAGGACGTAGACGCAATTTCGTTTATACAGCAATCATGGAGCTCGTACTGCCAATTTCTATCACAATACGTTACACTATACCAACCGATAACGACAGTGGAATACGGGTTTTAAACCGCTTTCTGCAGTAAGCCTATATAAATGTACGTTGTATCACTGTCTAAACTGTATAATACTGTACTACTATAAAAAAATCCTGTTAAAACGTGCTTATTTCATGACTGTATAATTGAAGGTGTCTTCTGCGTGGAACGTGCGTGTGATAAACAGATGCAGAACGCGTTTCAACCGTCACGCTTGACTAGAGTGAGATTATAGGCACTTATAACGCTTCCGACACTAAAGTAAAAAAAAACAAACGAACTAAGTAAATCACGAAATAATCATTCATGTTAGACAAAACCGCAAAGTGTGACAATGATTTTACTATGGCATACAGTAGGCCACACATACCGTAGGACTACTGGGCTAGGCCTACTACAGGCGTATGATCATTGCACAACAGTACCGGCACTTTAGTATAAGGCAAAAGTTTGTATACACACAGTCTGAGATTAGCAATGATAATACACTCAGATTATTTATCAGATTGGGCTACTGATTGGTTTCGAGAAAGCAGCATCGACTCAACGTCAACAAATCGACAAACAGCCAAGAAAGGTTGTACAAGGAACTTAATGATTTAAATGTACCGGGTGGGCCAAAAATGACCCAACTTGTTTTTGTTAGAACTTCGTTAAATTTCCACCAAATTTGATAATTTTTGGTACATAGATAGCCAATAGGATATGTTATGATTGTTTTAATTGATAATGTCGGGGCTGTTTTTTCACGTTTTTGCATATCTCAACGCATATTTCGCTTAATCTGCATTTTATTGGTAGCAAACATTGGGTGAGGTGGGAAGCTGAACGGTCATTTGATGGCAAGTTGTGTCAGGAATATTCACACCAGAAATTATTAAAATCTGATAATTTTTCTTAAAGTTACAATCAAAAATGTAGGAAATGTTTTTTTTGAGACACAGTGTATTAAAACCTGTGAGATTATTCAAAAAAGTCACATGGTCACATAAAGTACCGACACTCTAATGTAGCTAATAGGCCTATAATCTGACTCGATGATCATTTTTGTAGACGTTCTGCCACTTAAAGTAAACATGTAACTTTAGGGGCCTATTATTCTCACTGTAGCCCATATCGTGTGTGTATTATACATTATTGTAGTCGTATCTTTTTAGCAGTGTTTAATGGTTAATTTTCTATATATTTCCATGTTGCAGACTAAGTCTTAGTGCACGTTATTATGTTTTTTCATCGTAGGTCATTTAGACTATCGATTATTATTTTTGACAAAAAAAAGGAGACGAGTTCCCTACTGTGGAAAGGACGAAAATATGCGCGCCAGTATGCGTTGCTGTCTTGTCGTGAGGACACTCAGGGTCAAGGACAAGGCGAGACAGAAGGAGTATTTACCGTGGCAGGACCTGCAGTCTGGAACTTTCGATGAGATTCGACATATTTCAGAGTCTGATGTCTTGTGCCACCCCAATACTCACTTTTAAAACACACACGTCTACTGTAAATTAAATGTTTTGACGTTTTTAAGCTACTGTAACTTTTGTTTTTTAACGTGTTATTTTTATCACTGTTTTTACTGCAGACCTACATTATACATTGTATCGTTCCTGTGCCACGGATTTGTGGCACCTTAACAAGGTTTTGGCATTTAGCAATTAGTGTGAGCTTATACTTTTATTCTGACTGATGCATGTGTTACTAAGGAAAAATTAAAAGATAAAGAGCGAAAACTGGAGAAATAGAAAGATCTATAGTAGGCTAAATGGCAGGCCTGACTGTAAAGATGACCGCGGAACGCAGACGACTACGAGTCACTATGGCTAAAACGACGCTCGTCGTGCTGCTGATTTACTTACTTATCAACTGGGTCTGGATCAATGTTACAACGCTGTCAAATGCTCAGCAGTTTAACAACATCGACTCGGTATAACGCAGCAGATACATCTACGTGTTGTACTCTTCTGATTTTGCAAAGAAATGTTTTATGTCAGATAGATGATGTGTTATCTATAACGTAAAAGTTGGTCAAGTGCAGAAATGTCGTCGACGGTAATCGTGCTGCCCAATTGCATTGAGATTCAGTTTGATTGCCAAGAAAAATCTGATCAACTAAGCAAAGTACGTCTAACCTTTCAAACAATTTTGTAACAATCTGTCTATTAATTGCTGCTACTTGTAATTTAATGGCAAAGCACCGTGGAATGATTTTCGGACCCGGAAAAATTAATCAGATGGCCACGAGAACCTAAACGAATTGTCCACTATTGTTACAAACTCAACAAAATCTGTTACGGCGTATATCCATAGTACATTTTTACGGAGCTGCATTTTAACTGGTGAAAACTTATTTATGTTCACAGGATTTGAGCTTCCGAAACCCGAACCTACTCTTTGCGTAGACCACCAGAATATAATACATGTAGACATGTCAACGGACATTAGTTTGTCCATAAATTTTCGTCTATAAAAACATTTAGGCATTAAAAATTATCCATTTTAGAAAAACGTAAAAACGAAATTAAAATTCCGAGTACTCATTCCATCACATCTCAAACGCGTCACTCGACTAGGCCTACCTTGTAAAATCTGGTTTGAATATAACTGCAGCTGTCCGTCGAGAAAATTGCAACTTTGACAGAAATCACATGGAATAAAATAAAATAAACTGAATTAAATTGAAATAAAGTCTAATAGACGTTGCACTCTTTTGGTTTTATTTCATTTCTTTTCTGTCGCTTTGATTGGATTTTTATTTTCTTAACTATTATCGCCACTAAGACATCATTGTCTGTTTCAGGAAGACGGTGAATCTGCCGATAATGATGATATAAACAAGTACAACGATGACGATGCTGGCGATAAGTCGACGTCGTTATCAGTGTTGGACACTGAGCTGGAAGCGGCTGTGCGTCTGATAGAGCGAGACCCAGTGGTCAACGCTCATCAGTACAAATTCATCGTCAACAACGAACAACTCTGTACCGACTCCATCCACGGGGGTCTGGCACCGGGTATGTATAAACTGGTCTTTGAAGGGTGATCTACTAACTCACGTAGGCCTACATTTGTAACTTTTTCAAATATTAACCGACTTCAAGAATGGCTTCACTTGCCGAATCAATTATAAACGCACAGCACAGCAACCACCACGCTTTAATCACGTCGTGATAGCTCAGCCAGCATTAGCACTTAACTTCAGAATAAGTGAATTAAAAATCACTTACCTTATTAACTTTGATAAAGTTTATCCTGCAGCAGGATACACTTTATTAACGTTAATAAGGTAAGCGACCTTCTAACTCATTTATTCTGAAGTTGGCTGTATATTCGTTAGCTAAAGCTATGTTTTAGTGTGTTTTCAGTGTACTTTGTTTAGTTTTTTAAACATTTACTGTGTGTTACTGTCGTTGTGTATTCTGTCTGTTTTAGTGGGCTCTGTGTCCAATTCAAATAAATGACTAAATAATATTGATGACTGATTGCTTTTGCAAGGTAGTGTAGTGACGACACGTTTGGGGCGCAATGAGATCTTCAGCGATGACCCCCGTCAGACGAGATCAATTAGTAATTGATTGATTAACTGAGTGATCGATTAATCGATTTACCGATCTATTATGTATTTATTTATTTTGTTTTTGCTTGTACGTTTGTTTGTGTATTGGGGTTGACTGAAAATGCCGGACATAAATTTGACGGACGTGAAATTGACGGACATGAAATTAGAGGACCAGATATTATATCGTTTAAAAATAAATTACATTACAATGCAGTGTACAATTCTTTTTAAAACAACGGCACAACACAAGTCACAACAGCAAATTAAGTTGTATAATATGTCTATGTATAATATGTTGAAATGCATAAAATATTACGAAAACATTAATCTAAAATTAGCTGCAGGTAAACAATAATAAACCAAGGTCTACTAAATATAGGCCTATATATTCAGCCACTTGAAACATGTCTTGCATTTTCATGTTCGTTAACTTTATGTTCGTCAATTTCATGTCAGGCTATTTTATGTCCTGCCAATTTGTCTAAATTTGTTCTCGATTTTCATGTTCGTCAATTTCATGTCTGGACGTTTGTTCCGTCAATTTCACGTTCGTCAAATTCAGATGCCTGGACATTTTGATGATTCGCCATTTTCGTGTCCTTTCATTTTCAGAGCCCCCGTGTATTGGCTGATTGATTTATTGCTTTATTTACTTACTATCGACAGGTGAGCGGGTAACTCGACGACGAGTGTTTTTACTAGTCTACGTCCACAGCGCTCCTGGGAACTACGCTAAACGTCTTCTACTCCGCCAGACCTGGGCCAACCCGAGTCTCTATGATGACCAGCATTGGCAAGATATCCGTGTGGTGTTCCTCATCGGTCGACGATCCACTGACTCTGGGGTTCTGGACCAGGCCGTGCGGCTGGAGGCAACGCAGTTCCGCGACATCGTCGTTGTAATACGATATACGTTTATTATTAACTTATTGGCTTTCTGTTTAAAAAGCGTTTTCATCGTTTTTTTAAAATGTAATAAATGTAAACGACGGGCGTGAAATGTAAAAATGACGATAAGACTAATGTAAAATTATTATTGTGTACAAAAATAGAAACGCTGCTGATCAAAACTAAAAATAAGTCAGCTCAGTGTCGACACTGCATGCGGCCGTCCACTTAGTTATATAATACATTATGTAGCCGTAAACTTGACCATTACTTTATCCTTTGACTCTTTAAACTGACACATCTTTTACGCCAGCTCTGGGGAACGTTTATACCAATTTCGGTATGTTCTTCTGTTCTCGAGTTAAGAAGTTAGAATACGATACGGAACAGACGCACAGACCGGGGGGTGAGCAAAGCCGGTAACGCGGCTAAGGTGTTTAATAATGCAGGTTGACTTTGAGGACTCATATCGTAACCTGACGTACAAGGCAATGTCTGCTCTGGCTTGGATCAGTCGATATTGTAATAAAACTCGTTACGTGCTCAAGACAGATGACGATGCTTACGTCAACATGAGAGCACTAATCAGACACCTCGGTATGTATTGTACATGCATCTTTATTCACCAAGAATAGTAGCGCAATTTAAAAGAAATAAAACTTAACTAAACTTAACTAATGATACTGACGATCAAAATATCAGGCAGCATAACCACATATGAGCTAACAACTACTACAGATAAGCAGCGTTTGATAGTTATCAGAAAGTATAAGCAAGAACATTATGCATTAGCTTAGACATTTATATCTGGCTACTTAGAACCATGTTAAATTTCATTTTTGTTAGATTTTATGGCATAACTACATGTAGAACGATATGTGATGGTGAGTGATATCACCTTTCATGATTTTTGCTCGTTGCATGTCGCCGTTAACAAGTGTATAAACTGATGTTTTGCACATTTAGGCTATCGCGATCAATAGCCAACTCCGAACAGCGAACGTCCTACGCTGCGTGGTCAATAACCAACTGATGTTAGCGCAGCAGGAGTATGCGCAGTGGCATAGGCGGCGACATCTTGTGACGAAAATTCTTTAAAAATTACTCACGTACAAGCGCTTTAAGTACGTCCAGAGGCTACATAAACCTTCCCCCAAATATTTTACTTTGCAACTCAGACTCTGTTTTCAAGAAACATAATTTTTAAAAATTATTTTTTTTATGCCGAAATGTTTTTATAGACGAAAATTTACGGACAAACTAATGTCCGTTGACATGTCTACATGTATTATTTGAAAACGTTTCTGTTTAATACCGCCCGATTGACTGTCTTCCGGCGCCTCTGTAGCTCCGCATATGGCGCTATATAAATATGACTAGTATTAGATTAGTATTAGTATTAGTACATACACAAATGTGTCAACTGTCATAAAATATAACCAAGACCGATAATGTTGTCACTAAGCAAGCTGTTCACTTTCATCGGGTGAAGTAGTATTTTAAACGATTTATCTGAGCGTAAATTACTCCTGCCGCGGGTGTCAGTTTATATCAAACCACTGCAGGTTTATAAATATTGGGTAAACGATTGGTTAAACGAGTACAGTTCAGTTCATTTCCGTTTAGTTCTGTCGCTTTGTGCACACTTTTCCGTAATTACTACATACCGCACTACTAGAATGGATAAGCCAGTACGCAGTACGTGCTTATACCATTCCAGACAGTGCGGTATCGTAATGAAACCATACGCTTATACTGCCTAGACTTTACAGTCGTTTGCTTTATGACGCACAATTGCAGCCGAAAACTGTGAAAACGGTAGCAGTGCAAGCTAATAGCCCGTTTGCACGATGAAGCAAACATGAAGCAAACGTATTCAAAATACACGTGCACGACGTGTGCTCTAAGTTTGCTTCATCTTTGGTTCCATTAGACCTGCTTAATGGGAGCTTCATGTGTGCTTCGTGTTTGTTTCATGTTTGCTTCATCGTGTAAACGGGGTATTAATGCAGTTTAATATTTTGTTTCAGGAGACATACATCGTAACCGTGCTGTTCAGTCGTCTCGTCGTATGATTCTGTGTCGTATCTGGAACAACATGCCGGTTCTTCGTGTTGATCCGAAGTGGGCGGTGTCGCGAGCGGACTACGCCCCGGATGTCTATCCGGCCTACTGCTCTGGCATCGCGCTGCTGCTTTCTCTGGACGTCGTGCTGGCTCTCGCCAGGATTGCTTCCAGAGTTCCCTTCTTCTGGGTTGACGACGTTTTTCTAACCGGAATATTGCCCGCTAGGTACGCCACCTGAAGGCTTTTATCTCTATAGCTGGTGGGCACAGCTTGCACTCAGTGAAAGATAAGGGAAGTTTTGTTAAAGATGTGCGCAAAATTGCTATCACCGGAAGCGCTGTTTTAGCTCAAAATGTACCATAAACCGTTTCGCTGTCGAGCGATCCGGGGAGGGAAAAGCCGAAGAGGGAAAAATAAAAAAAAAACTTGAGTCCGATTTCAATTCTAGATTTCGGGAATCAAAAGCCATTGACGTTACCAACCGTTTATTATTTCGGTTACTAACAGAAGCAAATATTTTCATGACTTTCGAAGTAATGAGGTGACGATCAAGCCAGGAGGTGAATCAGCAAGGGGGCAAAACGGCAGAGAGGCGAGAAAGCCATAACTCAATTAGTTATGCCGATGTGCCTTGGTTATGAGCGTTACAACAGTGTAACGTTTATACCTGTAGAAATTGGACTGCTTATATCTTTACTTTTGTCACTGTGGTCAAATCTCATTCTTTAGCCTAGTTGTCGAAGATTATGTACAGTTTTATCGTAGTTGTGTTCCGTACATTGGAAGTGATTTATCACCGACTGTACCTGATACTTTCTGTCCGTGTTTTTATTTGCACGTATTGTTTCACAATTTTTTCTGAGTTTATTTTTTGTTTTCGCTTGTTTCTCTTGCTGTTTTTTAACCTGAAATGGGCCTAAATACATTGATTGATTGATTGATTGTAATATCAGAATGTTAAGTATTCCAACCAAAAATATTACACCGTAAACATCAACGCAATTTACAACGCTATCTACTAGCTGAAAATTATAACAAAATTTCATAATTACCTCCGGCAAGGAGGTAATGTTTTTGCAAGTTTTTGTTTGTTTGTTTGTTTGTCTGTGTGTTAGCAAGATAACTCAAAAAGTTATGTACGGATCTTTCTGAAATTTTGAGGGTGTGTCGGGCATGGCACAAGCTACCAGTGATTCAATTTTTGGGGTGATCCGGCAGGAATCCTGGATTCTGGATCACTTTGAAATTTTCGTTACCGTTGCGTTAAAGAGGACATAAGGGAACCGCTGCAAAACCGAAGATGGTGACGTCACCTGGCGAATAGCTTTGCCTTGGCGGAGGTACCTGCGGGCTATGACTGCTTTCTAGTTTTAAAATGCCTTCGAACTTAAAAGTTAATTGTGTTTTGTCCAGGCTTTCAAAGGTGGGCGTAAACGTCACGTGGTATGAATTTGGCCACGCCTACATCAAAATGGACAAAATGGAGACATTTGACAGCCCTCTCTGGTACCAATATATTTTTGTCCACCTGGCCGAGATGAACTACTTTGCGCGGATGTGGACCAAGATGGAAGCGGCCGCGCAACGATATCCGATACCGGAAGTGTCAAAAATAGTTCCCGGTGGCATTGCTGGACACAAATGGACCGCGACGTAGTATTTTATACGATCTCGATATAAAATTTATAAAATAGCAATAAAATGATTACGTAGCCTAGTTGTTTTAAAATAATATTTATGCTAGTAATTTGTTGTAATTCAATGCAGATTATGTTAGGTGTCTTCAAACCATGAGTTTGATTGTGAGTGTGTGAAAGCAGAGAATAATAAATGAAGATGTGTTGACATCGGATGCGGCCGTCCGCCTTGCTATATACAAGAGCATCACTTTTCTATTGCGGTGGGCCGCAAATCGTAAAGACGTATGTATGGCAACATCGATGAACGGAACTGTAATATGTCACTGCAGTTCAGTTCCGATAAAATTTTGTCGCTTTGTACTTAGTTGAAGTTAACATATGCGACGTCTTTTCGAGCTTTTTTTGGCGTCCGGTAGGCCTAATTTTGTTTGACCTAATCAGCTGAAAATAAACAAAGCGGTTACTCCCATTCTGGCTTTTCTGCAATTTTCAAAAGGCGTGCATGCCAATGCCAATAATGCCATGTTTTTTAGTTCTGCTAAAGCGCCGGTGTCGTGGGAAATTTGTCGCACCTGGAAAATTCTTCCCACCGCCATATTGTCATAATGTAACTAACGCTAGCCTTAACGCTAACCCTAACTCTAACCTAAACCCTAGCCCTAATCCTAACCCTAATATTAACCCTACTCCCTAATATTAACCCTACTCCTAACCCTAACCCTAACTCTTAATTTAACCCTATCCTTAATCTTAACCCTAACCCGTACTGCTGCCTGTGGGAATAATTTTCCGGTGCAACGAATTTTATACTACATCGGTGCTCTAAAACCGACGCAAGCTGTGCTCACCAAAAATCTTCAGTGGCAGCTGCGTGAAGAACTCACTGGTAGCAGGATCTGTAACGTTTATCAATAAATTCGAACAAAGTCACTTCGATCGAAGGTATTAAATGTGCACGAATGCGACAAATGTAACATTTGTAAATGTTAGTGGTTTACTTGCAAATATAATACAATTTTCCCCGGATCATTTTGACTCGAAATAAGTAAATAAGTAAAGTGTTAATTTAAATGGCGCATATTCAAAGAAATCTCTAATGCGCTTAATACATTTTGTCGTCAATATTTGGCAAAAGAGTAGGTCTTATGTCTTATCTAAACAGCTTACGTTTGAATGTTCACCAAAATCCGCTCATTGGGTCATGCTGCCGTTACAATTAGGTATACCATTTTTGTGGAAGCAAAATTTTCTTTAAGGTTTTGGTGCTAACAGGACTTTGAAAAGGGTGATTTGTATAGTTGACGTTTATCACACCGTTACCAATCGCCGCCTATTAGAGTCTACAGTGATAGGCCTATTATACTGGTAATTTACAAGTACAATGACCACAATGTTTCGATAATTTAGCCTATTGTAAGTCTATACAGAGCTGGCGGTTTAACCATCATGACTTAACGCGGTTTGTGGCGTGTGCATAGCGACAGAAATAAATAGAACTGGACCGAACTAAGAGTTGTGAGTTCCGTTGAGTTAAGTTTATTTTCTGCCGCCTTGTACACGTCTTAATAACAACTACTTTAATAATGCCGAAGCTATGCTTACGTCCAACTAAAAACGTCTTTAACGTTTAACTCTTGACTCAACGTGCGCCATGCGTCACAGATAGACCCCCTCTGGCCTACAAGAAATAAAAAAATAAAAACAATTTGCACTTATCAACTGTTAATCTTTGTTACGGGTCTAGGGCAATAACTTTTAAAGGTTGTAATTTGTGGAATCAATTGTCAGAAGATATTAAATATGTACAAAATACAACTACTTTGAAGAATAAATTGAAGGAATTATTCTACAATGGTATGTCTTTGTGTTGATGTTATACATTGTTATGTTCAGGCTGATTTTTGCAACTCGTTGTAATCGTATTGTTTGAAACTGACTTTTGCACTTTTCTTTTTTCTTTTCTTTTTTTCATGCTTCTGGGTGAGGAGGTTCTCCTTAAACGAGGGCGTCAAAAAGGTGTACCCCCTAAAAACGTTATTTTGCCCCTATTGACTCGTATATTGTGAAAACGGTTGCAAATAACTACAGACTTGCTGCATGTCATATAGAGTAAGAATGAACTGACTGCTGTTTTTATTTGTACATTTTCTGTCTGTCTGTCTGTCGGTTTTTTGTGCTTTTGCTGTATTTTATCTCTGGTATATTATATGATATATTGTATCTGCTATTTGCGAATAAAAATGCTTATAACAAGCACTGGTGTCGTGCTTTTTAGATTTATCAACATCGATAACATTGAACGACTTTGCACCCCAAAAGAAGGGTTTTAATAAGTTTTTCGCAATTTTTAGCTGCAGCGCAAAATTTAAGAATGAATTGCAACAAAATGGCTGGAGACTAGTACAATCTGCATATGAATGTTTTGACATTAAACTAGAAGGCGCTCGTCAGAGTGCATATCTTCGCCACAGTCAGACAGACAGACAGACACACAGGACGGACAGATCGACCAATCTCATAATCTCCTCCAATTCACTTCGTTCCATTGGCGGAGATAACGAAAATTTTAGCACTTTAAGCCTTACCCCTAAGTTTAAGGAGGCCTGTGCAGATGGATGTCAAAACGGCCAGCTTTCTAAAAGTGTTTTTTTACCGCTATTGGCCCGTTTAACGTAAAAACGGTTGCAGATAGGACAGACATGCTGCATATCATAACAAGTAATAGTGACAAGCTTTTTAGTGCTGTCAACATCGACGACCTTAAATGACCTTAAACCTCCAAAATAGGAGGTTTTAGTTTTAGTGTTTTTTGCAATTTGTGGCTGCAACGCAGATATGGATGAAGATATACCAAAGAACTGCTAGGCTGTCACGCGTTTTATGAGCTTTGTTCAAATTACTTGTTGCCTATGTTAACTATTTGTAATGTTGATCATTTAAAGCAAATTTTCAACAGTTGCTGGGACATGATCAGTCAAGTCTAATCGACTATGCTATCGAACAGTAGTTCAAATGACGACTATCGTCGGTTGTTCGCTCGTTCCTGTGGTAGACGTATTAAGCACTGTTTATCAATCTGGAAAAAACAGGTTGGCGAAAAGTTTGTTTCTATTGCGGGCATGTCTTAAAGCATAAAAATGTAAAATCAAACACTGTTTTTGAATACTTCTCCCCGGTAGCTAATTGTCAGCTGCAAAACAGCAAATATGCTCTAGTTTGTTCGAAATTTAATCAAAATATGCTCGGTTTTAGAGTAGCCATACTAATAGACCGACTATTATAGTGAATTTATGTAAAAAAAACTGTTCAGTTTATATACAGTGTAAGGGTGACATCGTGGTTGTAGATATAAAACAGCACAAATCACAATTTACAAATTCAAACAT
>Ga0209367_1010765_pt1 | contig 12209 bp, 7 predicted proteins | sample WorMetLIZISLAND2_FD_187412 | JGI IMG/M metagenome (GOLD analysis project Ga0209367, IMG submission 187412) | Marine gutless worms symbiont microbial communities from Max Planck institute for Marine Microbiology, Germany - Olavius geniculatus... ... | reverse complement strand
AGAGGGGGTTGTGTCCGGGGGAGGGGTTATGTCCGGACACCGAAAGCAAGATCCGCAAAAGCACTGATCTCTGTGACACTGCAAACAGTCGAGGTTGATGCTTGTAAACTTTTAGTAAAACTTCGAGTCTCCACTCTCTGAACGCCAGGGGTATTTGTCAAATCTTCAAGTAAACACCGGGACGTTTATTGGAAGTTTTACGATACGTCATATTTAACTCAGTTTACTACAATGCCGTTGCTGTCGTATTTCTGATGTCCCAGTATTTCATGTAGCCTATGCCTATTGTGAGTATACTGTCCACGATCTCAGCTCAGTCAATTGACTCGACCAACGTGCAGGCCTCTTTACAAGTTTGCTTATAAACGGGATAAACAGACTGCACAATCAGACGTCCGGCTGCATAATGTAGTTTGAACTTGTATGGCCCTTATTGAATTGGTGTAAATAACACGAATGGTCTGCACTGTGGTCCATATAGTATAGTATAGCACAGTAAACGGTGACATAAATAATCGGTTGTTCAGTAAAAAAGACAAAAGGTCACCGGACAAAAGGCCACCAAGCTGGTTTTTGACTAGAGTTCTTCTTTCAAATAAAGTCTAAATCCTTTCGGAAATATAACTAAACATGTCAGACAATAATTAAGCAAAGATGTCGTCACGGTCTCTGCCAACATGTTTGCGGCCCTCCGCATAGCTATGCGTACTCACCCACTGCACAGTGCTGAGCAGTGGGAAAAGCCGACGGCGAACGAGCCGCCAGCCGCAGACTGGAGGTTTATGATGTGCGATAACCTTGATCTTTGACCTTTGAAAATGAAAATTGGGACATCAGTTAATCCTGCTCCGAGTCTAGGGAATCTTTATTTTATTTTGTTTGTTTTTTTGCTTTTTTTCTTCACCTTCGAGTTAAATGCCTGTGCGGGACAGACAGACCAATGGACAGACAGACGGACAGGACTCGTAATGCGGCCAATTACGACGGTCTCGTGACGATTTTGCGTAGCAGCAGACATTCACATAAAGCGACGGCGTTCATTCGACCGAGAAGTCCACCGCTGTTCCAGTATGTGGCTGTCGCTTTTGAGCAATGACGTAATAAGTAAGTAAAAACCGGTGGGTCGGGTTATTAATGAGTGGTGGTGACGGTGCGGGTGGCCGGGAAGTTGTGCTGCATGGCGGCGTCATGTCAATTGCTGTCGAGACTCGTGCAGTCCAAGCGTGCGTCGTCTGTCTGATGACTGCGTGCAATGCATTCGGCGCACGTTGTCGACATTACTTACGTTCGGTTGCTATCGGGTCGGCGGAAGCGTGTCGACGGCACGATTTATTAGCAGCACAACTGTCGATACGCCGACTACACGGAGGTTATATATTCTAGGCGTGGTATATACCGTCGTGGACACATATACCGACACATATTTGCCACGCATTGCTTTCAAGCTTGCCGTAGATATGGATATCCATGGATATATCCATGGATATTAGGGCCTATGCTGTCGAGCCTTCTAATTAAACTGAATTAACATGTTTTGTTTCTCCATAACATTCTCCTGCCTGTCGTTATTAATCCTCATTTTCTCATTTATTCATGTTATTCAGTCAAATAAATAGTCAGGAACATCAGCACGTTTACTTAGTTTAAATTAATTTGTTAGCACTATAGCAGCTGCAAGAGATTTTAATCTTCAGTGCTTTAATGCTGTTGGTTGGGCAGAAAGGTCTATTTCTAAGTTTACTTTTATTTTTTTATCAAATGGTTACATAATTACAAAAGTTTTTTTGCATGTTAACATATTTAACGCTATGAATAGTTGAAAGTACAGACCAAGAGTGCTTTAAAGGCGTCCTTTTCACCTTATAGCCAAAGCCGCAAATAAATGCAAACCGCTTTTTGGGAAACAAGAATCCCGGGTGTTGTTGCAATGTGTCTTCCGTACCGTATATATCTGATGACCAGCGTCCAAGTTTGGGTTGCAGAAAGAAAGCGATTTTCCAGAGTGGCTGCAGTCTCGCGGTGACGCTGATATATCGAATAATACACGGTATTTCATAAAAAGGACCCCTTTTCGTTTTTTCATAATTCACTCAAATGATGATCAATCTAAACAAAATTTGTATCGTTTGTAGCTAAAGAAATACTAATTTAAAATATTGCAACAAAATGTGGCAGTTAATTAAATATTCTTTGCTAGTCCTGGCGTAATGCTGACGTCATAATGTGTATCGGGTACAAGCTGGATAGTCTCAACTGATCCTAATCTGTGGGCCCCAACATCCGGTCTGTTACAAGATTTGACTGTCATGCAGCAGTGTGTCTACCAGACGAAGTTTAGGAATGTTTGTGAAGTCAAGAAGCGACTGGTAGAGCCTGGATTGGTCTTGAGCAGAACATTATCGATACTGCTGTCAGTAAATGGAAAAAGCGTCTCCTTGCTCGTGTTCGCATAGTGGGCTAACACTTTAAGCAATTTTACTGCAAGCAGTTGAAAAATGGACAACTGGGTGAAGTGTCGGCCAAAATGCCAAAAATGTAAACAAAATGTGTTTTATACGCGTTATGTTAATTAAGCAATCATGTCGAATTTGATAATAAGTGATATTTTGCTAGTTGTGTTTTCCCCAGGTAGTGCAGAAACAAGCGTTAGGTGAAGTGGAAAACTAAATAATTATTTGATGGCAACTTATATCAGAAATATTCCTACCAAAAATTATCAAAATTTGGTAAGTGATTTTTAACTTACAGTCCAAAATGTCGGGGATGTTTTTTGAGACACAGTGTAGATCTCTACCAAATAAAATGTAAACTGCTCTGTGTTGTTGCGGTTTTTATTGGATGTACAATGAGTTTAATGCTATTTCCAACAATGACAGTCTCTGTCCCTGACTATAACATCGACAGCAATAAAACGCTAAATCCATTTATTGCCCAGAATTTAATGGTGACGACTAACCTTCATACTTGCTCACTGGTAGTTCGTGTGCGTATAGACAACGCTAACTAATTATGTCCACTGAAAGGTATTGAGAAATGAGAATGTTGTTTTTCATGCAAAACTGTTTTATAGTTTCATGACTGGTAATGGAAAATGGAAGTAAATATAAATAGCTTTGTGAAAATCTAAGAAAAGTTGCTTAAGTTCTGACTAATTCAGTGTTATCATTTGTGCTTTTTCATATTTTTGTTTTTGTGTTGTTTTTTAAATATTGCGGTGAATGAAAATGTTCACATTTGACGTTATGTAAATAAAATATTATAATTTAAAAAAAACAGAGTTAATTGTTTGATCCTGCAGCGCGGCGTCTGCAGGCTGCTGCGGCAGCTATGAACGATTGGATGACGCCAGTGTGACGTCATCGTGTCAACACGCTGGCATCTCATCTCGTCGTCGTCGTCTCGATGTCTTCTATTACATTAACTCGGTCGTTGCGCGATGATCGAATGCTGTGGCGGGCCACCCATGGTGGTCGGCCATGAGTTGACAAGGTCCTGGCCGTCAATCGAGCGTGTCCGTCGGCACAGATCGCTCGGTCGCTGGCTCCAAGACGCCGCTGGCCAGTTGCAGTGGTCAGTTGCCGGTGTCACATTAAAATGTCTCCCCTATGAAAAATCCACCCAGGGAGAAACAATCACAGATTTGACATGTCTCCCTCTTATTAAAATATCGTCGGCCCCATAAAATAGTCTCCCCGTTATAGAATCGCCCCTCCCCTTTCTAGAAAAGTTTCCCCGGCCGACAATTTACCTGTAAAAATCCGCCCCGCCCGAGCGGCCGCCGGGCGGAGCGGATTTTTGCTCGGAAATTGTCGGCCGGGGAGACTTTTCTGGGGGAGGGCGATCCTATAATGGGACACCCGGTTTTGACCGGTGTCCAGCGGGCACGTCTACAGCAGTCCGCCCACACGGTTGACCCGTCGATTGCATGGTAACTCACGCGACCCTCGCTTGCTCGCCCGTCACAGTTAATAAAGCGGCGCCTGGCCATACTAAACGCCGTGAAACACTGACACGTTTCCAAGCAACAAAGCTCTCCGATTTATAGGCTCATTCGCAGATACTTTCGTCTGTTTCACACGTCACATTTACTATTTGACTACAAAGTCGTGCACATAAAACAAAGATATTAAAAACAATGAAAACAATATAATAGAGTGAGGGTTCGATTATTTTGACTGACATCATGCCGTCCTTTGAAGCATGATAAATTAAAACTATACTTGTCACCAGAAAAACGGAAAAAGTCAACGTCGTAATACTAATGCAAAATGTAATATATGATGGAAGTAATTTAACGAAACGCGAAATCGCTGACCGGTGCTAACCCCTGGTGAATGACGAATAAGTAATTGCAAGTTTTGGCTGCGGGGTTCAATCCGCCAAATCTGCCCATTTAACACAGTGATTGGACCCCGCAAGTGTACCTGTTAAATGGCATGCAAATACATCGAGCGGTGGACGAATGTGACAGTGACAGATGACATGGGACGACAGACAGACAGACCGATTACGCTACGGAAAAACTGGTAGCTGCTGGCTGTGCGCAAAGTCGCTTGCGCTAAAGCGATTTCGCCTAGAAATAAAACTTTTTAGCTATAAGCCCGACCTTTGTCGGGTAAAGTATTGGCAGTCTGTGGTGCATGATCTAAGTGGTGCTAGCTAAAGACGCGACGCCGGTAATGGTGTGCATCGATGCCAGTTGAACAAACTCGGCAGATCCGTGGAATTATATCAGCGCTGGGCAGAAGTCAGTGCAGCTGATCGGGTGTTAGTGACTGACCAGCGGTCGCAGTGAGGCGCCACGGGAGCAGTGGTCAGAATGATGGATCGGCGACTGGATCGACGTGGTGGGTGGTCGACTTGACGGCGTGTGATGACACATGGTCAGTCGCCCACACATACGCCCCGCCACTGCAGCCAGTTAACGACAGATCAGCGCCAAGTCTTCGATCAACACTTGCGCTCTATACGCCTGCCTGTCAAACTCCTGGTGTACTGTACATACGCACGCGCTGTCCGGCAGCTTCTGACAGCGTGAGTGATCGACGATCAACTAACTGTAAGTCCGTCACTCCATGGAGCAGCGAGCAACACATGATGAATAGCGAACATTACATTACACTCGCGCCGATAATCTGTTGACAAACGACCTGACCAGCCCGACACGCAGCCAATGTGACGGGCAGCTGGTATGTCGAATGACTGGCGAAAAATCTAATAAAAATTCACGCTCATTCAAATGAAGTCAGTTTCAAATTTGTATAGCTCGTTACATTTTTTAAAACTAAATTACTTAAGCCTATTCTGTGCATTTTTTTCGCCAGATGCAAAAACTATCACGATCTTTACAGTTATTTTTTCTCTCTGCGTAGTGACGAACATTTTGCAGCCACTGAGGCTACTGAAGCAGCGAAGAGCGTAACCAAAGAAGCAGTCGTCCAAAAAGATGGAAGTGGTCATGAGCGGGCGGGCGGCATGCAGTCACGAATACAATACAGTAATAAATACGACCGATCATTTAACCAGCAGCAGCAGCAGCAGCGGTAGCGGCGGAGGATGAAATGAGCTGCAAACAGTCGAACCGGGGGCCTGACCTCGAGTCGTGGAGCGAGTTATGTGATGAGTTCAGTCAAGCGTGGCGGGAACTCATCGAATAGACCTCCGCACTCCGATAGCCACGTCTCTGCTGCTGACGCTGCTAGTAGCCGGTGCCCCATTATAGGATCGCCCCTCCCAGAAAAGTCTCCCCCGGCCGACAATTTACCGGCAAAAATCCGTCTCGCCCGGACGGCCGCAGGGAGACTTTTTTATGGAGCCGGCGATATTTTAATGAGAGAAAGACAGATTAATTCCGTGATTATATGTCCGCGGGCGGTGTTTTCATGGGGAGTCATTTTCATGTGACACCGGCAAAAATCTGCCGTATAGCGTGCGTAGTGCTCCATCATTGCGTTATACGGCGCGCTGACACGCGCTGGCTGCGCCGCGGTCATTTCTCGTGATGCGTTAAATGTTCTGACTTCCATCTCAGCGCTCGCTTGTCTAGCCGGCTGCATACTGATGAACGGTTTCCCAGCAGCATAGCAGCTGATAACCGCCATAATTCATCCGCTGTTCAACGTGATAATGTGATCATTCTTATTCGCGTCCAGAACTACACATTTCTACTGAATAACTGCACGAAAATACGCTAAAAGCCGACGTTCAAGTATCGCATTCTTAATAGGCCTAGCTGTTATTTAAAAAAAATTTTTTTCGGGACACAGAACAAACTTCATCTGGAGAAAGCTTTTGGCTACTAGCAGGGTTGATGCGTTGGAAATCGGCGATGCTTATGCAGGAATCGGTCGGTGCAGATGAAATACAGACAAGTGTCTTTATTTCTCATGAAAGATCACGGTTTTCTTTCGCCAATATGTGCTGCTTGTATAAAATAAGACACCATCGATTCCAGCTTTGTCTGTTTGATATCAATTATTAGGTACAAGCTGATCCTCGCTGCTTGGTTTAAGCCTCTAAGACGTGAAACTTTCTTGAAGTCCATCTTCGACAGATCAGCATAAACGACAAATCAAATCACACTTTTCAATTTCATAAAACAGTTTTAATTAATTTGTTTGTAATGTTTTATGGAACTGTTTTGTCATAAATATACACTGATATCGCCATACCTCAACGCAAAATACCTGCACAGGCTGCACGCGATTGGTCCGACCTCGGGCAATATTTTACGAACTTCGGGGGAAAAATTTCCAATAATGACCTCGACTCTAGTCATTATTTGTACAGTAGGCCTAGCCTATTGTATTATATTATAGGTTTATAGGACATCGTATCTCAAACTACTATTAATTGACTGCTTAACTGCACAAAAATAAACTTTGTAAACAATAATTAAATAATTATTAAATGTAGCGTACTCAGTCTATAGTATATTTTGGCAGTTTCTACTGATGATTTTGACATAATTGTTTTAAAGAAAGTAATTTTCTTACTTACGGCTTCTAAACTGAAATAAGCCTAAAATAAATGTAGGCTGCCTACTCTGAGTATATCGTGCATGCTTACAATAACAAAAATGCGGTTTGCTGAAGTAGCTTCGCTAGCACGCACTCCACACAGTCGTCACAGTCGTAATCGAATGGATTTGTTTATGCACAAACTACAGACGAGCGCTGATGAGTTGGCTGTTCTCGCCCAAGCTGCTAATTATTAATTGATTCTTCAAATACAGTCGACGAGAACGTGCAGCAGCTATCGTGCCGCCAATGCAGTTTATCATATCTAATCGTTCGACCATTTGGCAAGCATTATCGAGTTGGCAAGTGCGCGCCCGAAGATTGCAAAAGAGATCTGACGCCGGCTATAGAATATCGGCGTCTTTCGTGACATCTCGCATCAATTATTGATTGTTCAGCATTTAGCAGCTAAAGTCGCCAGTATATTGCTGCTGCTGCTGCCTCTGCTAGGCGCGTTCTTCTGATGTCATTGTGACGTCATTGGTGCAATATTGATGGATGCCGTCATGCAGATGGCACAAATACCTGATAGGCTGCTTGCTTCTTTGTCAACAGACCCACTCGAGCATAAAGTGGTGTAAACGAAAAAAATATATCGACCTAGTGCCGACATATCATGTTGCCGTCCGCCTGTATAGAGCTGCGGAACCCTAACTCTAACCCTGACCCTTCTAAGCTGAACATTAACACACTGGATGGTTGCTCGTACCTTTTGTTTTTGACTTAGCGCTGACTATATTGTCAGTGTTATACTTTTTGCCTTTATCTTTCTTATCTGTAGAAGTAAATACTACATGCTCAGAAATACGGCTTTGAATAAAAAACGTTCTGCCATGGGTTTATAGTCTGTAGTAAATCTGCTGGCGATAAATTCACGACACGTTTTGCACGATCGAGCGTTCATTGCGTTACGTCGCCGACCACCCACACACAGAGCAGCCCGCAAGCACTCCGCATCGCCAGCGCTGCCGCCGTGATTATTGTCGACGGCGATGATAGCGAACAATGAACGAACCGTATGATAAGACGCCGGGCTGCAGGCCGTCAACAAAGCGGCCATCGTGCAGGCTCTGCTGCTGCTGCTGCTGCTGCGCTCTAGGTCTAGTTACGCCCTCGGACGTTTTCGAGCGTTTTGCCGCCGGATAACCGTCGACTGTTGCACAATTCAACGCTCATCGCGTGACCTCCGAACGTTCCTTCACTTCCCACTGAAATGAATCGGAGAAGAGTTTATCTGTCAAGGCATCTGGCAAGGCTGTTTTCGTTTAGGGTCCGGGAGAACAAATGCACAAGATGACTGACCAGGTCAAAAGACCAGAAGACATTTATGAAGTTGCAGTGACGGGATTTAACTCAATTATATTCAGGGACGTATATTTCATGAATAGGCCTATTACTATGCCTATGCCAAGTTCTGAGAAACTGCTGCTTACTTTTTCATACAAGAATGAAATGCTTCTTACTCTTAAATCTTATTAGAAATATGGAAAATACAGCTATAATCTCTGCCATTTAGTACACCAAATCGCTGAGATTAGCTTTGCAACGTGGTGTAAATTCTGTATTTGTTACAATATAGCCCACTTAGCTTAAGAAACGGCTGTTTTTTGGTTTTCAAATAACGGTTTTACACTCAGTTTCAACAGCAGTAGGCAAAGAATGTGCGAATTAAAATATTATTGGCCAGTGGCGTAAACAAAGGAAAGGGCAGGGGGCCCAGCCCCCCAATCCTCCAACAAAACATGAGCATATGTTTAAACTGCACGAAATTTGCCAATTTGGTCAGTTTATTTTGGGGAAAATAATTAAAATAGTTGCCACCAGATCTTACTTTTTAAAGGTAAAGTGCATCAGATTTGATTTCGGCTGGGACTCCGCCCCAGAATCTGCTGGGGGAGCTCACAGCGCTCCCCCAGATCCCTTAGCTGGATTTTACGGCGTTCTACTTCTAAGGGAAGGAAAAGGAGGAAAAGAAGGGAGGACATGGAAAGGGAGGAAAGAGTAAAAGGACGAAAAAAGGGTGAGAACGAAAAGGGAAAGAGGAAAGGAGGGGAAGGGAGACGAGGCCCCCCCAAATTGAAATACCTGGCTACGCCACTGTTATTGCACGAAGTTGTAGTGACGTGAAAATATCAGCAGCAAATGCTAACGGTAAATATAATTATACTCCACTCGCATATCAGTGAGATTGGCGAAGAATAGCAAGAGTATGCCCAGGTGTTGACATCTATGACTAAAGCCGTTTAAATATAATTTCCCGGTCTATTCAAATATCGCAGACGTGACAAAAATAATCAGACTGCGACCAGACAGAGCTGTTTGCTATCATGAGTCTGTAAGCACGGCAGCATCTTTGTCTTGTACAAACTGCGACAGCAACTGCAGTCGACTCGGCTGTAAGCCTACAATGCACGGTGCGTCGTCGCCGCGGGCGCCAGCACTTGTGCATGCAGATGAAGCAGCACTGAATGACAGACACTCGTCTGCATCTCAACGCCTCTTTGACTGATGAAGAGAGCATTCAGTGTATCTGACGCAGCGGGCAACAGGTGGCATCACGCTAGTTATCTGTATAGGCTGCATACACTGCAGCTGTCGCCGCCGTCGACACAGGACTAACTGTGCATAGCGCCGGGTAGACAATTCTGCATGGAAGGCAATAAACTTCAACAGTTGGCTAATACTGATAGCGTTTGAAAACAAAATATAAATTTTCGACTGGCAGTAAGGCACTAATTCTACTGTCAAGTCGTTTAACACATTTTATTGTCCTATAATATTACGCATTAAAGTTGAAGCATCAAGTATGACGACCAGAGCTGGAAATGGGTCAGTGGGTCATGAGTCATGGGTCAAATGGGTCACCATTTTTGGATGGGTCACATGGGTGCCGGTGACCCATTGACCCATGAATGAAATAACTCCGCAATAGCTTACAATTTTAAGTATACTACTTACAGTGATAAACTTGGCAGTTCATGACATTCATACAACCAAAACTGTACTGCATTTGCATACCAGGCTACTGACTTTAGTTTTCCGCTACGACTATATTATATAGCTTACTTTGTTTACAGTAAATTTGAGAAACTGCTTATACTCACGCAACTAAAACTCACAGCCCGTAGAGGCTTACTTTTTACGCGCGACAGTTATGCCAAGCGCGTCTTAGCTATCGTCTAGGCGTCCTTCCATCCGTCTGTCTACTTGTCTGTCACATTGCTGTTTTTTTTGTCAAAATAACACAAGCTCTTAAATCACGAAATCTTCACTGTGTGCTGCCATAAAACTAGTTTTTGTGACAAAATTTCGTGCTATTGGCTAAAAGGATTCTTTTCAGACGAGAGCGCCAAACAGGGTACCGTTAAAAAGTTTTAAAAGTCGTTATTTTGCCGCTATTGGCTCGTCTAGCGTGAAAACAGCTCCAGGTAGGTACATACTTGCTGCCTATTATTATACAAGCACTAGCGACGAGCTGTCCGAGGGTATTAAGATCGATGACTTTGAACGATTGAACCTCCAAAGTACGGGGTTCTATGATTTTTTTTCGATTTGGCGCACATTTTAAAAGTTAAGTCCGATGAGATGACTGGAGATAGACCAACACAACTTTCGTATAAAATTTTCAGCACCGAATATAAATTATAGCAGTTTAAATTTCGGCCTCTATGTTTAAGGAGTCATCCGCTCGGGGCGACAAATATAGGTATCCCTTCAAAATGTGCGATTTCTGCCACAGTCCACTACTTTAGCGTATAAACGGTTGCAGATAAACACAGACTTGCTGCTTACCATAACAAGCACTGCGACGAGCTTTTAAGAGGTACCAACATTGATGACCTTGAACCATCCTAAAATTTAAAAAGCGCGTTTTAGTGATTTTTTCGCCATTTTAGGTTGAAACTCAACAGCGAATTGCATCAACATTACTCTAGAGATGGATTAGGACAACTGGCGTATAAAATTTCAGCATACAACGAAAGTTCTAACCGCTTGAGTTTCGACGTAGGTTCAATGTGTCCTTTTTACGAAGTCCTCAAATTTGGGTACTCTTTCAAACCGCATTATTATTCTATTGCACGTTGTACGTTGATGCTGTTGCGAGTCACGTGAGCTTTGTTCAGATTACTTGTAATCTGTCTTTTTTGGTTCTCGCCACCATGCCACGCCCACTCCTAGTCACATGGATGTAATGCCCATGGGTCATGGGTGATGGGTCACAAAAGATGACCCATTTCCAGCTCTGATGACGACACTTTACAATCTGATTACCTAATGTGACAATGCTAAATATCTACGATGGCTATTATCGACTTAAGCTGTTTTGCTGTTGATTCTTATTCTTTTGCAGGGCGTGTTTTTAATGCATCTAACCGTCTGCGAACTGCTATGAATTATTCATTATCTGGTGATTGTAACTGCCCAGTAAATACAGTGTACATAAAATCAATAAAGCCGATTGCTTGCGATTATTTACTTAGATAGTTTTGACTAGAAGTAACTTGGTGTTTCCAGACCTCCTGTATTATTGGTGTGATGGTGTCTTCACACTGTTGCTTTTTTGCAAATAGATGATAAACCTGATCTGGTAGCTATTATAGGAAGACGCACAATGTACGTTTACTTGAATGCTTAGCATTCGTCGTGTCGTTTGCCAATGACGTTTAGCTATGCAAATTTTGAAGAGGAAATTGAAAACGCGAGACCTGACATCGCGAGACTTGTTTGAGTGTGCGAATAACTGATGATTGGTAGTTTTTTTTCCTGGCTGAAAATGATATTATATAAAATGTGTCTGTCAATCTTCTGATTCCGACGCCGCTGAGGTCGTCGCTGCTGCAGATGGCACCTGACTTGCCTCGTCGTCGACCTCGCTGCTGCTGCTGCTGCTGCTGTCGACACGCGGCTGCAGGGACTCCGTATGAGCGCCGACAGAATGGCTGACCGCACGCAGAAACTGCAGACGTTGCTGTAAGCGCTGCTGTCGAATCTTGACAAACAGGACTTGATCCGTTTGTCGTTCAGTATGTTTGAATTCTTTCGCTTTATTCGATCGTGCAGTTTTGCAGTGTTTGAATTGTGAAAAATTAGCTGAGGGGGTTGAACTTTTCGACGGTCGGAGACCGAACAAAATTGTGTTGTATATCGTATGTATACAGTATCTGACCCCCTGTACATAAGTTGAGATTG
>Ga0209367_1010763_pt1 | contig 12210 bp, 9 predicted proteins | sample WorMetLIZISLAND2_FD_187412 | JGI IMG/M metagenome (GOLD analysis project Ga0209367, IMG submission 187412) | Marine gutless worms symbiont microbial communities from Max Planck institute for Marine Microbiology, Germany - Olavius geniculatus... ... | reverse complement strand
TGGGGCACACTTCGAGCACAAGTTCTGACAATTTTGAACACAGGTGTTATAGGAACTTATAATTTTGCTAAATAAAGCACCTTTTGTTCATTGTGCGCTAATTGAGTCTTTAAAAGTTTATTGCAGATAACAACATTCGGCGTTATGTAGCAATTTGGAACATTTGCGTTTAACACGGTCAGGTGATGACGCAAATTAGATGAGGTGGAAAATGAGTGCACCTCGCATATATTTGGATCGTTTGCCATCTTTCTGCCAAAAATTATCAAAATCGGTGGAAATTTGACGCAGTTCTGACAAAAACAAATCTGCTTAGTTTTTTGGGACACAGTGTAGTGCATTATACAAAGGAAAGTGACAAATATTACAAAGAAATATCAGACAGAAACAACAGCAAAATCAAATTCACCAATGGCTGGTTTGGCATCATGCAGATGCTCAGTGACATCACTGTTATCAGCCTTGATCTTCGCCATAAAAGAGCTACCTATATGAACACAATAACACAAAGAACATTCATTCATTGTGAAAGCACATAAGACACACATGCTGGGTGGCACATTAAAGTGGAGCATACATGTTTTATGTAGATTGAGAAACTAAGCAGTTGCTGCCAGAGATGTGTGAATCCTAGAATTTTGCATCCGAATCCAAATCCACAGGGTAGTGTACGCATCTACATCTACAAGACTGAGCCCTCAGGCATCCACGCTCACACTGCCAATAACAGTGACAACGTTTAAAATATACTGGAACCTGAAGTCAGCCTTTAACAATGTCGCATGTGCAAAAACCTGCAAATGCACTATTGCGGCCACACACGTCCCCAGGTGGTGGATAGGGGAATGCCCTCGAGAAGTGGCGTCAAGCATTTTCTTTTTGGAACGCCTTACTTACTTACTTTACGTTTAAGTTTACGACTTCGGTACTTAGCTATTCTATGTTTTTCGGTGATGACGTAATGCTTGTTGAATGTTTTTCCAGTGGTCACTATAATAACAACAAATCCGTACTTCAAACTGTTTTTTCTGGCACTTGCGGAAAGAATTGAACGGTGGTGTAATAATATCTTTTGTAGCACTTGACGAGTAGAGTTTACTGGTGAAATATGAAGCTGGTCTAAATAAGTTTAATTGTACCCCGAAACGGGATCCCGGGATTACAAATTTCTCAATCCCGGATCCCGAAATTGAAAATTCAATCCCGGGCTTGCAAATTGCAATCACTATTGTAGATAAAGAAATCTCGAGTTGCGGAACTTCCGCCGCGTTATGTGCCGTTTATTTGCTGGAGTGGCGGAAGCCGGAAACCAAGTATGTGTCTGTTGAGGCGCTCCATAAACAGTCTCTAATGCCTCGTCATTATTATTTTAACTTACCGTTTCGTGTACTACGGCTATTTATTACGGCAAAATACAACAGAAAGGATTTATGCAAGCAAAACACAAAAACGGATAAAAAAAGGTTCAGCTAATAAAACTCGTTGCAAAAATAGACTTGCAATAGAAATTGAAAATAAGTAACAGGGAGTGACGGTGCCTGTCAAAATACAAATTACACTGCACATCAGCGGCGGAGACAGAACTTGGAAACAGGAGTTGGAAGGATAGGGGGTGGGGTCTTTGCCCCTCCCTTAATTTTTTTTAAATTTTAAGCAAAAACGATGCATTGTTGTGCAAGATTTTCACCATTTTTAAGACGCATCCACTCAATAAAAGGGGGGCCCCTTCGCCTCCGTCACTGGTGCACATCTCCGAGTAGTACTCCAGCGCACATAAAATATTTTATTCATCACAAAACTAAAATCTTTATTTCTATCACTTAACACGCAAAAAAGTATAATTTTAATTAATTTTTGCAATCCCGAAATCCCGGGATGGGATGCCCGCCAATCCCGGGATTCGGGATCCTGAGATTGCAATCACTGCCGTAGATAACAAAACATACCACGGTAGTATCTACAAATACGTACCTATAAATCCACGTTCGCTTGAAGACTGCGAAATTAACTAAATGACATCTAAAAATGTCCCTTCAAAAAACGAAGAAAATAAAAAATTGGAATTATAAAACTATAGCGTCATGAAAATATTGCTTTGTTTGTGACTTAGTTGTAATCACGGTATGTATGTTAAACTAGTTACGAATATAAAATCAATGGTTGCAATTTCAAAACTTGTGTGCAATACTATTGTACGTACAGATGTGGAAAATTTGTTGTGTGATTTAGCAGTATTTAAACACTTTAAATTTGGTATTTAAATATGTAGCAAGTGATTGGGTATTTAAATAGTATTTAAATACTTTGAAATTTTCAAGTATTTGCATAGTAACTTTTATTTAGTATTTGTTACAACACTGTCAGTACACAAAAAATTAAAAAAAAAACGCTTTTTCGAAACAGAAAAAAAACTATTTTTCCATTCACACTCTCAAACAACAACCAGTGGCCTCTATCCCCCAAATTTGGAATTGAAATCGGGTGCAACTTTCTCCCAATTTTGAGCTAGCTTATATTCCTCCAATTTCTGACTCAAGTTTTCCCCTCTATTTTGGGCTTCTTCCCCCTTAGAGAGAAAGATTGTCAAGGGTGTAAATTGAAAAATATGGGGGAAGTAAAAAATAGGGGGAAAGTTTAGTTAAGGCTGTAAATTGGCTGGTCACATAGCCCATAGATCTAGAAAAATAACGTTTATCCAGTGCCAACATATCGTACAACAAACAATAGCAGTCTACATAGTTATACACTAATGTCAATGAAGCACTTTCTAGAGTGTATAAACGAACTTTCGTTTAGCATTCAATAATCACAGATCTGGATACAGTAGCTTAACGTTCATATGAGACACAACCAGTTTTCAGTTCAAAACATTCACAGCACAAACAGGCAGTTACTCAGCTGATGTTTCATTCAGAAACTCTAACAGCTAATGCACAGTTCTGATGTCCAAAACAGAACTCAATGCACATGACAACATAGGTGGATCCAGGAGTCGAAGTTGGTGGGCGAAGGTTGAATGCCAAAGGCGCCAAGTGGGGGTGGGGTGCATGTCCCCCTCCCCCCAAATTTTTTAGATTTAAAAATCAAAATGGCGTATTTTCGTGGACTCTGTGCTAAATTTTGTTTTTTTTTCTATCACCATAACAGTATAGAAATACAGCAGTAATACAAAGACTGCCATGGAGATTGACTTGCATGCGATAAAAAGCGTTATTCAAGGGCGTCTAATGTCGTCTATCCTCCTAAGTCCTTGAAGCAATCCCCCAAACTCAAGGTAAGGTGCTACAGGCATCGACAGGGAGGAGAATGGGGAAAGTATCCCTCTCCCCAGCCGACTAGGGACTCTGGGGGAACGTCAAGAGCTCTCCAGCTGGGTCCGGGGTGGCAAAAAAAACGAATTTGGTGCATTCTAAGCATCACAGAACCCAAGATATCGTAAATGTTATAAAAAATACAAAATAATAATAATATTCAACTCCCCCTAATTTTCCAAAAAAAACCTTTTCTGGTTTTTTGTAGCGTTTGCTTCAATTAGGTTTATATGGTTTAAACTCCCTGGGCGTTATTTATTGTTTATTGTTACTTACTCTTATGTAGGCATAGCCAAAAATTGAAGTCACAAAAGGCAAACTAGCCCCCAAAGGCCAAAAATTGAGGCCAAAAGCTGAAAACAAAGGTGGACTTCTTGGGGAGAAGCCTGTCGCCAGGGCGCAGCGCAAACGGTTTTTTGGGCATGAAAACCCCCTAAAATGCATACATTGAGTATAAATTTTATTAGTTTTGCTGCAGAAATGCACTGCATATGCTAGGCAAAAAAGGCGACTTTGGCATCTTGGGGGACCATGGCCCCTTTGGCCCCGCTCCCTAAATCCGCCTATACATGCCAAGTTTGTTCACAACTGTCATAATGTTTAACTTGTTTAACAATCACAATGCTGAATTTATACAACTATTTTGCCAGAGTGGCATAAAGGAGGGCAGCTGCACCGTGCCCTTGCCCCCCTCCAAGTAGCCACCCAAGAAAAAACTTGATGGTGATATATTTAAAGTGCCCTCTGGTAACCATACACATGCCAAGGTGTGACTTATTAAATGTCATTATTGCAAGCCAACATAGACATCTGTGACTTTTTGTGTTTCCCAATATGAAACTTGCGGCTTCCATTGAATGTCTAAAAGCTAAAAATGTTTCAGCTTCAGTGGGGGCTGTGCCCCTGACCCCCTGACCAGGGGCTCTGCCCCCTCTGCCCCTAGACCCTCTTTGCACCTTTTTGTTGCACACAACAACTTAACATTATGGTCAACATTTGCCCCACACAACAAAAAATTATTGCCTCACCCATGCCCTGGCCCTTGCCCCCTCCAGCTTCAGATTCCTAGCGCTGTCCATGCTAATTGAGCTGCCGTCTAGCACAGTCACAGCAAAGTTACACCTTCACAACTTCATGGCAAGGTAAATGTCTCTTAAGGTGATGACTGCGGCTGAATTTCTTCCAACAAATGTGACACGTAAACCAAGTACCTTCATCGTGTGACTTCAACAGATGTGACTTCAGCTGGCAGTATTGCGTAAAACTGTCTGAACAGTGTTTACACGAGTACACTTTTGCACCAGAATGTGTACGAACATGAGATTTCAGTACACGGCTACCTTTAAACAGCTTCCCACAGTAATGACAGATGTATGGTCTTTCGTTGCTGTGTACACGTTTATGTTGTTGGAAGCTGCCACAGTCATTAAAACTTATGCCACACAATGAACACTGGTATGGTCTTTCTCCCGTGTGGACTCTCATATGAGTGCTGAGATGTCCAGACTCAGTAAAAGTCTTATCACAAATAAGACATTTGTATGGCTTTTCTCCACTGTGAATTCTGCTGTGCTTATCAAGCTGAGCTGCTGTAGTAAAACCTTTGCTACAAACACTACATTCAAACGGTTTTTCTCCGGAATGCCTTCGGCTGTGTATTGTTAAAGCATTCTTCCCATTGAAACACCTTCCACATTCGGTGCACTTAAATTTTCTGCTGTGGATATTCATGTGTTTTGTCACGTAACGCTGAGTACTGAAATGTTTCCCACACTGTGTGCATGAGTACAGCTTTTGTGCAGTGTGTATTTGTTTGTGTTTATTCAAGCTTCCTTTCGTCTTAAATCGCTTGTCGCACACTGTACATAAATGTGAATACTCAGTGATATCATTACTATCAACTTCAATCTTCATCTCAAAAGGACCTTCAGCTGTGCTGTCTGTACTATGACCTGCAAACATAATTCTGATAACTGCAGCACTTCTTATATAAATGCTAATCATACGATAAGCTGTACAACAAAGTTAACTTTATGAATTCAATGACATTATATTTAAGAATGCAACTGACAATGAATCATTTGATATTGGCAAAAAAGTATTACCTTCCACTTCTGCCTTATCTTCCACTACATAGTTCTTAAGCTCAAAAAACAGTAAGCAATAAAACATTACAGCATTGTATGTAACATTATCTGTAGAAATGCACTCTTTGATAACTTGACTACATTGCTAGATGCAGATGTCTGTTATCTATAGACTGCTCTGAAGGTGCAAACTGTAGACATAATGTGTATATCAAAAATAATGTCATCAAACATACCAAGACTTGGAGAATTGTACTGTGGATACCACTCAGTGCAGTCAGCATCAAACGTCAGCTCTAAAGACATGATCAATAGGAAAACGTACAAGTTTGCATATGTCAAGTTCATGTCATGATCACATAAACAGTAAACACCGTGGAGAATAATAACGTCTATAGTGTTGCCATCATGTAACAGCAAGGGGCAAAAAGCCAGATACTATTAGTAATATATTGAAAAGAAAGCAATAGTAGGGCTCAGTATAGAACACCTACTACAGTTAACAAGAAATCTGAGCTAATGCTCATGAGACGGGTAGAGAATAGGAGTTCCTGTTTGAAGGTACTCTTAGTCTATCCTTATCCATTTCGTCACAATTCACTCTTTTGCAACGAAAAATCGCAAAAAAAATCATTAAAAACCCTTATTTTAGAGTTCAAGGTCATTCAAAATCATCAATATTGACATTTCTAAAAAGCTCGTTGCCAGTGCTTGTTATAATAAGTAGCATGTCTGTGCCTATCTGCAACCATTTTCACGCTAGACAAGCAAACAGCGAATAAATAACCACTTTTTAGAGGGGTACCTCTCTTTGACACCCACATGTGCAGGCCTTCTTAAACCTAGAGGGTCCGGACTTAGACTGATAAAATCTACATTTAATGCTAAAATTTTGAATGCAGGTTGTCTTGATCTCCAGCCATAATAAACTATTCAAAATTTTCAATTATAATTGCAGTCAGAACTATAAATCTGACCATGAGTAACAATGCAACATATGTTACAAAGACGAAATGCACAGCCAGTCATTCTGGCAAATGGGTTCTGGATACCAAACATTGATTATCGTTACAAATTTTCCTGAAAAGCGTTGAAGGCTTAGCCTGCTAGAAACAATCTGCTTAGCATTTTCATGAGCTAGGTAAGCTGGTGCAGCACTTCAGAAGTGTTTTTCAATATTGGAAATTAATGACAAGTTTGACATCTTACGCTGTTGCATAGTGAAAATTAAACACTGAATCTGATAGTATACCGCTAGGCCAATATTAACGAAATCACCTCTAAATATTGCAAAAATAAACAGGCATATAAAATATTGGGTTCTAAATGAATGACGAAAACTTAGTGCAAAAAATATTCTTGCATTACACAGATATCATAATTTTCACGTTGGGGTATTTCAATTTGAATTATCTTGTACAGAAGGAAACATCAAAAAAGTAACAGAGAAAAACAAACACACCAACAGTTGCCTTGTCATCCTGAGGATGCACAGTGACAGCTTCAATCTTCATCTCAACTGAGCTACCTGCATGCATGCAATATCAGAAACATACCCTAAACACTAAAATCAGACAGAGCACAGCACATCACTCAATTTTAGTCTGCCATAGCAAGGGGCTACCATAGCAAATGTTTTAACGTTAACCCCAATCTCAATCCTAATCCTAACCTTAACACTACAGAACCACAGAGATTAATGAGAGAAACATTTTCACGAAAGTTGATTTCATGGCACAAATAACACCAAATAACATGACCCAAAATCCTAAATAACAGTACCTTCATGAATTCACAATGGTGGATCTTCACCATATCACACAATAAGTCACAGTGCAAACACGGAGCCTGCTAATTCTGATGAGTAGACAGAATCTGATTTGGCAGAAATATTTGTATCACTCCAGATACAACACTACATCAAAAGTACTTGGATGATGATGCCTAATGAGTAATATTCACAAAAATGATAAGTTAAAGAGAAAACTGAGAAATCCTGTCAGATGAACACTCAAACAATGACGCATACCAATGACTGGTATGTTGTCATTTGGAACTTTACTGATATCATGACCATCAGCTTCTGTTGTCATCTCCATAATGTCTACGTATGCATGTCATAAAATTTTATCAACATTAATTCTGTTTTCAGTTCGGTGAACTGACGATAGCAAGCATTGTGAAATTTACTTACTTCAGTTCATGGATAGTTGGAAACGAACAACACCCGATGCTGCCCAGTGCCCATGTTCCCAGCTGTGGCCATCACTGTCAAAAGCTGAGCTGGTCTCTCACCTCTGCTAAATGTGTGTTTTGTAGGTCTAAAGAGCTCTAGTCCAGATGATAAACGCCAGTGATAACTGTGCCAGCTGATTGCAGACTGCAGTGCTCAGTGATATTTGTCAGTATAGATCTGCACCGACAAGTGAATGATTTTTGGGCTATTGTCAGAATGGAACATATTGACAAGTCAGGTTTTTATGCTATTAAAAAATTTTATACTGAGCTTCAATAATGAATCACTGGTATATTCAAAGGGGGAAAGGCAAATCAGCCAAGGGGCAAACAAGCCAGGAGGCAAACGAACCAGGCAGTAAACAAGCCAGGGGGTGAATCAGCGAATCAAGTAAAGGGGGCGAACAAGCCAGGGAGCGAAAAAGACAGGCGGCGAATCAGCCAGGGGGCGAACAAGCCAGGGGCAAACCGGCAAAGGGACGAAAAAGCCATAATTCGTTGGCCCTCGGTAAAATGCGATGTGCGAGGCGTGAGGTGGGTATCGTGCGAGGGAGCATGCAAGGAATTCGTGCAAAGAACGAGGTACTCAGCGAGGCAGTGTGTGAGGCCGCAGTAGGCACATGCTATTGGGGAGTGGCATGAGTAATAGTCGGCGTCAAGGCACGAACCAAGCACCATTGCTTGTCTCAAATACAGTGTAGGCTAGATGCCAGACGTTCATTTTAGGAAAGAAAATGATTTAATTTCGAATAGTGTAATAGTAAATATAAATGCAACCGTCAGTGCTCACACCGAAAAATTTAAAACGTCATACACAATATTAAGCTATCTATCTGCCTATAGCATAAAAGTTCATGAAAATGAATTACAGAAAATTGAGAAAGTCTACAATTAAGCACAATACATTTATTATCAGTTCGTTTCCACTTAGGCAGAATAAGCTATATAAGCAACCATCAAATTGTTGTTGCCAGTAGGATAATGCTGTGATACGTATGGTCACAAAAAAAAACAGACGCACGTTCAAACTCTTTGGCACGAACACTGTGATAGCATTTGTATGAAGCAGAATTATTAGTAGGCCTAATCTGCTTTGATCGATTAAATACTGGTATACGCCCATTTAATCTCAAATACCTCCCAATTTTTGCATATCTTTGTGTCACACACCACTGCAATTTATTTAGGCCTTATTCTGTTAGTTACGATGGTCCACATTTTTTGATTTTCAAAATATATATTTCTACAATTCGTGCCTCAGTTACGACAGATCAGGGTGATAGGAGAATCATAGCAGTAGACCCAACTGGTGCCTGGCAGGATTTTTTTTACAGTATACAAACACTGCTTCACGCCGTGCAAAGCGTGCAACGTGCATGCTGTGCCTTTCATCTCGCCGTGCTCAAGTGCTCGCAGTTCGCACGCTGGCGACCGACCAATCGCGTGCCGCCTCGCACGCTCCCTCGCACTACACCCTCCTCGCACCTCGCATTGTACCCCACCCCTAATTCGCCTGCTAGGCCGTGCTGCATGACATTGATGACGTCAGTGAATTTAACTGCCACCTGCTTAATTCCCAGAGAAACGTACAACTGTGAATCCAGTATAGATAATCACAGTTGTACCTAGTATGGCTACCCTATTGGCTACACTGACATTAGCGTTCAGTTGTCAGTGTGCCGCATACTGACAATAACATTTACGGACTGCAGTAGCCAGTTACACTCACTAAGGTTATAGCCACCAGAAGTTAAACACTGCTAATATTTTAACTTACTCTTTCGTGTACTACACCTATAAAGAGTAAAATACAATTTATTAGAACATAAGGAAAGAAAGAACAAATACCAAACAGGAAGTTGAACTAAAAAAGAAAAGTTCTGCAAAAATGAACATGTGGCTGAAATTGAAAATTAGTAACAATTCTGGAGTCTGGAACTCCATCAGTACAGCACAGGTTGTTATTCCGAAACAAACTAAACAAATAAAAACTGCCTAAACTAATCAAATTTTCATAGGATTTGCAATGCACAGAAACATTTCTTCGTTTATGTCACAAACGCAACGTTTCAACTTCGAAATTTCCGTGCAGCACTGAAATAAATTAGTTGCCGGCCGCAGCACCGCCATCTCGTGACATATTCGTGAAGTTTTCAAGGCTTTGTTTTTTGTGTTTAAGTTGTTTTTTCCACGATAATTGTAAATCGACATCACAAATAAACCATGGCCCTGAAGGCTGTCTGCGTGATGAAAGGTGATGGAGAAACGCAAGGAGTCATTAATTTGTGTCAAGAGGTAAAGTATGTCAAATGGTTGAAACTCGAAATTAGATGTGACTACCACATTGACATTGGACCACATGGGCAATGTCTAATCTGCAGCCGACTAGCCTAGTTATAAGCTGCATTCATAGATTGCAGCTTAGACTCTGTGTTGAAAAAGCGTTCGCCCTATCACCATTTCAATTGGCCTCCACATATCTGACAAAAAAGCGTTCAAACCTGTAATAACGAAGGCCAAGCTGTTTGGTACTAAACAAACGATGTACAACGTCTATTTTTTAACGACTTTTAATCAACGATGTGTCACCATAGTTAAAACGACCGCCATTTTGTGTGACCGTCTGCCAGTAGCCAGAAATTTGTATTATATCGAATACTGAAAAATGATAACTTATTGCAAACTGTTTATTTCTGCAGTTACAGTAAAAGCTTTGCGTTATGTACCAGTTTGAGGGAGTACTGTTTTGATTACGTACAATTGAAGAATATGACTCACAATAGAACTTAAATGAATGTGACTTTATTATACATGCAAAAATACTTTATTATAGGTTGGTCTTATTTACATTATGTCTTATGTGTCAATTATTTTTAATGGTTTTTAGTCAGCATAATATTTTTTAAAAATATAATCACTTTCTGCATTTAGTCAAGTGGTCATCAAATGATGTCAACATATGTACTGGAAGAGTGTGATTTTCTGATGAATGAATAAATAAATCTGTTTTTCGGTGTTTGTTCAGAAACCGGATTCAGAAATTGTGATATGTGGAAAAATTACTGGACTCGCTCCGGGAAATCATGGATTTCATATTCATGAGTTTGGAGACAACACAAATGGTTTGTCCATTATTTGTTACACACTCCTGCAAGTGCAATGCAGCATGCAGTTTAATGCATTCTGGGTGACTTCTCGTGTGACAAACCTGAAAAGGTTTCTTGAGCTTGGACTGTTCTCATGTTTGTGGAATTCTTCAGTATTGCTGAGAATACGAATATGCGGTGCTTTGAATGGTATCTGTGCTTTGAATACCAGCTATGTCTTCTGAATTTGCATGCTGATTAAACAATGTAGTATCTTACTGTATATTTTTTGTGACTATGCTGTCTATTGCAGAAAAAGCACTGTTAAGAGGCTTAGGCTGTATTTGCAGTTTTGTGTTATGTTAGTTAGTGGGGTTGTTTCTGGATATTTTCTAAAAAGGGATGTGAACATTGCTTAAAGCATATAGTAGAAATCGGTTTGGACAGCTGTAAGTTACATGAACTAGCATAGACTTATTTGCTTAGTAAGCTACTATGTTGGCTACTAGCATTTAGTTCTTGTTTATCTGTGAATTTAGGCTGCACAAGTGCTGGAGGTCATTTTAACCCATTTGGAAAGACACATGGTGGTCCTGAAGATGAGGAGAGGTAAGATGTTGTTATTTACACTTTACAGCTGTAATGCACAACCTTTTGCACTGTGCGCCACATAACATAATCTTGAAGTCAGTGTGGGCAAGACCAGTGCAAAATACAGCATGTGCAAAAAGATTATGTTTCCAGTAAAAATGAAGATAAGCACCACTTTTAAACCATATATTGCAGTCCGACAAGTAATTTAAGCAAAGCTCACATGACACACGACAGCATCGATTATGCCACCTGGGCAGTCAGTGTAGAGCATGCAATAAAATAATGATGAATCTTGAAAGAGTATCCAAATTTAAGGCCTCCATGTGGAGGCCTTAAATACATGAACCTAGGTCAGAACTCTGCAGTTAAAATGTACGTTTTATGCTAAAAAAATTTATACGCAGGCAGGGCCTTCCATCCCCCCCCTGAAGGATGGAGACACTCCCCCCAATTAGCAGGGGCTACGAGACCGAGACGCCGTAAGCGTCGAGGGGGGTGGGGAATGGAAAGGGGGTTTCCCCCTCCCCAGCCGATTAGAGGGGCTGGGGGAGCGTCGTGAGCTCCCCCAGCGGGGTCTGGGGCAGAGCCCCGGCCGAAAAACGAATTTCATGCATTTTAAGCTCCACAATGCACTTTTCTGGTGGATAGATAATCTGATATTTAGGACTCTATGGTTAGTAAATGTAAAAAAATAAGCACAAACACATTAACTTTTGTTAAACACTGTCTGTAGCTACTAGCTTTGCGTATGGCTTTCTGCAAATACAATTATTATTAATTTATTATTATTATTATTACTTTTTTTATACCCCCGGTAGTAAAGATCCCGGGGGTTAAAAACAAAAAAGGTAAAGTTAAAAACTAATCCATGGATGGCCAGAGGTCTGAACACGTGGG
>Ga0209367_1010762_pt1 | contig 12211 bp, 7 predicted proteins | sample WorMetLIZISLAND2_FD_187412 | JGI IMG/M metagenome (GOLD analysis project Ga0209367, IMG submission 187412) | Marine gutless worms symbiont microbial communities from Max Planck institute for Marine Microbiology, Germany - Olavius geniculatus... ... | reverse complement strand
GTACAGTGATGTTGGTGATGACGGTAGCGATGATAAGCTGCTGGCATCAACAGCGTGTCTGCGGCGTATTTGTAGCTCACAACATTCGACGGGTCGGTCGGTTGCATCGACTGCGCCAGTCCAGCAAAGTCAAACTTATACGCGTACCGTTTGCCGTGCACTTTGGTCATGATGTTTTTATCATAGTAGTAGCGTAGTGCGCGGCTCATTTTGTCGTAGTTCATGTTGGGCTTGCTCTTGCGTTCACCCCAGCGTCGAGCAACCTCGTCTGGATCAGTCATCTTAAACTCACCCGAAGTACCTTCCCACGTGATACACGATGCGTTGCTGTAGTCAGAGAGAAGCTCCAGCAGAAACTGCCATAGCTGGATCTGACCGCTGCCTGTTAACAGACAACAACAACTACTCGCTACAGTTTACTCTTACGTTTACACTAGCCTGTTAGTAGAGTGAAAGCTTTAAAGAAGTACAGTTCTTTTACAGGAACCCATCTGAGAGCTACGGAGCATCACCTGGCGTACTGAATCACACATTGTTACCTGCCACCCGACACATGTGAACGCGCCATATGCCTTAACCCCAGCCCGTCAGACCGGTACTCGATTTACATATTTTAGAGGAACAACGGAAGGTTGAGATTATCTTAGTGTTGGTTATATATCGAGATCGTTAATCTGACAGCAGACATGCAGCCACCCATCCAACTACTAACCACTTGACAGCGACTTGAATGGGAGTCGAACCTATGACCTTGCGATCGCAAAACCAACGTCCTAACCTTTACATGCCAAGCCACCTGACTGCAGTATTTCAAAAACGTTGCACTTTGTCATGTGTCCATATTTTTGTTAAATCATGGACCGATTTCAAGTTTTGTCACTGGCACACTCCGCGGGTAATTTGAAATAAAACCGCCATTAAAAATCCCACCGCATTTCAATCACGTCGCTACACTACCTTGTGAAATATAAATGTTGTAATGAAGCGTATCTTGTGCGCGCTAAACCCTTGCTAAGTCTTGCTGAGATATAAATATATTTATAAACTACCACAAACCTGCGTATGGCAGGCAGCAACTGCGATGAGAAAATCCAGTTAAATTTGATAGATTATGGTTCCATTATGACACTAGCATAAGACTAATATTACTTTCAATGCGACGTCTGTCATTGCTTCACGCGTGCCTATAGTTTGCCTTTGCTGTGTTTCAGTAGGTGCAATTCCAGAAAATTTATATTTTACGACGTAGAGTAGCAACGCGTTTAAAGTGTAGTGAAATCTTTAGTCCTAAGTACAGTTTTGTTGCAAATTGTCCGCAAAGTGTGCTAGTGTACGCAATTTGTATTAAAACTATTTGCTGAGTTGTATGTTTTATTCAATAGCACTGCTTTTCGTAAAAAGTACTATACATCACATTGCAATAAGGTACAAAGATTTAACTATCGATAGGCTATTGGAACCTCATGAAATAATGCCGATTGTGTTCTAACAGAAAGTGATTATGATAGGCCCAGTAAATGAAAACTGAGACAGTTTTGGCGCGAAATCGCTGTAGATAATTGCACACACTGCGTGCATTAGCTGTGATAGCGAGCCTTCAAGTTTTTTGTCAGCTATTAGCGTCTTTGATGGCCGAGCTAGTCTGACGACAGAATGATGCGCTGATGACAAGCAAGACGACCATTACGTCAGTGACGACGTCATTCTCACAGCCTCATCGACTGTGGGGTGTGGAGTGACGTTGGCTTGACAACCGTACTGTAGCTGTAACGTGAGTCTGGTTTGACGCTTGCTGTGCCGACCAGCAAGACTGCGTGTGTTTCAGCAGCAAAAATGACATCAGTCACTCGGTTGCACAACGACCGCACTGTGCGTCGCGTCGGTAGCGAATCGAAAAACTCGCATCGTCGACATCAGATCGGATCGCGTTTCAATCTGACATCCAGGAAAATTACGCCTCTTCCTTGCCGCAGTGTCCAGGCTCTTGCAGTCTATAGCGACGACACTCTAATGCATTTACTCGGAAACGGAACTTGGACGACGTGTGAGCTAGGCCGCCTGCTGCTGGCCGCGCCAACAACTATAGGCCTATATACGCGTCATTCACTTGACGAGCAAGAACCACATTGCTCCTGGAAGACTGGGTGTCGTCGCTACGTGAGACCTGTCGCGCTAACTGCTTGGTTTCCGCCTCACGTTCCGTGTCCGTGAGTCCGTCGTCCGAGGTTAACGTTCATCCGACCATCACGCTTGGTCGGTCGGTTGGTCGTCATGGCGCCTGCAGAGCGCAAGTCCTGTTCTACAATGTAACACGCTAAAAGCACATAGCTATCTGCAGGAGTCCTCCGCTATATCTGATTACCTATGACATCTTGCCGCCTGTAGTGGACTGTCCGAACGCCAAGACGTCTTTTACGACCACTTTTAAACATAACTTTTAGAGATAGATTCGATTTTTTTTGATAATGCAACGTGCAAACGAAAACTAAAGTCTTTGTAGAATAAACTGGACAGGCTTGAACGTGTATATTGTAGGTCTATTAATGCGAATGTAATTGTAAAATGCCGATGAGCATATAAGGTGTTTTTAATATTATCTGTTTTTTTTAATTTATTGAAACTTTCGGTGAAAACGCTTCGACATAGTACTTAAAAGTAATTGTAAATAAGAACTGGTATTATAAATTTGTAGTTATGTAGCCCTAAAAGTATTTGTTTCTGAGACATTTACTTTATTTCAAGTTACAAAATGTCTGAAAGCCTCTAAAACACTTGATCTGTTTTATTTGAAACACCAGCGCTCAGTCGCTAAATAAACTGTCATCGACAACAAGTAACTGCTCAGCGTATATGAAGAAATGACAGCGTGTGAACTCTGGTTTAATCCCATTACACACGCCAGCAGCTTTTGTAAACGACACGCGGCTATAATATTGACCTTTTTTTGTCACTGTATGCGTGCATAGTATACACTGCGGGAAAGCAACACTCAATAGGCTCTACAATTACAGATTTCCGGGGCGTGAGAACGAACGGACATCGTCATCATCATCAGCAGCAATGCAGCGGCGTATGACAGCAAAGTTCTTACCTTGTGGGCGCCAGGGTGTTGTCGGCGCATGATGGGAACTAGTGAAGCATGTCTTTCGCACGGACGCCGCCGCTGCTGCTACAGCTGCTGCTGCTGTCGCTGACTGCTGTTGACCTGTGCTGTCCGTAGTGCTCCTATCACTGTCATCATTGAATAGAATGCCCGTCGAGCCGGCTACCGATGCCGTGTGAATGGACCGTTGACCAGTAGAACCAGTCGGCGGCGAGTAACAACCTGCCGCACGCAATCGATCACTTATATACACAAACGTGTGCGCGCGTGCACAAAGCAACGACACGCATCAGATGCTATAGGCCTATACACTAGCACCAGTGTCGTAGCCGGCAGAGAGCAGGGCGCGCAAGCCTCCGTCTAATCTCAATTTTTGTTGAAAATAGACATAGGGATTCAGGAAATAATTAAAATTGTTGCCAAGCACAGATCGCATATGTTAAGGCTATATTGCACCAAATTCGATTTCAGCTGAGGCCTCACCCCATATCGCGCATGGGGAGCTCGAAGCTGGAATTTAGGAATCCTACTTCCAAGAATCAAAAAGAGAAAACAAGGGAGAGAATTATAGCGGAAGAGAGGAGAGGGGACGGGAGTGACGATAAAGAGAGGCGACATTTCTGGCTACGCCACTGGGCAGCGCGGAGCATCGCAGTGCTTCTTGACCTCTCAGTGCGTAGCGCTGCTAGCCTATTATCTGGTGTCTTTTATGCGCAATCGACTCGCGACAATACAATGGACATATACGCATATGCGATGCACGCGTGCCGACCTCCTTACCTCCCGTGCGAAACTAAATAACTGCTTTCATTGTTGAGAGAGAGAGAGAGAAAGGTGGGGTGGGATAGACAGCAGCTTAGCGTGTTAAATATCAATCGATTTAAATTAGCGCGACCCTATACAGTTAACGCGACTTCCTATGATAAGCTTGCGATTCCACAGCATGGTCAGTTTTATTCATTTCAGTAATTACTATATAAGCCAACAATAAATACGTTGACCTAACTGACGATATTACAGTTACATATTCGTTTTATAATGTTCTATATTGTGCGCGGAGTCGCTTGAACTACGAAGTTTAAAGTTTGACTTGATAATGATTTATTGTATTGTTCATGGTCTTAATGCTCTTGAGTTTTCTGATTATTTTACTTTTGGCTCTTTTATTACCCATGGTCATCCACTCAAGCTGATGAAACAGGCGTTTAGCTTTGCTGACCGAAGTATTGATGTTTGGAACAGTTTAGATAGTGATATTGTCTTGGCACCATCACTGTATGTCTTTAAAATAGATTAACGAACTTGATTTTATAAATTGTATGTGTAGCATGTAACTTGTTAGGGATGGTGTAAGATGTCGGATTTCTTCTAACCTTCCATTCCTTAACAGTATCTGTTGCTGTTAATAAAACTATTTTGATTGAATAAAAATTTTTCGGTTCAAACCTTGGCTGGATATCATGTGCTGCGATGCCCATGGCGCTTTTCTTACGCTGCTGTAAGGATCTGCAATTTATCACGTAAACAAAAACAAAGATAAATGTCGTATTAAACATGCCAGTTTTTACTTTTTTCACTCAAAAACAATATATACACCATGCCTAATAATAATTTTATTAATAAAACATTAGCAAAACGCAGTGACTGTTAATCCGGCTACCGGATGAATATCATGTGCCTTTCTTAGCAAACTTATCTGGCGATTACGTTTATGCCAAAAATATAATCATACATTTCAAATGATCCCAAACGATAATAAACAAACGTGTTATTTGTAAAATACTAAAACAGCAGATAAATTTTACTCGTTATGTCTGAAGCAACAACTCTAAACTTTTTATGTATCAAACTTCATGTTGTCATGCGACTACTCAGTGGCGTCGTGCCACGGGTTAAAAAGTAAACGAAGCAGGAACTTGCATTTTTTCGACAGACACTGCAAATTTAAGACAAAATTCCCACAGAAAGCTGCAAATTTTAGACGAAAAGAATTACGGATGCTCAAAATGTTAATTTTGCCATTTCTTCAAAACAGGAGCTTTTCAGGCCCAATTTTCGCATCTTTGGACGAAAGTTTTTCGACAGAAGATTTTTGCGAGTTTCCCGAAAGCCAAAAAATTAGGGGGAGGGAGCGCAGTTACCCCATACAACGCCACTGAACCTACAGGGGACCTACCTGACGAGGAAGAGAACATCATGCGTGGAAGTTGGAACGAGCACGGAGTACGGTAGAAATCGACACTCGGAGATGCTGCTTTGGCGGCAGCCGCAGCAGCAGCTGCCGAACAACCCAAGCCTTTCACTGAACGCCAATCCATCAGATCCATAGCCAAGTGCCACCACCGGGTCTGTCTGTTCAGAAAACAAAATGAATTGGACAATCAATCATTCGTTTATAACGCCGAAGGCAGCACGACAAAGATACAAAATACGCATAAAATCGCCCAAAAATACAAGACAAAAGCTAAAACTAAATGCCACAGCAAATCAGTTCCAAATTGATATTTTTTTTTGTATTTCTGACAGTAATATAGACAAATATCTCATGATTACTTCTAGCAGCAGCAAAATTACCAAGCACTAAACGTGACAAAGAGTAGGCGTAGGCCTACATCCAGTATCAAGAGTATTATTACTATTGAAGACTGACCGTACTATGCAATGATTAGATGACACCGGATGCGCGTGTGTGCTGACGGCGCCTTGTTCAGCAAAACTCCGCTCAGAGGCTAATTGTGACGGCCAACGACCGGTAGAGAAACTTCCAGGATTTCCAGGATGTCGTCACCGGTTGCCGCCGGATTCTGCGTCGGTTGTCGGCTTTCCACTTCCCTTTCCGTGCTGACTGCCGGTGCCGGTTGCGTGACGACGGATGCTCATTGCCGGTAGATGATCGCTTAAATACCACATCAACAGCGCCGGGCGTAGGCCTATGGGCGCTTCCGACAGACGTGTGCCCCTGATGTGATGACTGGAAGTGGGCGGAGTCAACGACGCTAAGCCCCGCCCCTCTCTTCATCGCACCTGCTTTGCTGCAGCATCCGTCGCTAGCAGCATCATCATCAGCGTCAGCAGCAGCAGCAGCAGCAGCAAGGCAGCTTAGATTGACGTGGTATCTTTCGTGCGACTCAGTCGCTGCAACATCGGTGAGCGTGGGACGAATGATGATGCAAACCAACATTGTTTACGATAAAATTTTACTATGAGCTTGAACTGAAGTTTTTGACGTGTTTGTATTTTTTTTTCTTAATATTACATTTAATAAACGGCTTTTAGTCTGTTCGTATCTTTATGTTCAACATTTCTTCTTGCGATTCTATACGTCATACGGCACTTTAAGACTTTTAACTAACTATAAAGTGATAAAGTCTGTGTGCATAGGCCCTATTTCGGTCACGCAATGACGCGACTACCACTCCAAACAGTACGGTAGGCCTATCGTACTTAAACGACGCCCAGATCGCATAGACTACAGCCTAAACCGGCGTGTAAGTTTCCTTTATGACGAACAACTGCAGCAAAATGTTATGAAAACCATACCGGTACGAGCTGACAACTGCAGTCGAGGTTCATAGTTGGACGCTGAGCAACTCAGCAATGCTACTATTGCGTGACTTCACTGTTTAAGCTTATTGTTACGTGTCCTTATAGTCTTAGGACTTAACGCCACGCTGAAGTTTATTCGTCCTTCATCATCATCATCAGCAGCAGCAACGCTGGTCGTGTGGCACGCGCCATGAAACAGCGCCGTCGGACTGTCCAGCGCGTTGGCTGCACTAGTATAGACCTATACATTGTGGGTGGTCTTCGTCAACACGTGCTCGCAATGACATGTGACGGGTCTCTTGTCGCCTGCTGTCACAGTGCTGGGAAAATCTGCCTTCACACGATTTCTAGCTTGCAGCGGCGCGTGCACGAACTAAATGCAGGCGTGAGATCATGCAGTGTTATCAGTAAACGATCGTAGGCCCATAATAATTTAATCTTTTGCATGACTGTCCGCGGGTAGCAGTTCGAATAATAATTCGCTCGTTTTGAACACCAACCAGCAGTTTATTGTTAAGTACGCAGTGTTCATGCATTACCTGCAAACACTGGAAATGGATGCATTATTTTTAACAGCATATAACAGATGTTTAGACTACTGATATTGCAATCGCTTGATAACTTTTTACGCAGCTTGATGGCTAGATAGGTTCTCTATATGTTTTTAATCTGTTAAACATTAATGAGACGTAGCATTTGCTGGTTAACGAGAAAAAAAACAAAAATAACTAAAACAAAAAATAAAAATAACAGAACACAGACATAAAAGTAAGTATTTCAGTTCATAGAGCAGAGCGCACACTCAAAATGACTTAAACTAATTATGTTTAGGCATAGTTAAGTTTAGTTAAGTAGGCTATTATTCACTGCTATTTTTATGGCGAAATAAAGATTCATATAATGACAAAAACTTAATTTTTTAGTCATCAAATTTAAAATAGAATGCCAACCGCAAATTCTAATAATATTATTGCTGTAGGCCTATGCATCATTACCATCACCATCATCGTCAGCAGCAGCAGCAGCAGCAGCATGCAATTGAATGGCTGTCTATAGGCTAGACGATGGGTGACCTTTGACCCTGGCTCACGTTCGTCATGCTGTTGAGCGACGTCAACGTTAAAATACTCGGCGCCGGCCCCCATGCAATGCTTAAGAGGACAGTTATAGAAGTATAGCGTATAGGCCTACGCAAAAGCGCAAGCATGGACGCACGCGGTGCATCACGGGATGTGTGTCACGTGCTACGGTGCCAGCATGGGCACTGACTGTTTCGTTACGGTCGACTGAACCGTACGCGTGTGCACAATCATTCTAGCTAGGGAGTGAGAGCACTGAGGAGTGGGGTGATAATGGTAGTCCTATGTTTTGCAGTAGCAGGGATGGGAACGAGTGGCGCGGGTGAAAATGGTAGGCTCTACCTGCCTGTGTTTTGCGTCGCCTGACCGACCACCTGCCGAAGCGTGACTACTGCGTGCCGAGTCATCCTTGAACCACAAACGATTTACAGCAATAACTGCCAACTAGGGCAGATACGATTTTAGTTTACCAAAAAAATTAAACTATGTACAAATTTCAACACGGTCTACAGTGTATATTATGCGAGGGTGATGAGGCGTAAAACACTGCAGAGTGTGTTGAAATGTACTTACTTCATGGCCGTGATCGACGGCGTGTTCTGCCCGGATGCACGTATAATGTACAAACGCGAGACACTATCAGTCATCACGCTTGAGTGAAGTAAGATTATTGGCACTGTAGTTATACAAGAAATTTCAGCTAATGCTCACGAGACGCACGAAAGCCTATAGCAGTTCCGGTTCAGTAGTTTAGCTCAAAATTGGGGTGTTCAGGCTAAGTTAATATACAAATACCAAATTCTCTATCTAAATCGTATAACAATAGTTCCGTGGCGCCACTTTTTGAATGATATAGACTTGTGTCGCAGTCCGAAATCGCCAAAAAATCCGTAAACCCCTTATTTTAGCGTTTAAGGTCATTCAAGGTCATTGAATTTGGCGCCAATCGAGAGCCAGTGTACGACTTTCTATTAGTGATTAATAGTAACCTAGGCCCTATCTCGCACCGTTACTGAGATACAGCGACTTATTGGCCAATAATCGCAAATTTTGCCCACCCCCTCTCATTTAGCGCACTCGTTCGGGGTGACCCCTTCGAATTTATGGAAAAGCTTTACTGTTCCTGAAACTAGAGTCTTCTAGGCAGCCGACGGTGAAGATTTGGTGGTCCTATAGCTTGCACCGTTTTGACTGATCCACCCGTGTGACGGACGGACGGACAGAATTGCGATGGCTATAGAGACGCGCTGAAAGCAGTAGCTGCTTTCGCGCGTAAAAACTGCAGACACTATACTGAGAGACAGCATAACTTAAAAGTGATCGTAATATTTTTGCAATTGCTTTAATTAAAAGACTTCAATGTACGAAAAAGAGTTGATCAAATCAGAGAAGTCGACCTCACTTCGGCTTTCAATTCATATGCACTGATTTTTATTCAGCGCGTACAAAACATGTTTTAATTGTTTAAATAAGCTTACTGTATTTTTAACATTTTGACGATAACCGCTGATCTAATATTTATAGCATTGGGCTTCGTGTGTGAAATTAAAATAGTAGCATTGCGACTTTGATAAATGACACAAAATTGCGCAGCTTGCATTTGTGCAGCGCGATGTCATGCCTGAAGGCGGGCGAGCGAGCGGTGGAAAATGCACTTCTAATAGTAGACTGATGAAGTGAATTAGGCTTGGAGTGAAGCAGGTCGCTACAAATTGGCTGGCTATTCAGTGACCTTGTTCAGTGAGCTCTGTCTATCTGTAACATGTGCCTTGGTTGTACTAATGACAGTTCATTGACGCGCTTAAATGCCGACTAATTGGCACGGCGGCGTCACTTTCCGCTCTTGTTCTCCAACCGTCTTCACTGACATTCTTCACAGTCACAGTGATACAAGCGGTCTTAAGACGATCCGTGCACTTTTTTGATAATGCTGTAGGACGATTCGTACAGTGTTCCCGTGTAATGCCTTTTGTACAAAATACTAAGGCAAAAGTGAAAATTTATTGTAGGCTTCTGTGTATGACTTGGTTCTCGTCATAAACGTTGCCACTGAGTTCTAACTTTTACACTGTGTCCCAAAAGAAAAACATCCCCGACATTTTCGACTGTAACGTGAAGAAGGATTACCGGATTTTAATAATTTTTGGTACGAATATTCCTGAGACAACTTGTCGTCAAGTGACAATTTAATTTCCCATCTCACTCAACATCTGTTTCTACACTACCTGGGGAAAATAGAACAAACAAAATATCACTTTTTTATTCAATGCGACATGATTGCTTAATTAACATAATGCGTAAAAACACACTTTGTTCACATTTCTGACACTGTGGCTGACATTTCATCCAGTTGCCCATTTTTCAACTGCCTGCAGTAAAACTGCTCAAAGTGTTGGCCCACTATGACACTTGTACACTGGCCCACTTGACAGCTGCAGTATCGATAATGTTCTGCTTCTGACCAATACAGGTTCTACCAGTCACTTCTTGACGTTACAAACATTCTTAAACTTCTTCTGGTAGACACACTGCTGCAAGACAGTCAAACCTTGTAATAGACCTGCTGTTGGGGCCCACAAATTGAGACAGATAGAATTTATTGACGTTTTTCCATTTATTTTAACACGTATTATGCCTGGTCTGCTTTCCCCAGGAAGTGCAAAAGCAGACGTTGGGTAAGGTAAAAACTAAAACACTTATTTCATAGCCAGTTGTGTCATAAATATTTCTGCCAATTATTATTAAAATCTGTTAATCTTTATTCAAGGTACGATCAATAATGTTGGGGATGTTTTTTCAGGTTTTCTGTTTATTTTAATGCATATTTTGCTTGATCTGCTTTCCCTAGGTAGTACAGAAGCATACATTGGTTGAGGTGGGAAACTGAACGTTCATTTGATGGCAAGTTGTGTCAGGAATATTTGTGCCAAAAATTATTAAAATTTAATAATTGGTTTTCATGATACAGTTGAAAATGTCGGGGATGTGTTTTTTGGGACACAGTGTATGTACAGGGTGGGACAAAAAAACCGGACCTGTTTGAGTATTGATAACTCAGCGATGGTTAGTGGTAGAAAGACGTGTGATGCGTCAAAAGTTTCAGAATACTGCAAAGAATAAATGACAAATTTGCATTGCATAGTAAAGCATTTAAATATTCTTTGCCTGATTTACACAAAACTGCCGCACCCCTGAAATCATGCTAAAATGGCAGTAACACATGAACTCAAGTTGATTTTCATTCAGCATACAGTGAAATATCAGCAATCATTAACACACACGTTAAGTTTAGATGAAATTCGACATAGGCAGTTGCCCAGCTTTTGCATTCGTAACCACCATCAGTCCTTTTAGGCAGATTATTGATCTTTGGAGTCAATGTGTTCAGGATCAGCTGAGCCCAGCATTCGATTAGCACACGTTTTAGCTGGTCAGTTTCTGAAATTTTGTGACCATGCCATCTGCTGGAATGCCCACACGTTGAATAATTCACAGAATTCAAATCTGGATTTTTTGGCAGTGAGTTTTTGAGTTCAATGAACTTGGGCACATGGGAGTGCAGGCAAATGTCTAATTTCAGCGAGTAATGAAGATTGAGGCAAATTTGGCAAAGAATATTTAAATGCTTTACTATGCAAATTTGTCATTTATTCTTTACAGCATTCTGAAACTTTTGCCATATCACATGTCTTTCTACCACTAACCATTGCTGAGTTATCAACACTGAAACAGGTCCGGTTTTTTTGGCCCACCCTGTAGAAATGTGTGCCATTCATGACTGATCGATTTGGTGAAGTGTATTGTTCACCTAACGATGGCAGTACGCTGTTTCTCATTGCGGTGCACTTAACGTATCAAATTGCTGTATTTGTCTGTGAAACAGGAATAAATTTAGTTTCTGAATTTATTTTATGACCCGCACATCATGTTACAGTCGCCCGTGGTCTTTGCTCCAGCCAAGCTAGATGATTGAAACGTGTCTTATGTCTGTTTATCACATGCATAACACACTGTCCATCAGTGTCATGAAATGAGAACATTTTTGTCACACTCTAATTTGAGTTTCTTATACACCCGTGCAGTGTTCATAAACATATTGATCACGTGACCCGATGATGGCCAATCAGAGCGGAGGATTTGCCAACAAAACAGTAAACACTGGATGCATGTATACATTAGCTGCGTTTGTCATCAGCGAACGGGGAATGGCTGTTCACAGCTGACGTCATGTTCATTTACATATTCACGAGAAACGAGCTTGGTCTAACGCACACAGATAATTGAATATTTTAATCCATTTCAATGTTACAGACGATAAAAACCATTGAACTAAATATTATATGTAATTATTATATAATAAATGTACAAAACATCAGTTTATACACTTGTTAACGGCGACATGCAATGAGTGACACATCGAAAACAGCAAAAATCATAAAAAGGTGATATCACTCACCATCACATCGCCTAACTGTCAATGTGC
>Ga0209367_1010761_pt1 | contig 12211 bp, 8 predicted proteins | sample WorMetLIZISLAND2_FD_187412 | JGI IMG/M metagenome (GOLD analysis project Ga0209367, IMG submission 187412) | Marine gutless worms symbiont microbial communities from Max Planck institute for Marine Microbiology, Germany - Olavius geniculatus... ... | reverse complement strand
ACCCTGCCAAATTTTATCTTAATCGGGTCAGGGGTTTTGATTCTGTGGGGGGTCGAATTTTTGGCTTTCCCATAAGAAAGAGAAGTCGCCGTTAACACAGGGCTTGAACTACCGTTCAGCCTGTGATGCACTAAGCATGACTGAACGGACGGCCGCATATACACGTCGTCACAAGACGCGCCGACATTTCTGCTTGATGCTAATAATTCTGACGCGACATGTCCCACGAGTGCGTTCTATTGCTGAGACTGACCAGATGACCACCACACACTGACCAGTGGACTGACCACTGGTCGCTGGCTGCAGTACCATCGTCTGATCTACAGGGTCTACATTCAGTCTTGCGGTCCCACGTGGCTTTTGCTAACATTTAGCAATCCTTGGCTGTGTGTACAACAGATGTTTTGCAGTGAAAGATGTAACTTCTAGTTACATCTCTTTTCTCCGAGACCCGCGGCTGAGTCCTCACGCAGAGTGCATTTCGGTCCACTTTTAGGTAAAAATGTAGAAAAAAAATATCGCCAGATAAAACGCATAGGCCTACAGATTCAAGATCTTCATCTATCTAAAAAAAATCGGTAGCAGTAGATAGACAGACGTAACTGTACGCGCTTCAACGTGGTATCAAACTTATAAATTTGTTCAAAATTTGTTGCTAATTTTCTGTGCGTGGGAATTTGCATACAATAGGCCTAAATATCCGCTTGTGCATGTAGGCCTACTTCTGCTAGCTCAGCAGTTGTTCATTTTAGGCCCCACATTCTACGACAGTTTTTTTCAGTGGTTTATTCAGAGAACCTGGTGGGAGTTAAAACGCCCCATGACTCGACGGACAAAAATACGTGGCACTTTAAGAAGACGGCAAAAAGCTAAAAGGGTTTCAGCTTCAGGGCTTTGTCCTCCTAAATCCTTCCTTATCTTCTCACCATGCGATCTGCCCTTGGACCATGCTGTGGGAACACCGTTATAGATCCTTGTTTTAAAATCACGCGGACGGAACCTGTCCCTTGACATAAAAATTATACTGCCTGTGCCACTGTTACGCGCGACAGCATGTACAGGTCGTGCAAAGCGCGTCTTAGCTTTCGTAGAGGCGTCTGTTTGTCCGTTTGTCCGTCACACGCTGAATCCCTAGCAAAACGGTACAAGGTATGGTCACGAAATTTTTACTGTGGTCGGCCGTAAAGACTCTAGTTTTTTGTCGCGCGTCACGTAAGCATTGTTGAAATTACTTGCTTTTGTAGTTCATACTAATGTTCAGCTTCACATACTGTACTCTTTGATCTACTGATAGACAACAGAAAGCAGGATACCGTGTAGGCCAACGTTATGACCTACATAATAGAGAGAAAGATTCAAAACAGTGGCGACGATATCACAACAAAAAGAGACTAAACCCCGCGGATTGATACGACTAATGCTTATCATACGTTGCCTCTGCAGTAGATGCTAGAGCATACATAGATGCCGTGATACCGGCAATGCAAACCGAACGACCGACAGACATACAGACGTGCAATCGATTTCCGCCTCCTTCTCTCAATCGCTCTATGTGCATGAGAATGGTTATACGCGGGGGTCCGGAGTGTTGGTAGCACACATCAATGTTTATTGGTCAATTGGTCCACGACAGAAGACCCGGCTTAGCGCACACACCGCATCCGTGAGATATGCAGTCCGACACTACTGCTATACGCACGCATATTGTGTCAGGCCCTGTTCACAGCGACCGATCCGACTCAACTGAGTCGGATAGATAGATATTAAACATGGCTTAAACTTCTGTAGTATTCATTATGCCCAAAAATTGAGAAAAAGTATGGTAGCCTACTTGTCCGTTAATTCACTCGCACCCGAAGTAACTGCTACATGTAGAGTTCAGCCTATAAGCCTGGGTAGGGTTAAGGTTAGGGATAGGGTTAGTGACAACAGGGTTGAAGTTAGGGTTAGGGTTAGGGTCAGGTTTAGGGTTAGAATTAGTGTTAGCGTTAGCCTTAACAAGAATAACTCGGGTGCGGGTAAATTAACGGACAAGTACCAAAATTATTTCTTGCAGGCAGATGAGAAGCTTTCCCTGACTGAAGGCTATTAGGGTTCTCCTGTGATCTACAGAGTGGGACAAAACAACCCGGACCTGTTTGAGCGTTGATAACTCAGCAATGGTTTGTGGTAGAAAGACGTGTGATACGTCAAAAATTTCAGAATGCTAGAAAGAATAAACGACGAATTTGGATAGTGAAGCATTTAAATATTCTTTGCCTAATTTGCATAAATATTCGTCACCCCCGAAATTCTGCCAAATTTGACTCGTAACACATGGATTTAACATGGATATTTGAGCTTTTATAACTTAGCGACGTTTATTGAAGGGAAGGCGCGTAATACGCCAAAAGTTTCGAAATTGTGTGCAGAAGAAGTGTACAACTTGCATGTCTCAGCATTTAAATATTCTTTGCCTGATTTACACAAATCTGCCCACCCCTAAAATCATGCTAAATTGGCAGTAACGCATGAATTTAAGTTGATGTTTATTCAGCATACAGTGAAATGTCAACAATCATTAACACACACGTTGAGTTTAGATGAAATTCAACATAACCAGTTTCCCACCTTTTGCATTCATAACCGTCATCTATCTTTTTAAACAGCTGACCGATCGCTAAGTCAATGCGTTCAGGATCAGCTGAGCCCAGCATTCGATTAGCACACGTTTTAGCTGGTCAGTTACTGAAATTTTGTTGCCGTGCTATCTGTTACAATGCCACCACACTGAATAGGCTAATTCACAGAATTTAAATCCGGACTTTTTGGCAGTGACTTTTTGAGTTCAGTGAACTCGTGCATATGGGAGTGCAGGCAAATGCCTAATTTCGGGGGTAATGAAGATTAATGCAAATTAGGCAAAAAATATTTAAATGATTTGCTATGCAAGTTCGGCCCTTTTTGTCTACAACATTCTAAACTTTTGACATATCACGCGCCTTTCTACGGCTAACCATCGCTGAGTTATCAACACTCAAACAGGTCCGGTTTTTTGACCCATCCTGTATATCCATCTTGGCAAATGGAAAGATATGCATTGTGGTTAACTAACGCTGTTATGAAAATCGCTGCCGCGACTCCTCTGTATACATTACACTGGTAAATCAAAATACCGCAGCGTACGTGTCATTGATTGACGCTGTGTCGTACCTGTGTAAGCCTGCGTTAATACACCGTGGTCCATAAAAACGCGCCACTTTACTTTTGTCTATATCTTTGCCAGTTATTGACCAATTTTCAAAATTCTCTCACTGGCACACTTTGCAGACAATTTGCCAAAAAGTGACTATTATATATCCCATTACATGGTAAATGCATTTCTACACTACCTTGTGAAATATAAATGTAGGCCTAAGCAAAAACTAGTGATAATAACAACAATTTAGGTAAACGAAAAAAACTTCAGACAAATATTGCGGTGAATGATTCGTATAACACTAGACTGTGTTATACCCACACAGTTTAGTGTCATACAGACCATTTACTGCAATATTGGTCTGAAGTGTTTTTTTTTCAATTTTACCAAAATGTTTGTTTATTATTATCGTTATGTATGCATATTTCATTAATATTTTACAAGGTAATGTAGAGACGAATTTACGGTGTGGTGGGATCTACAATAACCACGTTATCGCAAATTGTCTGCAGAGTGTTGCAGTGAAAGATTTTTGAAAATTGGTCAATAATTGGCAAAGATGTGGACACAAGTAAAGTGGCACGTTTTTGGCGCACCCTGTATATCGACAAAACCATCTTGTGTCTCTGTGCACTTCGCCTTCGGTGCCGCTACGCTACAGCGTTCTAGAGCACGGCGACAAAACAACAACACGCGAAGCACACCGGAAGACAGATTGTCCGATATTCGCAGACAATATTTTGGCCTGCAGTCCAAGTGTCCTGAAGAACCTGCTTGTTGTTGCAACATGTCAATAAGATTATCGAACAACTCAAGCTGTATAAAGGCGCGTACAGAGCGACGCAACTAAACTGAATTGATCTGAACTGGAACTGACACGGTTCAGTTTTAGACGAACTGAACAATGGGCATGCAGGGCGAGGCCATTTGTCATTGGTTGACGAATACGTGAGCATAGTCACGTAGGTCTCCGACGCCGTTAGATGGTGCCTACTGTAATGCATTACTGCTTGTCCATTGGTCAGGTCGTCAGAAACCAAACCATGTCAGTTCAGTTCAGTTGCGTTGCACGGACTGTATGAAAACAAACGGGTTGGTAATGCCATTCATTTCAGCTAACTAATGTCGCTTTTATTATACTGCAGTTGTACGTATAAATAAAACATTTTGCAACAGCATCACTTCTGTTCACGCGTAATAAACATGCCACGTTATAAGGTGTTTACACGATCGAGCAAACATCGAGCAGCTAGCTCGACGTTCTATGGTAATTAGCATGCTAATTGGGGGGGGGGCGGGCGGCTTGTAATTGAAAGGCTTATTATATAACACGTGATCAGCTGTGGGCAAAGAGCCTAAGCCTACATTTAAGCCAAAGAACGGGGTTCCAATAGGCCTGTTTGAGCCAGCTCTATGTTTGCGCGATCGTGTAAACACCCTATTAATGAGAGCGACTTTTTAAAAATTTGTTTGCAAGATCTGCGCAACATTATTATCTATGCAGCGAGTGCGCTGTAGAATGCTAAATTTGACAACAAAAACTCCTATTATGTCACAATGTTTTACTTGATGGTATCGCATTTAATGATGGTATAGCAATACTTTAGTGTTATTTGCTGGATATCAGCATGCTGCGAGCACGCTAATCCCTAATTTTCTACTGAAATGTTGTAAGCAAAACGAAAAGCGTATAAGACCAAGATGTCACAAGACCGCGGTCTCAGACCCCAAGTTTAGCTGTTGCCGTTATATAGGCCTAAATCTCGCACCAACGTAAACACTAGGTCTATAGGCGAGAAGCATAAAGTGCAAAGCGGCACGTGATAAACTGCACAAGTTTCCATCGACCATCCACCGTACAGGATTGTAAAAAAGCCATCCGCGTTTACGCCATGTCATAATCTATGCTGGATTTTGGACAGGGCCGCACTGGACTGCACATCAGGGACCCACAGAATTTTTTTGTTCTTATTTGGTCGACGGATATCATCAGATTTCATGTTTTCAACGTAATGCTACACTTGTACAGGGTTAAGGTGATTCAGAAAATGTAAAGTTTGGATTTTTCACGGGACACCTTTTCATTTCGTTGCATCTCATGAAAAAATTCTGTTTAAAAAATTCAAGAAAAATGGTTAATATTCAGAGGTTGCTACCGGCGAATGTTAGACAGCATGCACAAGACACATTTGGCATTGGTATAGGCATAAAAAGATAGGCCTAATATAAAGTTTCATGCAAAAGTCGAAAACTATCATTTTCCGAAACCAATTCGGAAAAAATGGTATAGAATTTTTGCCTGCCGTGCAAGCGGGTCAGGCTACTGTCGCCCCTATGTTAAGAGCAAAAACATTTCAGCAATTTCAGAAATCATCATCTCTAGGAAAACGTGTTTTACGTACAAGGCGCGTCTCTTCTGTATCATGCAGCGTTCGATATTGTTAAAAGCAATCGCAAAAACATCTGTAATGTAGCCTATACTTAGAAGATTACCGGCGGAATTCATGCAGAGTAAGACAGCAAATGAAGTACTTGTGTATACGTAGCAACAATTAGTGCAGACTAAACTTAATAAATCAATTAAATAAACAGTCAAATCGTCACAAACACTGTTTGTATTCGCAGGGCTCCCAGGAGCAGAAGTGAAATTTCAGGACCCAATGTTTACAAAATTTCAGGACAATTTCGGGACATTTTTGTCGGTTTCACGAGGCTCAAGACACAGAAAATGCACGTTTTTCTGTCCTCATAAATGTTATTCATTGAAGCAGATCAGTGTTGCAGTCCTAAAAATGTTACTAAGGCACTGTTATCAACATACACTGTACTAAGGAAAAACTGTAGTAAGTAAGTAAGTAAGCCAAAAGTACTGATAAAGTCCTGTTAACCAAGTAAAGTACAGAAGGAATGCAATGCCGTAACGACAGCATAACAAAGATCCATATCAGGACATTCTGACGAAATGAGTAAAATTTCAGGACAATTGCTGATTTCAGGACAATTTCAGGACATCTGTTAAATATCAGGAATTTCAGGACAACTGGGAGCCCTGGTATTCGTGGGTAAGCGCAGTATCATCTGCACAAAAACGAACAAAAAACCACGTGACCCTGACTGTTGAAATTTAAAAATGTTTTAAAGGTTACCAAGGTACATGTTTATGCAAAACTTCATCAAGCTAAGTGCAGCGGTTCATGCGTTATCGTGTTCACAAACAAAAAACTAAGCTGAAACACTACTGCCGTCACTACCGCGAGCAGTAATATTTAACAGTTTTGCTGCAGTCATAGCTAACACAATACGATAGACAAACGGGCTAGTGCGCAGTACATCAATGTACCGTACTAACGAAACATAAAGTACAGTAGGCCTATACAAAAATAAAAGTCCCAAATAAAAAATCTCCCTTATTTCCGTCGCTTTATTTTAGACGAGGTGTAACTCGATGTTAAAAATGCAATAATTATAGTTAAATTACTAGGCCTACGATGTATAAACAGAACTATCATGCTGCCAGGCATTCAGCACAAACGGGTTAAACATAAGATTATATATACCATACGAGAAATAATTAGTCAATAGCAGAAAAATAAAAATTATTTACACATAATATAACCAAGTAAATAATGACAAACCTACATAGCAGTTATCCGAGTTATATACACGGTAATGCACTCGAAGTTGAACATATCTGTTGCAAATTCAACTCCATTCTTCTAGACAAAAAAAACTATCATCATTTTATTTAAAAACAAACTGCTACTCAAAAATTACACGCAAAATGAAACAAAAATGCTGCGAATCTTAGCAGTTGATCTGTTCCACATATAGCACATTTATGCTACAATTATATACAGCACTTAATAATGGTAATCCTGACAGCGCTGACGCTATACTGGTTGGCAACGGACAGCGTCGCTCAGACCTCGAAATAAAATGAATCTAGTTCAAGTGTTTTATGGCAGCATTTCTTCACATTTCACAACATCTCCAGACATTTTTACGCATACGATTACGATGAGAAAACTTAACTTTTAACGTTGTTTGCACATTCAGATAACTGTACAGTGTACACTGCATAATATTGTATGTCGTTTCTGTCGTGTTGCTCTGATGATATGCGTCAATTTCAGTTTTTGATATGAAAGTCATTAACAATTAAACTGGTTACAGATAGGTATGAATTTTGCTATTTTAGTTACATCTTTTAAATGTGATAAAAAGTTTAATGATAATTTTGCAGAAAATTTTTACTTGAGTCTTTAGGTAAAAAAATTTCAAAATCAATCGTCACAGTTTGGCAAAGATATGATAAATAAAGCAAGGGGTTGTTTTTTATGGGACACCCGCGTAGTTCCCGCGAAGTTACGGGACGTGTCAGTGAAACAGATTAGCCACGTGCGGCGTGTTGAAGGAAACTCGTCTGCATCGTTCGTTTGTTAGAAGACCTGGTGATCGCCTTCGTCTTCGTTCTGCTGCTGTGTTCTCTTTTTCGGAGTTCGACGTTTGCTTTTCTTCTTGCTCGACGCCGGCTCTTCCGTCGATATCTGAATCTCCTCCGTTTCCATAGTAACCACAGGACTCTCGGCAAAGTCCGGATGTGACTCCATTCCGCCGCTTTTCGCCGGAGTGCTCTCCAATACTTCTTCCACCACTTCCTCGTCCCTCGGTTTTTTCTTCTTCTGCAATCAATCAATCAATTATTTATTTGATCAATAAGCACATCAACCAATCAACGTTTACAGCAAATATGTTTACATAAGCAATACGTATGTGCCAGACTCGGCAGTTTGACTAAAACTAACAAAAAAACAATTTACACAAGCACACTGACAGTTTAAATATTTAGGCCTACGTTGAAAATGAGTGCCTAAGAAATTTAGTAAAATCAGCAGTTTGAATGGAACGCCCAAAAATCTACCTTCTTGGGCAGCTAGTTCCTCACGTTCACGATACGTTCACTAAAGGTCTAAAAGTCGTACAGAGCGATAAAAATTAAATGAACCAAAATAAAATGAAAACTGCGCACTGTGCCCTTTTATTTTATTATCTCTGCCAAGGTGAACGTAGTGAACATTGGAGGAGATTAAGAGATTGGTCGTGCTGTCCGTTGTTCTGTGTGTGTACAGGATGACTCATCATCTCCACATGTCATACACAACCGGCAGAAACGGTGGCGGCCTCCTGTGCAAACTTCTACATTTTACAGTAGTAACGTTTAAAATCACGTCACCTGGCAGAGATATGCAATCTCACGAGCGCCTTCTAGTTTCATTTTATTTCAATGCAATTTATTTTATTGCTGTAGCTCAGTATGCATCTGAAATGCTGCTCTTACCTTTTTCTTTTTCTTCACCTCGCTGACCGTTTCTTCCACCACTGTTTCCACAGTTTCCACTATTTCCTCCACCTCTTCCACGTGTACTTCATCTGTCGGCGGTCCTTCCTCCAAGTTTTGTTGATCTTCTCCATCTTCCAGTGGAAGCTTCGAGCGTTGCAGTCCTCCGGGTGAGGTTTCATCTGTCGGAGCTTCCGTCGTGTGTTCTCCGTCCTCTCCGGCCGTCCGTCTCTTCACCGGGGTCGGCTTGGCCAGCCCGGACATGCCCTTCGTCAGCAACGACAATAACATAATATACAGCCAAAAGCTAAATTAACTGATACACGCCCATAATTAGGTGTGAAGTTACACAGAATACTGACAACCAACAAGATAATATGGTCAGAATAGCGTCTACAATTGAAATGAACCACAAGGACAGGAGATGAGTCTTTAATAAAGACTTGAATGTTTTAAAAGTTGGTATGACTCGTATGGTAAGGAGTTACAGTGTTTTAGTGCTCGAAGCCGGAGACTTGTCTGTTCTGCAAGATTTTTTTTTTGCAGTAAACAGAAATTAGCTATTTTTACTGCCTTTTGTGTAATGCAAGTGTATGTCTTTTAGAGACATAAACTAAAAGTTGCAGTAAACGTGTTGGTAAACCACGGAATGACGTGACGAAGACCTTGATGGAGATCTTCTTCTTGAGGCTGGAGCGGAACTTGCCGACGAGGCCGTGCATGAGCTGTGAGTCACTGGGAATGTCCAGACTGTCGTCAATGTCGTCTGCTAGCTGATCGATGCCGGTAGAGTCAGGACTGAGGTAAGATGCGTCGCCGTAGTGCGCCGGAACCAACTTGTCATGCAGATCCGGCCGCGCCGACAACTCTGCATTCCATCACTCTCAGTATTACTGTTGTAGCTGTTACTATTTCTATCATTTAAATTTTAGAGCCCACTGGCAAACAGACTGTAGGCAGAAATGTTGCAGACTGAGCAGATAAGCTATACAGTGACGATTGCTCGGTAATGAAAGTGCTGTAGAAGAAGATCGCGTTTCCCGTTGTAGAAACACTGAGAGCCGCTGGAACAGAGTATCTTGGTATCTTCAAATGATCCCATATGGTAGGTGACGCACCGTAGCTCCGAGACGGGTTCCCATCGAGAACTATACTCGCCCTCTTGGTTCTAACTTTTTCTTTTTTAGCCCACGTTACGATCACGCTGCATGATCGTCACCTAAAAATTAGATAATCTATGTCCAAAGATATACAGAGGGAAAAAAATTTGGAGTGAAAAAAAATCCACCGATGAGTACCATTGATATCGCGGTAACAACGTCACAGAGAGACGTACGAAAAGACAGACGACGTAAAAAAACACAACGCCTGCGGACTACCTGCACGGCAGCGCGCGAAACATGAAAACAACATTCCTGGCGTCTTTGAACAGACTCGTATAGCTTGAAGCAGTAACTAAATAAGTTATGCAAATTTATCAACATACAACTTTATTTTTATATGCGTGATCGTGACCGAAATGGGTAATTTTTATAAAAAGAATATGTACAGAAAGAGACAGAAATTCGAAGTAAAAAAATCCACCAACTCAACTAACAGCCACTGGTGGAGGTAGGCTTAACGCATATCGATGTTGGCGTTTCTTGCCGTCCGCCGTAACGACATCTGGCGGACAGTTGTTCCGACGAAGGCAGCAGCGGTTACCGAATCGTCAACACTCTATATCGAAATGAAGGCTTTGTACTGATACATTTGTATAACTTATCAACACTATACCTTCAGGTAGAAAGTTGAAGAGCGGCGGCAGTCGTCTGCCGTGTCTGAGTCTGGTGTTGGGCTGACGCAGTTCGTCGAAGAACGGGTGTGCGATGACGTCGATGGCGGACATGCGGTGTGATGGGGTGTACAGCAGTAGCCGGGAGACCAGGTCCACGGCGTCCGGCGTCGTCGTCGTCTTTGTCAACACCTGCATCAGCAGCAACGGTGTGTGCTTACACAATTGCTTCTTGAAGCAACAAGGACTACAGTAATGTGGTAAAAGGCGAAATCGCTAATCAGCAGCAGCATCTCTCGGTAATTTGCAAACTTCACTTTCATAAAACAGAGAAAAACATAAAAAGTAAAAAAAAATGCTGAATTAAAAGGTAAAATTACAAAGCTTCTAACCAATGGGGAGACCAGTGGACACCTGGTGAATTATAAATCATCTTTCTTCGTAAGGCCTGGAAAGTTCCCGTTCTTCTGGTTTCTATCCGTCCCTGAAAAAAACCTTCCTGCATCCTTAACATTTTTACTGGAGCTTCAAAAACATTTTGGTTTGCTTTCCGAGTTTCAGCCTATTGAAAAATACAGCCTGCATTTAGCTGCAACCGGAAGCACAAATTTTTCTATATAAAAAGTGAGAAACAGCTGCATGTTTTAACTGGGGTTCAACCCAAAATCTCCATTTTTCATCGGGTCAGAGACATTTTCTACACAACGTGTCATTAAACTCCATATGGAATCAAATTCTGCTGAACGGTTTAAGAAGGGTGGATGAATGTGACAGACGACAAACAGACAGACCACGCTATAGAGAAATGCGTCGCTATAGTCAGAATCACTTGCACTCCAGGAAGCGATTCCGCCTAATAAATACACTGCAATATCATTTTTCGGGCTGAACAATAAAGTGAGCAAATTCAATAGCAATGGTGAATGTTGAATGTTGGCATTTTAGGCGGATCCGTGGCTCAAGCTGACTGGTCAGTACTAGAAAATTATGTTAAAAATAAATCCCTATTTAATTGTAGTGTCAAATTTAACTATAGAATGTTTACGCATAAAACGTTAACAAGAACTTTTTTACTTACTTACTGCACAGCTGTTGCTTTGAGATCGATTCCACAGTGCTGCATAATCAGACCTGTCAGTTCTCATAGTCATGAGAGGCAAGCCTACTTTAGTTTCTTTCATTTATTTTATAATATTTGTCTCATGTGTCTGTACCTTATCCCAGGACGTTGGTCTGAGGTAGGGAAAGTTAAAGTTCTGGAAGTTGCGATTGATCTCGCCGAAATCTTCTGGAGTCGGCGTTCCGAGGATCTTGATAATTTCCACGAGCTGGTCTCCTGCCGTGGCGCCAGGAAAAACAGGTTGACCTAATAATAGCTCTGCCAGCACGCAGCCTCCGGACCATACGTCTAAACGCAGCATAAATATTTATCGAATTGCCCAGCAATGAAAACTCTTGTTTAAGTTTCCTGATATTAAGGTTAATTTCAATTTATACCACAAAAGACTGCTAAAGACTGTTTCCTATTTTTTGGTGACATGCAAAACAACGATAAGTTTATTTAGTTAACTTTCCAACTAAATAAAAATAATTCCGATTTTCACTGTTTCACAAAAAATGCTTTTAACCGAATTTAAATTTTCCAATGCTTTGTTGTCGTTTGCAGTAGGACAAAAACACGAAAAATCTTACTCCAACAATAATAAGTTCGCAACTGAAATTCTGGCTGGAGAGACAGTGCGAGGACATAGAGAAATACTACGGAGAATATAAGAACAGGGAAGTGTAAAGATGATCGGTGACATTAACAGGAAATGGCAACCAAAGCAGAGAGCAATCAGAGACAGTAATGGAAAGCTGCTCGTGAATACAACTGACATAATACAACGATGGACAACGTACTGCAGCAAACTCTACATGG
>Ga0209367_1010759_pt1 | contig 12213 bp, 6 predicted proteins | sample WorMetLIZISLAND2_FD_187412 | JGI IMG/M metagenome (GOLD analysis project Ga0209367, IMG submission 187412) | Marine gutless worms symbiont microbial communities from Max Planck institute for Marine Microbiology, Germany - Olavius geniculatus... ... | reverse complement strand
GGGAAGGAAAAGGGGAAGGTGGAAAGAAGATAGCTTTAGAAAAGTTGGACGCACTGACGCACGCACGGACGGACGGACGGACGGACACTCAGGTGATTTTATACTCTGTCCAATGCTATGCATAGCATTGCATTGGACAGACAAGAAAAACAAAAGGGGTCTTTTATGGAACAACAGGTAGTGATAATGCGTGCTTTATTGAGAACTTGCTCAGATTTATTGTGCGGCAGTACAGATAGGCCACTGTACTGGTTTTGTCCGTCTGTTCGTCCGTTCGTCCATCCCGTGTGGGCTCTTAAAATTAGTCTATAGACTCATTGTAATGTTCCTCTCCACGGAAATCTTTAGTAAATTAAACGAAAATGAAAAAGCGCAGAAAAACCAAAATTACTGCAAACTTTTTCTCAGACCCTGAGTAACTGGTGTATCAATTTTGAGCTAAAAAAAGATTGAACATCAAGCGGACGGCCGCGCAGTATTTCAGCACTGGTTCGACATATTTTTTGGTTACTTGAAATCTGATTATATTTTGTAATTATGCAGAAACGACCTGCTGTAAAGTAGAACGGAATACAGTCGTGCTGTACGTGTGTTGATTTGATAAACGATATTCTCAAACTTTATTTGGAATTCGAAATTTTTTAGGTGTTGCAGCATTGCTAGTAATTATTACGCGTAGCAGTACTGCAGGCGCGTCGAGAGCCACAGCGGGGCCCAGGGAAACATTCTCGCGGGGCCCCAAACATTTTCACCGGGATCCTCTGGGGAGAAAATTTTTGAATTTTTTTCAAATGGTACATTCTGGTGTACTTTTTGAATTTCTGGCCGACGGCGGGGCTCCCCAAACGTCGCAGGGCCCGGGGGTAGCTAATCCTCTCTACCCCACCCTCTCGATGGGCCTGCAGTACTGTCGTTAGTTTTGTGCATGTTTTTGTACCTTTGATCTTTAATAATTATTATACACCGATAAAAGTCCATGAACATGTATTATATTTTCAACAAAGTTATAAATTAATGTGTACCGATCTTTATATATTTTTGCTGTTGCGTTTCTAGTTGTACTGCAAAAATTGCACAAAATAAAACATAATATCGCATTTGCCTCACTACCACGGGGTCGTCCATAAATGACGTCACGCTCCGAGGTGGGACAGTATTTACATTATTGTGACGACGTGTGACGTAGGAGAGGGGAAGGGGGTTAAAGGAAGTGTGACGTCACACACGTCACTTCTGTGGAAAGGCACAATAGACAGCCAAATTCATGTTGCCAACTCTCCGTATGTGTCAACGAGGAACATTTAGGAACACTGTGCTTAATTTTAACAGTAGACAATTTTGATAATGGATATAATTTTATATATTAGAATTAGGATATGCTGAAACTCATTTCTGTACTCTACAATACAGGCTGCCATGGTGGGTTAGACGTTTGTGACGTCATATATGAAGAGGGGTCCAGGGAAGTGTGACGAAGGGAGGGAGGGAGTAAATTTTTCTTTAATATCGCGTGACGTCATTTACGGACGATTCCCACGCGAAATTTGCTTGGTCAGTACTATTTTTCACATCAAAGTTAGCCTACTGTGTAATTCAAAAGCTATGAAAAATCGTTTAGTGACGATAAATATATAGGCCGTAAAGGCGTGTTAAGCCAGTGATATAGGCCTAATCTACGCAAATTGGTATGCAAATGCGATATTACAGTGTGCAATAGACTACTGTGATTCAGGGTGAAACGTCTTTAGATTTTTAGCCGGACATAGTTAAGTAACGGTCGAGCTATTGATACGATTGTTGTCCGTCTGTCGTCTGTCAAGGATTTGTTGTGGCTAAACGCTGCGAGATAGAGCCTGTGTTGCTATTGATCACTAATAGGAAGTCGCATACTGGCTTTCAAATGACATGAAAATCATTAACCTTGGATTTCCTTAAAGGGTTATATTATTATTATTTTTAATTAGCATTACATTATACACTTATTTATCTAATGTCGTTTTTTTCGTGCGACTTGGCCTTTTAACTGCAAATAAGCTCGACTGCGCTGGCTGTAGTAGAACCAGATTAATAAACGTCTTTGAGTTGGCTTATAAGAGTAAACAGAGTGTGTTACGTCAAACAGTGGCGACGTATATACAGCGATGAGTTTTTAGCTAACTGAAAAGCTTCCTTGCCGAGGCACGGGTAGCGCAGAGCACTTGTCAGTCACACGACTATAGTTTTGTATATAGGTACAGGTAACGTACCGTAAAAATAACTCACTTTAGGTCTGTGGGCCTACGTGTACTTACGCGGCACTTGGCATGAGTGCATGCGTCGTAAATAAAAGAAAGAACGCCCTGCAGTGTGTGCGTTTTGAAGTCCTATGCCTATGTGTGAGTCAAAGCAACGAACAGTGAATTGGTCTGTCTGCCGACGTACGTCACGCTTGGCGGCCCCCGACCCACTGCAGCATGACGGTACCTCGCTGCGTCATTGCCAGTGTTCTCAATGAAGGGCGTCTCTCGCTGTATACCTTGCGTATCGCTGCTTGTCTCTTCAGACTCTACAGGCATCGCTGGGCGTTTGGTCGAGTCACGCTAACCAGACTCGGCGGCGTGTAGGGCCTATACACGTAACGTTTAGGCTAATACTAATTCTTCCTGGAATATTTAGCGTGTCTCGTGCGTCAACATTAGTCAATCACATGGCGGTTTAGTTGTGTTGTCACATCGCGCGAACATCGGAGATGATCTCAGCGGCGCTACATTTACCTACGTAAAGATCGGTGAGAAAGTGTCGACTTCAAATAGTGAGGTAATCGAGTACTTTGATATGGTAGCACTGATTACCGAAAAACAACCGAAAACTACCGAAAAATAAACTATCCAAAACACTGGTCGTTTTCAGTTGGGGTTAGGGTTAGGGTTTTGGATAGTTATTTTTATAGTTATATTTAGGGTTACTGAAAACTACCGGAAAACTACGGAAAATGGCATCGCTGTTGCTCTCGGACTCGGGTCGATCGGTTTCGCTGCAACATACCGGGTATACTGCAAAGTTTGAGACCAGCGGGTTGCGATTGTCATGTTTTGCTTTCGGTGTTTGACTGGGCCCTTGTCTAATAATACAGTGTTATTTGGGGCGACACGGGTGTCCCTGCGAAATCATCTAGGCGCGCAGCCGTCCACGCCACTGCTCGATGCTGCTGCAGAACAGAGTCAACCATACAGCAATTGACGCCGCTTCATACCTATCAGCAACGTCCATCGTGTGGACACGCTCATAGATGGCGCCCCAGACTTACAGTTATTTAAAATCCATACGAATGGAAAGAATTTTAGTTGATATGCGGATTAGTCGAATTTTCACGAACAGTTAAAAAGTACGAGCGGTTAATATTCAGCGGAGTGCCAACGTTTTCGGCTGATATATGGAGTGGTCATTATTGGAGAAATTATCTCAAGACAGAACCTTCAGTAGGTCTAATTAATTCTGCTAAATAATTGTGCAGCAAGCTGTTCAAATCAAGTCACAACTATTACAGCCTTACGAACAAAAACACTATTTTGTAGTTTCTACGCTGTGTTTTAGGCATAGCTAAAGAATAAATTTATAGTTGTCATAGATCTGATTTTCTCTAATTAAAATAAATAAAAAAAAATGATTTTCTCTAATTAAAATAAATAAAAGAAAATGAATATCTATTTAAAGTCGATTTTCGGCGGACAAAACTCGGCGACGTCTTCGGCCAAGCTAATTTTTTTTCGGCGGATTTTTCACGCAGAAAAAAACCGGCGGCAAATTCGGCTATTGGCTACAGCTTGGGTCTCCAGTGCTGGGGATTCTGGGACCTGAGGTTGAGACAATGAAGTCGAAGTACGGTGTCGCATGAACTAGAAATGCCACGGTGACAGAAGTATCTGAGCTAAGCTTATGAAACGCCCTACAGCATCAGTTAACAATAATTTCGGCACAATTCACTCTTAGAATAGGCCTATGCGTCGCAACCTAAAATGGCCCCAAAGTCACTCAAATTCGCTATTTTTGCATTTGGAGGTTGTTCAAGGTCATCGATGTTGGTATCCCCGGAGAGCTCGTAAGCACTGCTTGCCAGTCTGTGCCTATTAGCAACTTTTTTTCGCGTTAGATTAGTCGATAGTAGCAAAAATCGTGCCGAGATCAGTGCCGGCATCGAGCGAGTAAAGAAGATGGTAGACTAATAGGGTGTTTACACGATCCAGCAAACGTCCAGCATTAGCACGTGTATTTCGAATACATTTGCTGGAAGTTTGCTGGACGTTTGCTGGATCGTGTAAACACCCCATAAAATAGCAACCAAAAACGCAAAAAAATCACGAAACCCTTTTATTATTTAAGATTCAAGGTCGTTCTAAAACGTCATTGCTGGTACTCCCGGAAAGCTTGCCAGCAGTGCTTGTTATGACAATAAGCAAATATCACAAGAAGCAAATCTGTGCCTGTCTGCAACTGTTCTCCGGCTAGAAAAATGAAATAACGACTTCGGACACGGTACCCCTTTTTGACGTCGTCGTTCGAAGAGAATTTTTTCACCCAGCGGCATAACAACTTGTCACAAGAAAGTAGAGACTCTACGCTCTCGCGCGGTTTTGACAAACGGGCAGGACAGCCAAACAGACAGACACAGAATTACGATAGCTAGTACGCGCTAAGCATTACGTGCTGTCGCGCGTAAAAATCGCTAAATTGCTATTTTTACAAGATACAGTACGAACGTACAAAACTAAATGTGATGGGCTATGTACAGTATGTGTATGTTTCAAATTTCTTGGGGGTAGGCTATTTTTGGCCAGCAATTGATACAAGGAATTTGAGCTAATGCTCACGAAACGCGCGAAAAGCTATAGCAGTTCCGGTTCAGTAGTTTAGCTGAAAATTGGGATGTTCACGCTAAGTTAATATACAAATATCAAATTCTCTATTTGGATCGCATAACGATAGTAGCGTGGCGCCACCTTGTGAATGATATAGACTTATGTCGCAGGCCAAAATCGCCAAAAAACCCATAAAACCTCCTATTTTGGCGTTCAAGGTCATTCAAGGTCATTGATCTCGGCGCCAATCGAGAGCCAGTGTACGGCTTCCTATTAGTTATTAATAGTAACCTAGGCCCTATCTCGCACCGTTACTGAGATACAGCGACTTATTGACCAAAAATCGCAAATTTCGCCCACCCCCTCATTTAGCGCCCTCGTTCGGAGTGATCTCCTTCGAAATTATGGAAAAGCTTTACGGTTCCTGAAACTAGAGTCTTCTATGCAGCCGACGGTAAAGATTTGGTGATCCTATAGCTTGCACCGTTTTTGACTGATCCACCCGTGTGACGGACAGACGGACAGACAGACGGACAGAATTGCGATAGCTAAGACGCACTGAAAGCAGTAGCTGCTTTCAGGCGTAAAAATTGAATGACATCAGCTGGCAAAGTTATTGCTTATTACGAAAATAAACATGGTGATTTTTTTTCTGAGACACGATTGTAGTGGTGAATATGATGCATTTTGTTGTGTAGTAGGCCTACGGATGGCGCCGTTGACCGAGCTAGAAAAGGCTCTGATCATCGGCTTCTGTGTGGCCGCGGGAGTTCTGCTTCTCTTCCTGGCTACTGTCATTATTGTCTTCATACTCAGGTAACTAAAAGTTTACTACTAATTTATTATCAAATATGTTTGCAACTAGCCAAACAATTTAAATTTGAAGTAATTTTGATTGTAATTTATTCCTGAATGTCACCCAGCTGTCGACGGATTTGCACATACGAGCAACTCTTAATTTAGTATGGCACATCGGCACTTCTTTAGCGACTTCGCAAGTAAACCGCCACTTTTTTGAGATAGTTACAAACAGAATACCTAATAACTTAATATATAGCATTAGATATGCAATCGACACCCGCAACACTTTAAACGTTACACAGTGATGGAAGCCCCCTTGGCAGTTGGCAGTGAAATAATGTTAATGTTTAGGCCTACTAGTGTAACATTTGGTTTACAGAAGGAGAAACAATAATGCAACGATCAGATCAGATACGTTCTCGGGGCAAAATATCGCACAAATGCGTTTGTGTTTGGACTCTTTCTCGGTCTCCTCTAGGGAGCGTTTTCCCAGATTATCTAACTGGATTTGGAAAGGGGGAAAATGGCAAAAAGGGAAAAAAAGGAAGGGGAAAGAAGGGAAAAAGAAAAAGCAGGAATGGGAAGGGCAGGGGAGTTCCGATACAGGCACCTTCGAGCCATGGTTAGTTGAGAGGTTTCAATATCGCATGTGCTTCGCTCCTTTATGCGAATCGAAATGGCTATCGTCGTTAATGCAGCACTGGGCTGGCTGTAATAACAAGAAGCCCATTTGTTGCTAAGATAGCAGACCGTACTGGTTGTCAGCTATCTTCAAGGTCATCCAAGGTCGATAATTTTTATCTTATCTAAAAGGGCGTATGCCACTTCCTATTAGTGATTAATAGTAACATTTATCCTATCTCTCACCGTTTCCGAGATACAACCACTTATAGCCTTGAAGTTTCATTAAAAATTGCGGCCAAACAGCTACAGATGGAGGACATGGTTACTATTGACAGCCTATAGGAAGTCGCCTGGTCGCCAGCACCCTATCCGACGGTACCATCGCCGACCCCATACGAATTACCGTTTAGCCCCAATACGTCCGTGACAGACGACGACAGACTTATGGACGACGACAGACGACAACCGTACCATAAGCTCGACCGTTACTTAAGTACAGTCGACTAAAAACACTAATCCGTTAATCTGTCTTTGACTGTTATGCACGACAAAGGTTCTTTACGGACTGAAAAACGCATGATAAGCAACAGAAAAAGACTCTGATTTAAAACGGATGCACGGAAAAAATCTAAACGTTACTGGTAAAATAGTAGCGGATTTTGCGGTTTTTCGGTAATACTACAATACCACTTAACAGCACGTATTTGATGACAAAACTTTGAGGTATATAAAAAGCTGTTGTAGGCCTATTCTGAAGCAGTGGATTTAGTCGACACGTCACGTTTTTGTTTGGCGGTCACCAAATTTTACAATATTTTGTAAAAAAAACGTGTTCTGGACGTTTCTAAAAATTTTTCCAACCGAACGATTATTAGTTTAGTTTGTTGCTTGTAGGCCTTATAGTTTAGTCCCTTTTTAATGTTTTCTGTCTGTCCTAGATGTCTAAACTGTTTCCATCTTGGTGAATAACGACCTGTATATTATCATATCTGTGGTTGTATTAACAGACGGCGATGCATTGAGAAGACATCAGCTGGTAGAGAGGCGTCCGACGAAGCGGCGAAGAAGTCTTCCAGACCGAAGCCGCCGCCATTGTCCGCGTCCACAAATACCTCGTCGTCGACACCGGCGCCCCCGATCACTCCGTCGACGACCAGCGAGAACCTGTCGCACATCTCATCGCCCAAGCTGAGTCCGCGGGTCCAGCAGCAGTTGAACGCAGCAGCAGCAGGCCCGGACCCGATGACGCCCGTCTCGTCACTGGTCTTCCCGCCTGCCCCGAGCAAGTACGCCGGCATGAGAGTTGGACGTACGGCCTGGACGTCCGCCTATCTGCCCCCCGGTCCACATCCACACGCCTCCGGCCTAGAACCACCCATACTACGACCCGACTCACGTACGTACAACGTGTTCCAATAAAAAAAACAGTCAAAATTGTTTTCGTCATAACTTTGTCAAATTTCCGCAAAATTTGATAATTTTTGACACAAAGATGGCCAAGACAATAGAATTATGTAAGGCATACTCATGTTCCACCTCGCCTAATTTATGTTCATGCACTACCGTGGGAAGCACAAATGCTGCAGATTGTTCCATTGCATGGTGATTATTTGTATCAGATTGCTTGTCTTTGCATTATCAATTCGACTGATTTAATAACGTGATTCAGTGATTTTGTGGCATTAAATAGTTTACGGTGATAATAGCAGACAACAAAATAGCTGATTAATAAGGTTAATATGTTTAATCGATAAGTGTATGCCGTTTGATCAGTCGATCGTTGATTCCGCTATCAACCAATGGTGTTGCATCTAAGCCATTATGTCCGTGTATACGGGGCACACTTTGGGCATAAACGCTGTTAATTTGCAAGCGAATTATTATGCAAACTTATATGTCTGCTAAATAATTTACATTTTAGTTTATTATGTGCTTAATTAAGTCGTTACAACGTTTACTGGAGACAACAACTCAACATTATGCAACAATTTGGAATATCTGTGTTTAACGCGGTAGTGTGCTGACACAAATTAGGTGAGGTGGACGTTCAGTGGACTTTACATAATTTTTTCCTCTTGGTCATCGTTGTGCCAAAAAATATTAAAGTTGGTGGAAATTTGATAAAGTTACGACAAAAACAATTTTGACTGTTTTTATTGAGAAACGGTGCATATTGATAGTATCGTGTTACATAATCTACAGAGTGGGCCAAAAAACCGGACCTGTTTGAGCGTTGACAACTAAGCGATGGTTACCCGTTGAAAGGCGTGTAATATCTCAAAAGTTTTAGAATGTTGCATAGCAAATCATTTAAATATTCTTTGCCTAATTTGCCTAAATCTTTATTACCCCTGAAACTAGGCATTTGTCTGCACTCCCATGTGCCCGAGTTCACTGAACTCAAAAACTCACCTCCAAAAAATCCAGATTTAAATTCTGTGAATTATTCAGTGTGGGGGCATTGCAACAAATAGCATGGTCACAAAATCTCAGTAACTGACCAGCTAAAACATGTGCTAATCGAATGCTGGGCTCTGCTGATCATGAAAACATTGACTCCAGCGATCGATCAGCTGCCTAAAAAAACTGATAACGGTTACGAATGCAAAAGCTGGGCAACTGGCTATGTCGAATTTCATCTAAACTCAACGTATGTGTTAATGATTGTTGATATGCTGGTATGCTGAATAAAAATCAACTTAAATTCATGCGTTACCGCCAATTTGGCATGATTTTAGGGGTAAGACAAATTTGTGTAAATCAGGCAAATAATATTTAAATGCTGAAACAATTAAGTTGTACACTTCTTCTGTACACAATTTTGAAACTTTGGCATATTACCCGTCTTTCCATCAATAAACATCGCTAAGTTATAAAAGCTCAAATGTCCATGTTAAATCCATGTGTTACGGACAAATTTGGCAGAATTTCGGGGGTGACGAATATTTTTGCAAATTAGGCAAAGAATATTTAAATGTTTCAATATGCAAATTTGTCATTTATTTTTTATAGCATTCTGAAACTTTTGACCTATCACACGTCTTTCTACCACTAACCATCGCTGAGTTATCAACGCTCAAACAGATCCGGTTTATTGGCCCACCCTGTACTAAAAGTGCACCATTTATTAACCTGAATGTCGGATGAAAATTTCTCGCACAGGCAAATCTTCTTTTTCTTCATTACTGTTATTGTTATTATTTTCAAATTTTTTCTTGCTTTAATCTAGATCTAGGCTTATTTATTTTATGTTTTTTTTCGCGGAAAAGAGGCATCCGTGCTTTTAAGCAGTGGATCATCGATGCGAAGTAAGTTCTGTTATTGTGGCTTGACGGTGACCCATGTAAGCCTACGTATGTTAAGAAAACATAATTTTTACTGATCTATACATTTTGTTATGAATTGCTTTCATTAAAGGTAACTCAAAATTTGATACTAACCCTAATAGCTTGATTGAATGTTTCCAGTTGTAGCTAAATATACGGAGGAAATCATGCCTGTGAACATTACTATTCTGCAAACTTGCTATGCCTGAAAGAAGACAAAATCTGTGTTCGTGGTTTTTGGAACAATGTTGCATGGAAAACAACAATGTGTAGACTATTAACTTTATAAGATATTTTCTGTTAACTATAATAACCCGATATTAGTATAATTTCATAGCCTATATCTAACAGCATTGCCATGAATAAAACTAGGAAGTAAGTGGTTTGACAGCTGACTGATCAGTTTGAGTTACGTTCTCACGTCTGTCTGGCACTTGCCTTAGGCCTAACTTCCTTCTTCGCATCTCACTTGCTTTGTAATCTGTAAATACCGGCTTGGCAGTTCAATTTATTATCAAAACGTACGCCTTTTGACCTATAATTGTAGGGTGTGTGTTAAACAGTTGGCAGTCTACCGATAGTTTTAAGTTATTTTGTATGAAAATCATTCACAACAAATATATCTCCAAAAATACTGCAATCGTCCCGAAACGTGCAACGTTCAACGAAAACGCATGCCATTGCTTTAGCTATTTCTATCATATTGCTTTTGAACCAGAGACCACGCAGACAACTTATTTCTTTCACAAAACGATGTATTCTGTATCACAGCTATCCCGGACACTGTAAAAAACAGATTCACACTGGGCGAAAAAAGGGGAACGGAAGAAGGAATTAGAGGAGTGCCAACAAACTTTAATAACCTTGAGACCACCCATAATTGTCTAGGCGGCTGCTAATGATATGTCTAATTAGTGGTTTAGTTTGTGGCTTAAGTGGCTTGATGGAGTAAAGGTATGACATCGGACGTGCGATCGATAGGTCGTGCGTTCGACTCTCGGTCCGCTCGCCATCAAATGGTTACTACTTGGATGAATAGCCTAACTGTCTGTGTGCGAACTGGTAAACCATCCAGATATGTAACCAACACAAAGATTAACTCAGTCTTCCGTCCCTCTGGGGTAGGTAAATTGAGTACCGGCTTTTCTGGCGGGCGTTAAGGCGGGGCGTGTTCGCCTGTGTCGGGTGGCAGGTAACATTGTGTGATCCCATATGGCAGGTGATGCTCCGTAACTCTGAGATGGGTTTCCCATAAAGGACTAGTACACCACCTTTAACCTTGAGTATTGCATATTGTCGCTGTGTCTTACGAACGTATAGATGCTGGCAGTGAGCGCTACCGAACACGTTCGTCGGCAGGTGGTTTTGAGCCGATAGCCGAAGAGATGACCGCGTCGGACCCGTACATAGCCCGCGCTCAAGCCGCCGACCATCGAGCTAGGCCACCCTCAGAAGCCGGCTCACAGGTTAGTCCATCTAACTCCAGTTTTATTCCTAGCCCCTCAGATATACATTGCCTGAGCCTAGTACTCTAGCAGTGCTTAAAATTATTTATTTTATTTATTTATTACATTCAATGACAAAGGGCCGCAGCCACTAACATGCCACAATAAAATAACAGTATACATCAATGAATGTCACTGATAACACAATACAACAATAGGTCTACTAGAAAAAAAATAAACTTTGCAATAACTAGGGGAAACGAGGGGAAACGTCGTTTCCCCAATAGTCCGCTGAGAGACCTGAAGGGGAAATTGATGTAGGCTTAGCTGTCACTGTGCTAGTAACACCTTTTAACACCGTAGTTGAACCTTTTCGTCACCATTTTCAAACAAAAATGGCACCAGAAGCCAGATTTTATAGCTAAAATACACGGAATTCAATTTCGGCTGGGGCTGTTCCAGACCCCGCTAGGGAGCTTACGACGCTTCCCAGACTCCCTAGTCGGCTAACTTTATACTTCTTCTCATAAACGCCTTCAGCGTTATGATCATGGCGCCTACGACGCTTCGCTGACTTGTAGAGTCCTCCACTTATTTTCCCAGAATTTAGGCACTGCTGAGCTGACTGGGTTATAATTACTTCCAGTTTGGGTCGTTGTTTTCTGCAGCTACGGGTCGACTTCGACATTGCTGTTTTGCTGACTCTTCCGCGTTTCCAGATTAAAATGCACAATTTTGCATTCGTCGTTTTTTATTAAACGTCCTGAGCGTTTAACGCGCCATGATCAACACCGTTGTGAGTGTCAAAATAGAAGAGATAGAAATAATGGAGTTATACCTCGTTTAAACGACAAAGCATACATGAAGCATACATTAAGCAAACATGGAAGCACACTTAGAGCAACCTTAAAGCGAATTTGAAGCAAAATTAGGGCACACGTCGTGCACTTTTGGAGCTGGCTTGATAACGGTGTATATTGAATACGTGTGCTTCATTCATATGTGCTTCATGTATGCTTCCTCGTGTAAATGGGGTATTAATTTGAGTTGTTTGTTTGTCTGTGCAGACGCACTTACTGCGAGCCTCGGCGCTTGAGCCGGGCCTGTACAACGATGCCGGTGTCGGCTACCGCGGCGCAGCAGGACCCGGACTAGGACTCGGAGTAGGGGGACCTGTAGGAG
>Ga0209367_1010757_pt1 | contig 12214 bp, 8 predicted proteins | sample WorMetLIZISLAND2_FD_187412 | JGI IMG/M metagenome (GOLD analysis project Ga0209367, IMG submission 187412) | Marine gutless worms symbiont microbial communities from Max Planck institute for Marine Microbiology, Germany - Olavius geniculatus... ... | reverse complement strand
CCCATAGACATCTTCTCCATTCGTCGATTGCGTCATCGACAATGGTCTGCCGTAGGCCAGACCAGACCTCCACCAAGCGCTGCTTCAGTTCATCCTAAGCTGGTACCCCGTTTTATGAAATATCGTAAGCCCGTAACACACTACAATATTGAGTATCTTTTGACGATTTTCTCAGCTAATCATTATTATTATTATTAGGCACAGTTTGTTGGAGTTATTTCAAAACGTAATAGGGGTCCGGTTTTTTTTGAGACACAGTGTATATACCATGCTGTTTTTTACTGTAAGTGTGCAGTGAAATATGTAGAGTCGGGTGATTTAAATAAGTAAGTTCATTTATACAGAACAGTGTCAGTGATGCTGATATAACCAACACCATGTCTCTATGGCTGGGGTTAAGGCTGGGCGTGTTCCCCTGTGTCGGGTGCGATCACATATGGCAGTTGACAGTCCATAGCTCTGATGTAGGTTTCCATGAGCTATACATGCCTTTTGACCCTTTAACTACCTGGAACCCATGAAAGTTTTGTGAAATTTTAAAAGTCCATGTGATTCTATGTGGCAGGTGCCATGTTACGTAGCTCTGAGATCAATTCCAACAAAGAGCTATTCATTGCATACCCTTTGACCCTTTAACCGCTTATGCGTAATAGCATGTGGTGTGATGTGGTGTTTTCAGTTGGCGTCGATGATCTTCGTTCGTCAGAAGGTTAACCCCATGAATCCGTACGCATCCAACTGGTTGGAGCGATTGCGTCGGATTAGACAGATGCACGAACGTCTGTCTGCTGATCGCGCCAGGGCAAACCCAGCGTCTTTGACGTCGTCAAAACCTTGCGCTGATTTTACCGACTTTGTGAAGTGAGATGATGACTTAGGTAATTGTCCGTCAGAATAGTGTGCTATATTCCTCCCTCCTGGGCGTAATATGTGCTCTTGTTGCTGATGACAAATGGTTTAAAACGTGTTTCAGAGAAAAGTTTTTGTCTGTATTTTAGTATATTGTAAAATTTTCTTTTCGAAAGAAAATGTTGTTCTTCCATGAAGTACAGTCAATATTTGGAAAGTGGCAGTTCCGCATTTTGTGAGAACTTGAGGCAAAAAATGAAATTTTGAACACACATATGCAATTTGCAGCCGTGTGTTGCAAAATTGCAGTTTTTTGCTTACTCCCCTCGCACTTTTTTAACCGACTGACTTTGCTGCTGACAGTATTTACTGAGCTTTATTAGTAACAACCGTTTCAGATGGCAGTGTATTGTTTCTAACAGCTTTCTCTGAGCAGGTGAAACATACGTAAAGTTTTTATTACGAAACACGGAAAATATGCCACACTGTTCTGGGCAATTGTCTGAAGTGTGTATATGTGAATGTCAATTATGAAAAGCAGGCTGTATATGTTTGACCGCTATCGCCATTACTACCCAAGTTGACATTAGCACTTCATCTCCCGCAAGGCATAGCTATGTATTAAACGGTAGGACAAAATAATAAACATTAAAAATGTGCTTTCATGAAAAAAAATTAAATTAATGTTTGTAAATGTTGAATAAAGAACGTGACCCTCTTTTGAATGACATATCCATTGCCTCAGGGTAGAGTTGTTTTTGTATTGATTAAATTTTGTTAGCGTACACAAGTAATTACATTTGAATACAAAAAAAATTATTATTCTGTGAGTAGCACTTTGATTTTTTTGTATACATATAGTTTGAATTACTGTCATTTTTACGTTTGATGTCTCTTGACAGTAAAAAGGTGGAAAATGTTACTCATAGTTAACTAAACCTGAATGCAGTAGTTACATTTATTTTATCAGCAACTATTCAGTTATTGTATATGTATAAATATTTTAAATCACCGTAACTTATGCCAGCCTTTTAACATTTATCAAAAATGATTTGAATTTGGAAAAATGTTTAGAAATGCATTTGACATTGAAAATAACAAAAGTCTAAACGTTTATTACAGCTATGTGTTAGACTTTGTCTGCGTACGGCATTGCTGAATAATGTGATAATAGCTAGTGTGTGATAGCCGCCGCCCAAGCACATCAGTGGGTTCATGAATATGCAGTAAAATAAAATATACTGAATTTGAACAGGCTGGCGGTTTGATCTGGTACATTAACTAAAAAGAATTTAAATATTTTAAATGAAAATGAAATGTGCAGTAAAAGCAACAGTAAAAGGTGTTATTTCGTGGTTGTCGTGGTGTTAGCATCACTAATGACAAAAAAAACGATCTTGGGTGCACATTTGTAGCAATAGCACGCACACACATCTTTATTCACCGTATTCGGTAGACAAGAAATAAACGAGGAATAAACAAACAAAAAAATAATAAAACTTAACTAGAAGTTAACTAAGACTAGCAAATGTGGTTGACTGTGAACGCTTTTTTCCCGCCAGTTGTTTTAATTTGTATCTTATTTTACTGCACGTGTGTGAGCCCTTTTACACCAGTGGTTCCCAACACAACTGCACTGCGACCCACACAATTGGTATGAATGAATTTGTAGAACTTATACAGTGTGAGTCGGACAATTTTACCTCTATGAGGTATTTGAAATTTTTTTTCAGAAGACTGTATAATTCTAATATATATTTCACCCATATTTTGCACTCAAATCTATGTCAAACTGCGAAGTTTCGTTCAGCTATTTCTAACTTTGGCAAAGTTATGCTATGTTGTGCACGATCACCACGACAATTTTTACATTTTGCATTTATCACAACACACAAACTTTGACGGTTCAACAATAAATGAAGAGTTAAAGCACGCAAATCAATAAGGTAGTTTTTTTTGGACTTACACTGTAGATTGTTTTCATTGATTGTCAAATGTTGTTTATCTGGGATAACGTGACCACCTTTCAGTGCAATGTTCGACGCTGATCATTTCTGAAACTGTCCAATTGCTCGATCAACTTAGAATATGTTTATTTCACTTATATGAACCAGCCTGTAGAAAACTTAACATATTACTTTTTCTACGACTAATTTCAGCCAAACATCACATAGTTAATCTTTTGTTAAGAATGTTGTGTGCAAGTAAGTTTTTTGCCTGAAAGTGTGTCGTTGTGAAAATTCCGGGAACCACTGGGTTCTGCAAAGTCGGCATTGAATAATAATTTTAAGACTTGTTTTGCGCCGCCCTATTCTTCGTTTATTTTGCAGGTGATTCGGTATTTGCGTATCAGCCTTCAGTGCTTTCAGTTGACAATGTGTGAGTTTTGGATGAAATTGATTTGGTTACAAATAATTGATGTGTCTAAGTTGCTAACTGAAGTTAGTTGATAAAAGAAGGTGCTAATAATTATAGCCATGTTTGTTTGTACTTGTTTTCGTTGCTCAGAAAATATGTGAACGTCATCGTGGTATTGATGTACACAGTTTTTCATAAAAGGACCATTTTTGTTTTTTTAATAATTTTTTAATAATCAACTGCCATATTTTGTTGCAATATTTTGAACTAGTATTTCTTCAGCTACAACTGGTACAAATTTTGTGTAAATTGATCATCATTTGAGTGAATTATGAAAAAAAAAACAACAAGGGGTCCTTTTTATGAAACACCGCTTATAATGTAATATGGTTATGTTGAGGTGTTTTTTGAATCACCCTGTAATTGCATGTATAAATTCGTATGCAGTATATTTCTGATTAGTTCATTTGGATTTCTTTAAAAATAGAAAAATGCGTCGGTTCAGTGCTGACATATTGTGCGGCCGTCGGCCCAACCTTTGATCTTTTGAGCTATAAATTGGCACGTCGATTACTCAGCTGAGCTTGACGGTTATTAAGTAAGATGAAGTATTTTTATTTTTTCTTATTTTTACAGTATCGCAGCCAGTGATTGTGTTCTTACGACAAACCATGAGGGAACACTCACGCCATTTTTGTTTATTTTTCTGCATTTTTTGAGTTCGGAGTCTGTACAGGACGAACGGACAGACAGTTCGGCTGATAGGCCTAGTAAATACGGATCTGTTATGACGGCTGCAGCGAAATACGTTCGTTGCTTGCATTTTGAATTAAATTTTACGTAAATTTCCACAAATAAGAAAATACTTGGTAATTTTTTATATATGTCTGCAGTCGTCGACGCTGGGTATTTTTTTATACTTCTGCAGCAATTCTTTTACTTGTGTGCTTGATTATAACAAGCTTAGCAGCAGCGGGGGAGTACACGAGCAATGGTATCGTTCGTCTCGTTGTGACGTCAGATGATACCGGTAAGTGTCGGAACTTTTTGTCTGCTCGCCTCCCGCTTTCATAACCCACGACGCTGCTGTTCGTTTGAGTACGATTGGGTTGGTTGGCTTGGCTATTTGGGTTTCGCGTTACCTGCCTTATTGTTGTGACTTACTGCTCGCAGTCGTACAGCCCAAGTTCCATTATGTCGACTTTCATTGACACTTTCCCGCGGGAAAGTTTGGATGAAAGACGCAGGGGTGCAGCATGAAAGTCGCGGACACAAACCATGAAACGGGCTTTCAAACAATCTCGACATGTCGAGATGGTTGCGTCAAAGTCCGTTAAGACGGCGAAATGGAATTTGGGCTTTACCGTGCGTCAGATGTCTTGAATCGTCGCCGCTGTTAACAGGACGCTGAATGAACTTACAAAAATGTCTTGGTAATTGTCATTTAAATTAGCCTATCATCATCACCGTAGCTCCCCCCCTAATTCATACATTTATTTCATTTATTGAACATGACTGCACAATAATTAGTGCAATGCAATGCATAGCATTGGACAGAGTATAAAATCACATTTGTGTGCGTGCGTCCATGCGTGCGTCCGTGCGTCCTACATTTCTTAAGCTATCTTCCTTCCACCTTCCCTTTCCCTTCCACTTCTCCTTCCCCTTTTCCTTCCTTTTCCCCTTCCCCTTTTTTCCTTTCCTTTCCCCTTTCCAATTCTTTTCCCCTTCCCTTTACCTTCCATTCCTTGTCTCCTTTCCCTTCCTTTTTCTTTTCCACTTTTTTCCCCTTTCCTTCCCCTCCCCTTCCTCTTTCTCTTTCCATTCTTCCGTCTTTCTTTCAGTGTCCAGGTCCATGCGTCCAATATTTGAGGCGTTATATCTCCATAACGGTGCAAGATAGACGCATGGTCACTATGGACCACCCATAGGAACTCGGCCCCCGGGAGTCGAATGGTCACGTGGCCGATAACGTCACGTGACCCCAAAAGGTCAAACTCGTGACCCCATTATCTTTGAGGAGCCATATCTCCGTAACGGTGCAAGATAAATGCATGGTAACCATGGATCACGGATAGGAAGTCGACCCCCGGGAGTGGAATGGTCACGTGACCGATGACGTCACGTGACCCCAAAAGGTCAAAGGTGTGACCCCATTATATTTGAGGCGCCATATCTCTATAAGGGTGCAAGATAAACGCAAGATGAACGTCATCTGGGGTCTTCTCGGCGTACAACAATAGACCATTTATAGTGAATCGAATCGTCTCGTGATTGACAATGTCTATTGTTAGTTAAAATAATAGAGAAGGATGAAAGGATCATTGCTGTTGTTCAATTTGAAATTAAACTGTTTGATTTTTTTCTACCAGTCTAAATAGCTCACTGATTATATTTATACGGTCATATACTGTAAACTATCGAAATGCTTTGAACAGACTCCGTGTTCGTATGAACATTATCTTGTTACGTAATGCAGTATAGTGAAAATATAAACATACGGTAAAACAAAAACTATAAAGATGACTAAAACCGGAAGAATATATCCTGTAAACAGTACTGTGTTAACGCCGATAAATTTTGCCATACGTCATTCTTAACAGTAGCCTACTGTCTTTTGATACACTGCATAGGTTCATAATATATCACAGTGCTCATATTCTAGAGTACGCCGATCTCACGAAAAAAAACTGTTCCAGTATTATTTTTTGAACAACTCTGTGAAACATTCGCCGATTTTGATAATTTGCATCGTGCATTATTATGAAGCAAGTTGACATTGGGCCTAAATGAATTTAGTTTTGACCATCTGACCTTAATACTGTTGCTACGCTACTATGTGAAATGCAGGATCGTTTACAACATGAGTTCATACTGGATAGCAAGCAGCTTTAATTAATCCTATTCAAACCGCAACAACCATATATATGTTTAGACAACCAACCATTGTTTCAATTTTTCAGCCTAGTTACGTCAAGATTAGTTATAACAGTGAAAACGGGAAAAGTCAACATATTTTCAGAGTGACCCCAAGACTAGTGACTAGAAGTAAAGGCGTCCAGGCCACAGCCAAGGCCAGTGGTCTTTGAGGCCAGAGCTTTTCGAGGCCAATGCCACGATTTTGTTGTCCTCGAGCTGTCCCCGAGAACTTCGTCGATCTCTGCCTATGTTCATGCTATCGCTAGGACCGAAGTACGCCAAGTTGTCGTAGGATGGCCTGTACGCGGTCGTTGAGCGGTTGTTCGTACGTCAACATGACGTCATCTGGGGTCTTCTCGGCGTACAACTGTTCACACGTGTACGCGTAGAAGCGTGCACACCGCCGGTAGTGGTGACTACTCGCCGTCGCGAACGGCACCCAGTATGTCCGTCGCAACCTGTACAGAACATTCTGCTCGATGTTTGCTCGATGTTTGCTTGATGATTGCTTGATCGTGTAAACGAGGTATTACGTGGGCTAATAATTATTTCGTCTAACACAGGTAAAACTGAAATTACTTAAAATAGGCTTATTCAAAAGCGCGCACATAGTGAAATACACACCTACGACGCGACTCAACTCAACTGCTGAGTTGAGTTGAGTCCTGTCGCGTCGTAGGTGTGAACAGAATTGACGCCGCGACTGAACTGTCGATTGAGTTGAGTTGAATCGCGTCGGCGTCGTAGGTGTCAATTGGACATTAATCGACGATCAACAAATCTAAGGACTACAGTTAATCAATGCAGAAAAATAGCATTTTGTACTGTTCGTTCAAACGCAAAGCTTTTTTCGGCACAGGGTGCCGAAATGTTTCGCCCATCCAGTAGTAGTACATACCTGGGGCTGGTGGGTCGAGTCAGGTAGCGTGTGCAGAAATGATTAAAGAGTACCGAGCACTGACGCGGATCGACGATCGATTTGGGCGCGTAGCCCCACGACTTGGGACGCACGCGGTGCCGGTAGCGTATCGTACGCAGGTAGTACGGCCTGGTGGGGTCCGGCTCGAAGTCGAGTAAGAAATAGATGTTCAGGAAGACGAAAGTGAAGGCAGAGACTCCAGAAATGTTGCGCTGAGCGTTGATCTGACGCATTAACGACGAGTAGTTGGATGTGGTACGAGGTACGATCACCTCGTCCGTGTCTATCACGATTATGTACCTGCACGGTGTACAGTATGACATGTAGGCCCTAACTACAACAGGTATAACATTTTGTCTAACATTTTGCGCTCATTCCTATAGGTCATACGCCCGGAAGAATTGTACGATGCAGAGAGCAAACCCAAAGACTTGTATCTTGAGCCAGAAACATAAGTTGCTCAGGATGATATCGGTCCGTGTATATTGGAAGATGAGGTGATGGCAGCACTGAGTGAGATGACGAATAATAAAGCGGTAGGGGGATGAAAGCCCTATACGGAATTGCTTAGATGCATGGGGTGTACATGGGTCAAGATCTTTCCACATCTGTGCCAGAAGATTTATAAAACAGGAAAATGGCCAGAGGACTTTCTAAGTTTCTACAAAGTGCAGTAATTCCACTGGAAAATAAACCGAATACCACAGAATGGAGCGACTTTCGTACAATTAGCGGCCTCTTAGCGCATGCAGCGAAAGTCTGATAACAAGATAATGTTCATATGAACACGGAGTCTGTCCAATGCATTTCGACAGTTTACAGTATATGTCCGTATAAATATAATCAGTGAGCTGTTTAGACCAGTAGAAAAAAAAATCAAACAGTTTAATTTCAAATTGTACAGCAGCAATGTGACTGTCATCATTTGCTATTATTATAAATAAACAATAAACATTGTCAGTTACGAGACCATTTGATTCGTCACCAGCGCTTTACTATAAAAGGTCCATCGTCATCATGCGTCTATCTTGCACCGTTATGAAGATATCGCGCCTTAAAGATATTATTAATGGGACTACCATACTGTGTCGGAGCCTTCAACATACTGTAGTTGGCACGTATTCCAAAAAAGCTGCGTACTAGAAGATAGAGAAACGAAACTGCTAAACCGATAAGCGAGTACACAGTACGAGTTTGTACCACTCCAGTCAGTGTTGTATCGTACTTAAACTATGCTCATGCAGATTGCATAGACTAGGCCTACACCGTCGTTTGCTTTATGACGCGCAACTGCAACCGAATTATTGTGAGAACAGTACAAGTGCGATTTAAGTGTTGTAAATCTTAACAAGGACCAACGTAATATAACAAACAAGAGGGTGCAGCCGTTGAGGGGCCGCCCGCTATGGGGCCGTCCTTGCTATCTTTACTATGGGAATTTCGTTTTCCGTACGAGTTAAGGCTCACGTACCTAAAACGATACGTAAAAAGAAGTAGGCACGGGACAGACGGACGGACGGACGGACGGACGGACAGACAGACAGACAGACGGACAGCATCAATACATAATGGGGCCTCCTTCTAGGAAGGACGGCCCCATAAAAACAGAATCGATCTGGCACGACAAACGACAGGGCAGAGAGAGACAACGCTGAGAAGTATAAATGCGTATAAATCGGCGCAATTAACTGCGCTGCAAGAACGATTCCGCCTAAAAATATGTCAGCTTGCAGTGTCGACATAATTTGCGGCCGTCCACCTACAGTTGCACAATCATTATGATCTAAAAATATGTACGCCGGTTACTTCTGTCCTAATAAACGTTCCAGCCAAGTTCGGTTTTCTTCGCCTTTGTTTTTGGATTAGGAGCTCTTACACGGGTCGGAGACGGACGGCGCAACAAAACCAAAAATCTCACACCACGGAGAAAAAAAGCCGACAACTTCAGTAGCTTATTTGTAAGTAGAAAAAGAATCCTTTCGTCAATCAGCAGTAAAGTCACTAACTTTGAGTACTGGTAGCACAATGCTAATTTTTCTCTACGCACTAAAACATTTCTGCAAAGATTTCGGACACGTTTAATTACAGTTTGCAATAACAATTTGATTCATGTATCACAATTTTGTTTTGTATTTTTTGTGGCCATAGCAAAAACCGGTGGTTTGGGAGCGTAACAGTAGGGTGCCGGGCTTACGATCGAGACGAAAGGTGGGGGTTCGACTCCCGGTCGGGTCATCAAATGACTGGACAAATAAACCCAGTGTCTCACAACACTGTGTCTCAAAAAGTATCCCTGACATTTTCGACTGTAACTTGAAAACCAATTAACAGATCTTAATAATTTTAGATACAAATATTCCTGACACACTTTGCCATCAAATAACCGTTCAGTTTTCCACCTCACCCAATGTATGCTTCTGCAAGACCTACGGAAAGCAGATCAAGCAAAATATGTGTTAAAATAAAAGAAAACCTGCAAAAACATCCCCAACATTATCGATCGTGCCTTGAATAAAAATTAGCAGATTTTAATAATATTTGGCAGAAATATTTCCGACACAACTGGCTATTAAATAAATGTTTTAGTTTTCACCTCACCTAACGTCTGCTTTTGCACTACCTGGGGAAAGCAGAGCAAGCATAATACGTGTTAAAATAAATGAAAAAGGCAATATATTCCATCTATCCTAATTTTTCGGCCCCAACAGCAGGTCTTGCAGCAGTGTGTCTACCAGATGACGTTTAGAAATGTTTGCAAAGTCAAGAAGCGACTGGTAGAGCCTGGATTGGTCTGGAGCAGAACATTATCGATACTGCTGTCAAATGAATGGAGAAAGCGTCTCCTTGCCTGTGTTCGCATAGTGGGCCAACACTTCAGACAATTTTACTGCAGGCAGATGAAAAATGGACAACTGAATAAAATGTCCGCCAAAGTGTCAGAAATGTGAACAAAATATGTTTTTTACGCGTTATGTCAATTAAGCAATCACATCGCATTGGACAAAAAGTGATATTTCGCTGGTTGCGCTCTCCCCAGGTAGTGCAGAAACAAACGTTAGGTGAGGTGGGAAACTGAATAGTCATTTGATGGCAAGTTATGTCGGGAATATTCCTGCCAAAAATTGTCAAAATCTGATAATTGGTTTTCAAGTTACAGTTGAAAATGTCGGTGATACTTTTTTGAGACACAGTGTTTGAGACACAGTGTTTATACACTGTGTCTCAACTCAATCTCAACTCAAGGTCAACTCAACCTCAGATCTTTCCGGAGTATGTAAATTGATTACCAGCTTGTCTAGCTGGGGATAAGGCGGGGTGCGTTTACCTGTGTCGTATTGCAGATAAGCACTGTGTGGTCCTATAAAAATTATGACAGGCGACGTTTCATAGCTCTGCGATGCAATCCTGCAATACACCCTGGTCCATAAAAATGTGGCGCTTTACTTTTGCCCATATCTTTGCCAATTATTGAGCGATTTTTAAAATTCTTTCATTGGCGCACTTTGCGGAAAATTTGCAACAATGTGGTCATTTTATAATCCACCACACCATAATTGCGTCTCTACGCTACCTTGTGAAATATAAATATAAAGAAAAACTAACGATAATAATGAACATTTAGGTAAATGGAAAAACACGTCAGAACAATATTGCGGTGAATAGTTTCTATGACAGTAAACTGTGTTAGACCCACACAGTTTAGTGTCATACAGACCATTAACCGCAATGTTGGTTTGAAGTGTTTTTGTTCATTTACCAAAATGTCTGTTTGTTATTGTCGTTATACATTCATATTTCATTTATATTTTACAAGGTAGTTTAGAGACGCATTTATGGTGTGGTGAAATATATAATAACCACGTCATTGCAAATTGTCTGCATAGTGTGCCAGTAAAAGAATTTTGAAAATCGGTTAATAACTGGCGAAGATATATGGACACAATTATAGTGCCACGTTTTTATGGACCACAGTAGGAAGAGGTTGCTCTTACGGTTAACCTCTTCCTACTGACCACCCTGTACAAAGCTAGACATAACCTTTAAGTTTTAACCTTGAAACAAGCGAATCGACTGACCGGTATCGGTACATGTATTTGAGTTGGCAGTCGTTTAGGGCGATGATGCGTAGATTGCGCACTTTGTTAAAGAACCAGCTCGGATGATCGGAGCGCGGATGTGGCAACGCGTGCACCCTCAGTACACCCAGACGTCGATAATACTCAAACACCGTCGACATGTTCCGCGCGTACCTAGTGTTGTTAAATTAAATTAGTTTGAATTGGATATTTGCATTAAAGACTAACAGTATGTGTAAGTGTTCACGTTATTTTCTCTTCATCATAGGCTGTCTGGTTCTCTTCAGACAGCTTAGCGTTGAATCACGTTACCATGGTAACGCTCCATTGCTCTAACAACAGTGATGTCTTTTTTGCAATTATTCTGGAAATTTTACACACATGAAGCATAAGGCCATGTCCACGTTCCATCTTTTAGTAGGCCTAGTAAGTAAATCGAGTACCGGTCTGTCTGACTGGGGTTAAGGCGAGGCGCATTCACCTGTGTCGGGTGACAAGTAACACTGTGTGATTTCATATGGCAGGTGACGTTTCGTAACTCTGAGATGTGTTTTTATACAATTTTTGTACAATTTAACCATAACCACAACAGTACGCTTACCAGGTGTCGTAGAGGTTGATTTCCAATGCACCCAACATTCGGTTTAGCTCCACCCACTCGACCAGTATCTCCGGTGCCAGGTAGCCGTAGCCGGCCGTCACACAGACCCCGAACTCTACCGGTTGATGGTCCGTAGACGAGGTCCTCTGTACCGGGACCAGCGTAGAGTACCCTCCTCCGCCTATTCCCCGCGGCGCTGGGGGACAGGGGTCCGGACCGCCGTAGAGCGAGACCTGCGTACGTTGAAACATTTTATGTGAAACTACTGACGCTGCCGTAATGACCAATTCGCACCTACGACGTCAACGAGACTCAACTCAACGGTAAACTCGTGTCATAGGTGTAAAATCAAATTGCCGACGCAACTCAACCCAACTCGACCCAACTGTGGTGATTTTGGGTGACAATGCGCTGACGTCATTAGCATTGTGACGTCACGCTGCTGTGCACAGACCACGCGTTGTTTGCTAGCCTGGCTGAGCAGTTGAGTTG
>Ga0209367_1010756_pt1 | contig 12214 bp, 9 predicted proteins | sample WorMetLIZISLAND2_FD_187412 | JGI IMG/M metagenome (GOLD analysis project Ga0209367, IMG submission 187412) | Marine gutless worms symbiont microbial communities from Max Planck institute for Marine Microbiology, Germany - Olavius geniculatus... ... | reverse complement strand
CCAGTTGAGACAAGCAAGCTTGTATTCACGATGCATTATGACGTCAGCATTACATCACAACTAGCAAAGAATATTTAACTAACAGCCATATTTTGTCCATATATTTTGAATTAGCATTTCTTCAGCGACATCTGGTAAAAATTTCGTGTAAATTGATCATCATTTGAGTGAATTATGAAAGAAATAAAAAGGGTGCCCGTTTTTTTTGAAACACAGTGTATTTTGAAGTTTCACTCCACTCTTTTCAGCTGCGTGATAATACTAAATGTAATAATACTCAAACAAACAAACAAACACAGGAACAATGCTTAATGCACACGTCTAAAAACAAGCATCACAATAACCAGCAAGTAATGGATCGTTCAAGTTTCAGCGTCTTTCTAGTGTTAAGGACCTATCTCGAGTAATTCTGACTTGCTAATTGCACAGACGACGCGGACAACTACCGGTAGTATTGATATACAGGGTGGTCCAAAAAACGGCACAAAATTTGTGACACCATAATTTGCAACCGTACGCCATAGTCATGTGGTTTTCAACAAAATGTTCTGAAAAAAATTCTTTACATGACTGAAGTCAGTGTTTGAATACAGCAGTTAAACATTCTTTGTTTTTGCTGCTGGCAAGTAAACTATTCAAAAACAGTATTACCCTAGATACCGTAGTCTATAAAAACGTGTCACTTTTATTTTTTGAATAACTACGTAAAACACTGGACGATTTTAATAATTTTTGGCATGCGACATTAAAAAGAAACTTGACGCAAATGTCTATAGTGTTGGCCACCTCGCATTAATGTTGTCGCTACACTATCTTGTGAAAGCAGAAGTCGTAGTTTTGCCGTTGAATTCATATTGAGTAGTGCATGCATCGGCTCAGAAAATTACTGAGACCACAAAATCATTGAAAATCTGTTACTTTGCCTTCAATTTAAAATCGTAAGTCGACGAACTGAAATATGCCGCACCAACAGCGAGTGGGAAGCTCTGAGTCACGCAGTTATTGAACGTGCTGTTGGCAAGTGGTGACAACGTCTACCTCTTGTGTTTTCGTGCTGTAGATGGACATTCTAAGCACATGCTGTAACGAAGATGATGTGATGTGACACGTGTGACTTTTTGAAAGATAATAATTGCCAATCATGTTTGTTGCTATTCAGTTGGGCCTAATTTCTGAGCCGACGAGTGCGCTACCCAATATGAATTCATTGTTATCAACGGCCAAACTATGACTTTTGCATTTCACAAGGTAGTGTAGCGACAACATTAAGGCGATGTAACCAAAACTAAAGACATTTGCATCAAATATTGCATGCCAAAAATTATTAAAATCGGCCAGTGTTTTACGGAGCTATTCAAAAATAATAGTGGCACGTTTTATGGACCAAGGTACATCAAAGGTAATACTGTTTTTGAATTGTTAACTTGCCGCCGGCAAAAACAAAGAATATTTAATTGCTCTATTTAAGCACTGACTTTGATCATGTAAAGAATTTCTTTCGAAACATTTTGCTGAAAACTGCATGACTCTGTGATGTACAGTTGCAAAATTATGGTGCCATGAACTTTGTGCCGTTTTTTGAACCACACTGTATACTGCACTTTCGACTTCATAACATTTACAGTAGAAAATTTCTCAAGTCATTAACAGGGCACGACCAAAGCACACATAAATCCACATCAACACCTGCAACACTGGCACACGCAGGACAACACTTCCCTTCGCACTCGTTATCCAACCGGACAAAATCTACCAGCAGACAAGATTTATTCATACGCATTCAAGGTTAGACAAAAATTGACTATGATTAGATGAATGTGTGGTGTTACGTTGAATGAAAGAAAGAAAAATACACACACGAAAAAATTATTGGCAATAGAGCCATGCTCGGTGATTAAAAAAAGGCAGAGTCACATAATTTGGACGCGTTTTTACAACATCTTTGTCATACAGATAACTGCTTAGAAAAAAACATTCAAGTCACAATGTACAATAAACAGTTAGCAACACAACACAATAGGGCTTAAGCTTCATTTTGAGCAACAGCAGCAACTACAAAAGTAAAAAAAACTACTAGTAGTTCTACATTGTAGTCGCAAATATTGCTTAACTGGCCTGTCTTTGGGCTTACCCCAGGTCAGGTAAAATCAGATTCACAAAGAACAACGTCAGCGCAATAAGACCATATACTGGATCGTTGGCGCACTAAGGCATGAGTAATACGTTATGTCACGTTACGTCAGCACTTGAAACAACGCGTATGATACGCTCGTCTTGAGACGCTAACAAAACTACTTTGTCAAAAACTACATTTTATGCCATCAGAGCTGCCTCTAGCGAAACACATAGAGGTTGGTCCAAAAATTCTGATGCCAAACACAATACGAATTAGCTGGCCAACACTGTTGCTTACACTTCTGGACCACCCTCTAAATAAAATTTTAAAAACACGTACAGGTGTAAAAATCTTTGAACATACAAAAGTTTCTATAAAAATCTGTCATAAAAACGGCAGTACAATTAAAGCTAAGCATATGATCACAAAATATCTTATGATGTTTCAACTGACGATATGCACTGCACGCAGATTGGCAAACATTAGACAAACTTTTGACGGTGTATTGTGGAATGCTGACGATACATGTGCAAGAATCCTGTACGACAAACACGTTTAAGTACCTTGTATCGAATAAGATTCTTGCACAAGTTCAATTCTTGACTATGTGTCATCAGCATGAATGTTACTACAAACCAGAACGCCGCCGAATGCGCTGACTGCATTGTGAACACACAACCGCAACAGTAATAATAGCTTATCTAACACCTAATATACGACAATAAAAGTGAAGAGTCCCAACCTTCAAGGTCATGTTTGACATGTGCCGGCCACAGACAATCCAGTCTTAGCATTTCATAACCCGGCGTAAAAATATGTACTATCAAATAATGTCAACAATTCTTACGAAATACAGTAACTGGATGTAATCTAATAATAAGAATGTGTAGTACGGGGAGGCAACGGACGTAGCCTCGCCTGTCCACTAAGCAAGAGTAACAACTAACAAACAATGCCCGGACTGTATCTATCTGCTTCAATCATTAAATGCTAGAAAATACAGTAAGAAAACCACGCAGACTTTTAAACATATACCGAACATAAGAAATAGACGAGAAAAGAGACAAACAACGCCGCTATTATGCTTATGACGCGAGGAGAAATTGCTGAAAATTCTCCTACACGTTCAGCAGTGTTCGACACAGCAGAGATCATAAAGTCAACATCAGCTATAAAAAATAACAGAAAGTTGATGACACGCTACGCAAAACGTCGGCGACGGACCATGCAGTCAACAGAAGCAGTGACGACGACATGACATTGACATTGCATGACGTCATCGGACACATAATCAGCGCCAAACGAAAAACATGACGTGACATGCCAAACATGACGTGATAATACGCACAGTTCGAGCAAACGAACCAGCAACACTTGGTAACGGCTGGGTTGTACCAGCACTGGGCCACAGACGCCGTCTACCACTTTCTTCCAAGAAGAAAACATGCGCCATACTATTTTACAGAAATTCATGAAAAAGCGAGTGATAGTACAGTTACTGATTTCAACGTGAGCCTATAATGCGTTCCGTCTTTTTGTCGGCAAGAGTGTTTCCGATGTTACTTGTTTTGTAGCTAATAAAAATTACAAATTTAGGGCAATTTTCAATCTACCATAATTGTTTCTCTCCCTTATTCGTACATATTGAATGCAGCTTTAAACAAGGCGGAAAACATGCCAAAAAATTCCAGCAAGACGTAGCCGTATGCGATGCACTAAGGAACAGGCGTCACTTCCTCGTAGGTCTACAAAGTACACCTCTACAGAACGGGAAAATTGCAAGAACGGATGGTAGAACACTGGACGGGAGTTAGCCTACCCGGGGCCAGGGCAAGCAGGAGCCATCGGGTTGAGTTGAGTCCACTGGCTGCGTTCATAGACTGTTTACAACGCGCATAAAATCACTGGAGCGATAATGCATCAGGCAATAGCGACCGGCATGCGGCTATAAAACTAATACACACCACCGAAACACAATCAAATCAACATGACAATGCAGTTGGCCATTCACAGAAAATACACTGCCTATCGCGCGTCGTAAATCGGAATCGAACGAAAGAAAGAACGATCGTAAACATTGTACCTGAGAGTCAACAGTTAACACGTGGCGGCGGCCCGACCGCTTATCACACTTTGAACGTCGTTCCAAAGACCGAACTGAAACGTCCTACTGAAGCAATGTCAGCAAATATGAAAATACACAAATATCCTCGTTGAAAAAACACGACATACGAAAAACCTACGTGCCAAAAAAGACAGCAACAGCACAGTTAACTACGGACAAAAATCAGTACAAAAACTATGCCGGCGCAGTGACGACATACTGTGCGGCCGTCAGTTCGCATGACCTTCAACTTTTTCAGTCTAGAACTATCACACCGGTCACTGCTGCTCTGGGAAACGTTCACGCCGATTCTGGTTCTTCTGTGACCATTGATTTTCGAGCTAGCAACACGTACAGGATAAACAGAAATAAATTGGATTTATTGTATGAGCACATCATATATTTACAGTAAGAACAGATGTTGATACACGAGCACATTTTGCTGCTGCAACTATAATTATTGCAATTCTGACAGGAATTAAAGTATTCAGGTGATTAGCCACAATTTGGAAATCAAAAATAAAATGAACTTTGTATTATGATCTATAGGATTTTGTTACCTACTATTGGTGTTTATCTAATTCATCAATAGATATTGTTCTTCATGATACATACTGTGTAGTAGTTCATTTTCATTATGTTCTTAGTACAGGAGCAGTATTTGCAATTTTTGCTGCAACATTTTCATTTATTTACTGGTGTTATGTTACATCAACGATGGAGAGAAGTCCAGTTTATAATATTATTGATTGGAGTAAATTTAACATTTTTTTCTCAACATTTTTAGGGTCAAGCGGGATACCACGACGATATGTAGATTATCCTAATTCGCATACTTCATGAAACATTATATCATCTATGGGTGCAATTATTTCATTTTCTGCCTTATTAATATTTCTTTTTATTATTTGAGAGTCTTTATCTAGACAACGAATTATAATCTGTATAGATCATATACCATGATCAATAGAATGAAGACAAGTGCTTCCTTTAAATTATCATGGTTATAATGAAATAATTATGATTACCTCAAAATTAAGTGATAGCTTAGATAACTAAAGCATCTATCTGTTAATTAGAAAATACAATTTGTTCACTTAGTAATGAGATATTGACTACAATTTATATTGCAGGATTCAGCTTCACCAACCATAAATATGTTAATATCATTTCATGATCTTATTTTAATAGTTATAGTAATAGTCTTAAGTATTATTAGTTATATAATAATGTTCTTAATAAAACGGAACGGGCAAGATCTGTAATGGGGCCTATTAGAATGGCCGCACAGCAATAAGAAAGACACTGCAGAACGTGTTGAGGTAGTGCACAAAGGCGCGTACACAGCGAACGAAATAAACTGAAATTGAAATGACATAGTTGTGTTATTTCAATTCATTTCATTGCATTCCAGTTCAGTATATTTCGTTCGCTCCGTACGCGCCATAGATTGCAGCACGATGCACTAAACATCGTCGTAGATGACGACTCCGGTCTGTGGCTGGACGACTGCAATGCGCCCGTCCGAACACACGCAGACGCCGCACGCGTCCTTGTCAAACTGCAGCTCCATACACTCGCCGCTCGGCGTGAACTTCACCAGTCCGTTGGTCTCGCGGTTGGTCCTCGCCTGGACGACGATCAGGTTGCCGGCCGCGTCGAACGCCAGACCGCGGGGGCGCTCGATGCAGCCCTTGGTACGAAGCTCCACCGGGGACCGCGGCGGTCCGGACGTGAGGCCCGGGACCCCGATCACGTGAACCACTGAGCGCAGGTCTGGACTCAGCACGAGCACCCGGAGCATGTCGAAGTCCGCCACCGCTGCGAAGTCGTTCGGTGCAAACGCCACCCCGCGCGGTCCGTCCTTGTCGTCACGACTAGCTCGCTCCAGACAGTGCTTGGCGAGAAAGACGCCGGCGCTGGTGAACAGCTGGACGCGGTAGTTCTTGGAGTCCGAGACGAGGATGTCGTCGGTCGAGTTGACTGCCACCTCCCACGGGTAGCGGAACTGACCGTCACGCTCGCCCTCGCTGCCGAACGTCCGCACGTGCGTCCACGTCGACGACGTAAACACCTGCGTTATACACAGTGAGCGAGTAAGTGTATACGCGAAAACTTCCTTCCCGAGCCATCAGCCTCATACGACGGCGCTGCCCTCCGTCTCCTTAACCATCAGCCAGACACCAGCTTACACTGCGAGACTACGCATACGGAGCTATCACATCGCGCTGCGTGCTTGCTTACGTCCCAGCTTTCGCTGATTCTCTTCTCATTGCGATGACCCATGCAAGGATGGCTAGGCTGAGGTGACCTAGGTGTCTCATCCAAGTGCGTCGATTAACTTTGTTGGTGCGACCAACAACGTTATCATCTAAGCCAAACTGCCACGAGTAAGTATATAAATAAAACAATATCGTGCATAACGCTAAACGCTTAAGTAGTCAATGGAAATGCTATTCGACGACTACGGCCAACGACATAATGCAAACAAGGAGACCATAGTAATCTAGCAAAAAGCGAAATCGCAGTCCATCCAACTGCTCGTAATCACGCAGGGATGGCCTGACTGAGTTGACCTGGGTGATTAATAATAACGCAGCACACTGTTTCTCCTACAATCACGTGACCACTAGGCGGTCTCCTATTGGCCAGTGGATAGTGGCAACGTGACAGATCAGATTTGCCGAGAGATAATACCACAACTCTTAGCTCACGACGAACTACAAATTCCAGCAAATATTTAGCGTATAAGCTGTCGTACCTGGATGCGATGGTTGTCCTTGTCGGTGACGACCACGTGACCGCGTGACGTCACGGCCAGGTGGGTGGGACGGCGGAAGCTGCTGGTACGCCGGGTGACGAATGATCCGTTGCGGTCAAACACGATGACGGAGTGCGCGTCTCGGTCTGCGACCAGGAAGTGACTTGAGTCGTCAGCAGCACAGCAGACGCCCCACGGCTTGACGAGGTTGTATGAAAGCAGAATGACTGGACGTAGGCTCCACGCAGCAGGACTGTCCGTCAGCCGATAGCATAAGGGCTTCGTCACTCCCACCTATATACAGATACGTCCACGAGCATATACACATGGTCGTACAACTGCATTGGGCCCTATAACATCATTATGAGGCCACAAAATCATCGAAAATCTGTTACTTTTTAAACTTTAATGTTAAGTCATTTTAAGATCGTACGTCGACTAATTGATATAACGTATCTACATATATCCGCTGAGTCACGCCGTTATTGAACGTGCTATTTAGCAAGTGCCGTCAACGTCTATGCGCTTGCGCTCGTGTTGGAGCAAAACATTTCGAACACGTGCAAATGCTGTATGATGTGATGTGACAAGTGCGACTTTTGGAGAGACAATAATTGCTAGTCGTGTTTGTTGCCATTCAGTTAATTATTTCTCAGCCGACGCATGCGCTACCAAGCATGAATTCACTATTGTAAATGACCAAACTACGACTACTGAATTTCACTAGGTAGCGTAGCGACATTATTAAGGTGAAGTGTGCAAAACTGCAGTCATCTGCGTCAAGTTTCTTCATACCCTTGCACGCCAAAAATTATTAAAATCTGCCAATGTTTCACGCGAAGCAACTTAAAAAGAAAAAGTTGGCTCGTTTTTTTCGAGACATGGTGTGTGTATAATACTGACGGTGTACCGTGTAGGGGCTGTCGGCGATGTGTCGGTCGCGTAGCAGCACGTAAATGTGGTGCGTCCCAGTCGCCTGTGGACAGTAGCGCACGACGTAGTGCCCCGGCGAGCGGCGCTGATACTCATAGTTCACCTCTACACCCTGACTGTCGCTGATGAGTACCGTGAGACCTGGGTCGTCGACGCCGGCGTGGCAGTGGTTACGTAGATGTACGTCGAACTCTGACAGGCGGCCGAGCAGCGTCCACGACAGACAGTTCACGTCGCGGTCCACACTCTGGACGCTGCAGTGTGGTGCGTGCACGTGACTGTCGACTGCACACGATGAGCGCAGGAACGCACGCAGCTCGTCGTCGCTCGGAGACCTGCACGGGTGAAAAAAGGCAACAGAAAACCCATCAAAAAAGCGACGGAGCGTCACCTGCCATATGAGATCAGTCACACAGTGTTACCTGCCATCCGACACAGGTGAACGCGCCCTGCCTTGACCGCAGCCAGTCAGGCCGGTATACAATTCACCTACCCCGGAAGGATGGAAGGCTGAGTTGATGGCGTTTGTTATATACCTACAGATCGTTTACCTGTCGGCCGACAGTCACGCATCCAAGTAGTATCAACTTGATAGCGACCCGACTAGGAGTCGAACCCACGACATCTTGATCGTTAAGCCCGACACCCAATCATTACATCATCGAGCCATCTGTTAAAAATTAGTAGGTATTAACCATATCATACCATGTGTGACATTATGTAGATAGCATCTTATTCGACTAGACACGCAGTATTTTACGTCATATTCTGCTCCGAACTCGGTCAGCGGCCCATTATGGACTCTGCCGACTGACTATAAAACGTTATCCTAGGCCTAGCTCATCAGTCTGTTTGCCTGCAGTGAAAACTAAGTTTTGCATTGCGAGTCGCCAGGTTTAATGTTCCGTTGCTGTTATAGGCTATCATTATCACGTTTCCTGTACCGCTAAATACAGATCGGCCTATTCATTGTATACACTGCCTTATTCTTCATAACAAAGCGACACAGCCAGCCGATCCCACAAGTTACATTGCTAACTGGAACTTTCGTTCCCACGAACTTTCGCTCTATATATGGAACTTTCGCTCCCCCGAGCAAAAATGAGGTGGAACTTTCGCTCATTACTCAGAGTTAACATTATAGGCCTACACACTTAATGCTTAATAGAAGCAGCTGAAATCAAAAGGTGACAGCATGCGGTGTAAATGCTCAACATCCAAAACAAGAAAACCCAGCTGAAGCTAGGGAAGACGTGCTACAGCTAGCCTAAATGTTTTTCGAAAGACTAAAAATGGGTTTAAGGTTTAGGAAAAAAACTATATTTTAAAATAATGGTAAGAACTTGATGAAAAATATAATTTAAGAAAAAAATTATAAATATTTGAAAAAGAATTTATGAAACTTAATAAATTTAAGATAAAATAATTAATAAAAGAATTTGCTAAAACCTGCCATCTTTCATTACAATGAAGCTGTACGGGTACAAAGATACGAACAAGCCATAACGCCTTAATGCCATTAGTTTATCAATTAAATAATCATAATTCGTGCTGGAGAGCAAAACCACGTTAATTTGGCTATGGGAGCAAAAGTTCCAGGGAGCGACAGTTACATCTATGGAACTTTCGTTCCCGGGAGCGAAAGTACGTGGGAACGAAAGTTCCATAATTCGTTACAGTGACTACTACAAATCTAACCCACATGTCTTAAGACTGCACGTGATACCCCCAAGCTCTATCTATAGACTTATCTAAAACGAGCAATGGCCAAGACAACAGACCTGAACTCGATCCAGCCGTCATCACACGGCCGTAGACAAGTACTGGCGGCATTGTGACGCAGTGCACTGGTCAGGTCAGTCTCAGCAGCCAGGGCGCGTGTCTTGTCATTGTAGACACGGGCGTGCTGGAGACGGCTGGCGGCCGTACGCACGCGCTGCAGAGAGTCGCCCTGAACAGTCAGCGATTCCATCTGACACCGAGACACTTCGATCACCTGTCGCAGGCAGTCATCGATGTTAGAAACATCATCACCACGTAAATAATGAAAAAAACAAAAACATGCTTTTCACACGAAGTAAATAACATGCATAAAACACGGGCGAATCTGCGACAACGAGCAGTAAAGTCAGAGTTCACAATCGGAGTCACTCACTGTCTGCGTCAGAATCAAAACATTGACATAGCATAGCAAAGACGGGAAACAAAGCCAACTGAATGACAAACTGAAGAAAAGGCCATCACTGAATTCATCGCAATGTCCCGACAACAATTGCCGCCTATTTTCAGTCATGTATTTCATGTTTTTTAACAACAACAAAAACATACAACAATTTAAAAAAAAACAACAGAAAGAAACATGTTTCTAAACGTTTACAAATAAACTTCAACGACCTGTCGCATGTACTCGCGGTAGAGATCATCGAGGACGCCTCGAGCTCGCTCCAGACGGAACTCCATGTCACGCAGAGTTGACTGCAGGTTGACGCCAATCTGCTGCTTACGCTCGTCAATACTGCGTGCGGCCTGTTCGAAGCCGCCATTGTTGAGTGCCTGCCACAACCAGCCCTCGTACTGGCCGGCGAGTGGCGCCTGAAGGGCTACCAGACGACGACGACGGACTGCGGCGTCGTGTAGGCCGCCAGACAGCAGATTACCGGCAGACGAAGTAGTAACGACCAGTGAAGACGGCGACTCGTTGACTGCGTGACTCGGCATTACCAGACCTCCCAGCAGCGAGCTGACCGCTGCAGACTGACCGGACGACATCATGGGACGTGGTCGAATCTGTCGCAGTACAGCAGACGAGGACGTGGTCACGGCGGCAAGGCGGCCTCGCTGCTGCTGCTGGTCGCCGGCGCCAGAGATCAGTGAATGAAGGTCGTCGGGACTAGAACGGACACCGACTGACGTCACACTCACCGTGGCGGGCGCGGCAGAGTCGAGTCGAAGACGTGGAAAGACGTGCAAGTCGAGCTGATGCTGCTGCCAGCACGACTGACACATTGTACCCAACTGGACCACATCGCTACAAGACTGGCAGTAGAAACTCTGATCAGTCGCTCGACCACACGCAGTACACAACAGATCAGCCCCGGACGTCGCCGGCGCGCCGTTACCGTTAGCGTCAGCCAGTGGCGCCGATATCTCATGTGGACCAGTGCCGCCGTTGACGCGACGTGCCCCTTGCGATGCCGTCATCCACGACAGAGCTCCTCCTCCAGGCGACATGGTTGCTCTCTGCTGCACCACGCCACTGGACGTACGAGGCGCGACGGACAGACAGCCGGGACAGTACTGCATGGCACCTCCCAGGTAGACGAAGCAAGAGCGACAGACGTAATGACCGCGCGCACAGAACGGAACCGGAAGCAGTTGATCGTCGGCACTGCCTGTGATTGTACGACTGCAGCGGCAGCAGAGCAGCTGCGACGTCGACGACGAAAGCATCGCGAACATGTCTGCAGTCTGCTGCAGATTACGATTAGCCATTCTCAGCCGTCTTCAGCGTTTACATCTATACACAGACGACCGACAATAACGTTAAAACATGGGAAGGTGTACTTTGCGGAATTTTCGTTGCGGAACGTTCCGCAAATTACACCTTAAGAGTTTTTCCGCATTCCGCAAAATTCAAATAGTCAAATCATCAACTTAGCGTAGGTTTTGGCTCACATTTAAGTCTCGAATCGACTCAGTAATCACATATCGACGTAGGCCTATTTAACCTAACTCTTGAAACGCCTCGAAGTCCGTTAACTCACGAGCAGAAGACGGCACATCACACAAGAATGCGAGGTCAACTCAAGTGGCCTAGGCACAATCTACAAACGATTGCTGATGCAGCGCAAAGACAAAAGGGTTGCCGCCGCGGCAAGGGCCGAGTCGTTGGATTAGGTAATGCACAAAGACTGAGTTGCTTGCTCAGGTTATTAAGTAGGCCTAGCTACTGCGATTTTTCACCTGGCGAACTACCGTTAAGGCACGATCAAAGACAGCTAAAAAATTCAACTCAAATAGTCCTACTCAAAAAACGGTTGCCATCATGGTTGCCACCGCGGCGACGGCCGATAAGTCTAAAAAACGCGGGTCACATAGTTAGCGAAGGCCTAATACTAAATCAACGTAACGTACAGGGTGTTCCAAAAAAAACGGATACCCAATTTTATTTTGGGGATAACTTCGGTAATTCAGCACCGATTTTAACCATTCTTTCACTGTTACAAGCAGAAATTTATGGCGCGTAAACGTGAAGTTCTTCCACCCACCGCACCTTTATTGTGTGACCACATTACCTAGC
>Ga0209367_1010755_pt1 | contig 12216 bp, 8 predicted proteins | sample WorMetLIZISLAND2_FD_187412 | JGI IMG/M metagenome (GOLD analysis project Ga0209367, IMG submission 187412) | Marine gutless worms symbiont microbial communities from Max Planck institute for Marine Microbiology, Germany - Olavius geniculatus... ... | reverse complement strand
TTTGTTGTTCCAGACGTCTGAGGTGTAGTGGAGCTTCGCCGCTTTCTACCTGTAGTGCAGAGGCAGATGTGGACTTCATAGCTCCAAAGCATAGCTTTAATGCACTGTACTGAATCTTATCCAATTTTCGTAACTGACTGATAGAGGCACTGTCATATGCTGCTGCTCCATAGTCCAGTATTGACCGAATCAGCATTTTATAGATGGTAAGAAGGGAAGTTTCGTTTGCTCCCCACCTTGTTCCAGAAACGGCTCTCATGAGATAGACGCGTGGTCACAATGGACTATTTATAGTAAATCGCTGGTGACGAATCGAACCGTCACGTGACTAGCAGCGTTAATTGTTTAGTTACAATAATAGCGAAAGATGACAATAACGTTGCTGCTGTACAATTTGAAATTAAACATTTTGATTTTTTTCTACTAGACTAAACAGCTCATTGATTATAATTATACGGGACATATACTGTAAACTATCGAGATGCATTGGACAGACTCGTGTTCGTATGAACATTATCTTGTACCGGTAATAATTATGCAACTGTTTTCTGCAAACGCGCTTTGTATCCGTGTGTGCGGCAGGAGTTGGTGATACTACTGCTATTACAACTAAACTTACTACTACTACTACTACAGTATTATTACTATCATTATTACTACTGCCAATCGTCGGTCCAAGCGAAGCGAGTCCTATACAGGAGGCGTTGGTGATAGTGGACAAGATGTACTCGGAAGTACCTGATTTGATGAAAGACGCCTACTGGGACTTGAAACGCGTTCATCTGCCGGTCACTGAGGCCACAGCCGCATTCAAGAAGGTCCATTTCGCCGGCTCCACTGCATACTATCAGTCAGTACATGACATCAAGCAAATCATTCGTTTGCCCAGCCCGTACTAATCGCATAACGGCGAAAGGGTACATTGCTACTACTACTACTAGGTACTATTACTTAGTATTTGTGTATGATGCTAGGTGAATGTTTAATCCGTTCTCTGAAGGCGTGTATAGAACTGTTTCTATACTAGGCCTACTATACTTACTGGGCATACCACATATCACCCTAAAAAACTAAGATCTAAATAGCTGAAGACGTATATACCATAGCTGTTTATGGAAAACCCATTGCAGAGCTAGGAGTGTAATACCCCGTTTACGCGATCGAGCAAACATCGAGCAAACGTCGAGCAAATGTATTCAAAATACACGTGCTAATTGCGCGACGTCTGCCCGACGTTTGCTCGATGTTTGCTCGATGATTGCTTGACGTTTGCTAGACGTCTGCTAGATGTTTGCTAGCATTTATCCAGCTCGATGAGCTATGGTAATTAGCATGCTAATTAGGAGGTCGGGCGGGTTGTAACTGGAAGGCCTATATAACGCGTGATCAGCTATGGGCTAAGCCTAGGCCTACATTTGAGCCAGAGGCGGGGCTCCATAAGGCCTGCTTAATGTTTGCTCGATGTTTGCTCGAAGTCTGCTCGATATTTGCTCGATAGTGTAAACGGGGTATAAGATTATAAGCCACGCATTGCAGGATATGTTTTCGTGTTATTGAAGATATTGACGTTTAATTTTGCCACTTGCATTTTTGACATTTTGAAATAACAGTAATGGCACACCAGTTAATTCTTCTTTGTGTGAACTTCACATTAATTTTGATTGATGCATTTTTTGATTTTTTATGCATTTTTTTGGTTTTTGCGGCCAAATGTCAATGCACCGTGTAATGTGACAATCTGAAGCATCTGTGTTTCACACGGTAGTGCGTTGACATAAATTGGATGAGGTGAAAAATTAGTGTCTCAAAAAACAGTCAAAATTGTTTTTGTCATAACTTTGTCAAATTTTAACTAACTTTGATATTTTTGGCGCAAATATAGCCAAAACGATAGAATTATGTGAGATGCACTCATTTTCCATTTCATCTAATTTATGTCAATGCACTACCGTGTGAAACACAGATGCTTCAATTTTGCATAACGCTGAGCTGAGTCTCCAGTAGTAACGCTGTAAAGACTTAATTAAGCACATAATAAGTTGAATGTACATCATTTGGCAGAATTGCACGTTTGAATAACAACTCGCTTGCAAATTATCAGAGTTTCTGGCCAACGTGTGTTCAGCATATACGAACACAATGGCTAAGCCATTGTGCAATGCCACTCACTGGCTGCTAGCAGAATCAAAGGTTGAGTGATCAAACGGCATTCACTTATCGATTAGACGTGCTTTAAACTCACCAGTTATGACGACACCAATCAGTTAGTGCCTTGTCAGAGGGCACTATTGTCAATAGTGTCTCCATGGAGGGCACTATGTCACTGCGTCGTTGCTGAGGAGGTGACTATGGTGTATTTGTGAATTTCACGTGACATGATTTGGACCAATTGCGTGCAAGTATTTTGCATTGAGGTATAACAATGTGGCTTACATGCGTGCGATGACGTTATGGTATTGGTATTGATGTAGGGGCCTAGGTTTATATGGGCGTGTTTATTCTGTGAATTAATTGGTCTGTATAATGGGCAGCTATATGCGGTGTTTACACGATGAAGCAAACATGAAGCAAATGTATTGAATATACACGTGCACGGCGAGTGCTTTAAGTTTGCTTCATGTTTGCCTCATCGTTTAAACACCCCATATATTGTCATTATGTATACAGAGTGCCGGAGAAAGGTCAGCAGCAAATACATTACGACGATGAAGCAGACGATCGATGGCAGTAGGCGACTTGTTTGTTTTTTTTCGTACGTTACAAATTAATCGCAGTTAGTGCGCGATCGACGCATTAAGATAGTAATCGCAATTAAAATATCGGATTGCGGTCATTAATGTCATCGCATTATCCATTTGCCTGAACAATTTGGCCTAGGAAAGACGTGTTAAACGCGAATCTGCCAAGCGCAAATGTTGAATTTACTTAATTAGTGAATTTTGTGTTTGTATGCAGGCCCGTCGAGGGGGGGGGTACCCAGGGCTTCGCGACGTTCGGGGCCCCGCCGTCGCTCAGAAATAAAAAGAACACCAGTATGCGTTATTTTAAAAAGAAAAATTCAAAATATATTCCTCAGGGGACCCCGTGAGTATGTTTTCCCGGGCCCCGCTGTGGCTCTCGTCGGGCCTGCTTGTATATACGAGCATAACAGAAACTAATAGCGTAGAGTCTTTAACTCTCTCGACTGATGGCTTATTTTGCGCCAGAATTTTTGGTATTTTTCATCCGCTTGCACGTAAAATGTTGTTTTTTCGACTTGTCGAACGTATATGGTGATGGCGAGCAACTTCTGATGGATAATTACTCTTCACTAAACTTTTTACGCTCAGCTCGCATACGGGACTCCCGGTAAACTACGCCGTCGTTTGCTTTGTGACGCACGACTGCGGCAGAAAATTGTGAAAACAGATTGCCAGTGCAAACTGAGTGTGTTTTAGTCTTATTGAGACCAAGATCGCTTCGCACTACTATACTGATTTTCATAACGTACGGCGGAAGTCGTGCGTCATTAAGCAAACGACGACATAGTTTATGCGATCTGATCGCAGTCTAAGTAGGCTAAGTCAGACCTCTGTATGGAGTGGTATAAATTCGTACTGCGTACTCGCTTACCCACTCCAGACTGCGGTCTAACCTATATATACTGTAGAGACGTGGAGACGAGTTTCGGTTCATCGAGTGACACATATACGATCGACGATGGAGTGTTACACCGCTACTCCACAGCACGCGACAAACAAGGTATTTTATACCCCGTTTACACGATCAAGCAAACATCGAGCAAACGTCCAGCAAACATTAAGCAAATATGAAGCATGTATAAAGCATAGCCTACACGAAGCAAACATTAAGCAAACATCGAGCAAACATCGAGCCAGCTCGTCGAGCCAGCTTCATCGTGTAAACAAAGTATTATTGAACTATTGATTCCGTCAATTTTCCTTTCTATAGTCTCACGTATTTCAGCATGTGCTTACTCAATCAAAATCAAGCAAGCAATCGGAATGCATTGAGGCCTGTACATTTTAGCGCCATGGTAGAGATTATGACTGTTCGCGTTTACGATTTGGCAGTATCTACTGTTAGCCCATAATTATGACGATAGATTCCAGACAGAAAGCGCGCTAACGCCGATAGCTTTCGCTGACAATGCTAGCTACAGTAGCACTACGCAGATTTCTGTGCTGTTGTGGTATTGTTGTCTGAACACAGTCTAGACGAGGCGCGAAAGCCTATGCCAACGGCATCCATTTAGCTCAGCCTGGCCATCCGTGCGTGAAATCCCGTGGATAGGCGTAGTGAGCACTGCTGTCATGATGTTTCTAATGTCTGTAGACAAGACTCGTGATTCAACGCACGCGTTGTCGACGCTGCTAACTCAGCCTAGACGTCCCTCCGTGGCTTGCGGTAATCAGTACTAATCTGTTGATGTCTCTATAGTGTCTGTAGACGAAACACGTAGCTCAATGCAGGCAGCGTTGACGTCATTAACTCAGCCTGGTCATCTTTTCGTGGCTAATGAGCACTGCTGTGATGATGTTTCTAATGTCTATAGACGAGGCTTGTGGTTCAATGCAAGCGGCGTCGGCGATGTTAACTCAGCCTGGCCGTCCTTGCGTGGCTAGGCGTAGTGAGCACTGCTGTGGTGATGTATATAGATGATATTTCACGTGGTTCGTTGCGAGCGCCGTCGTCGCTGTCGGTGTCTGGGCTGCGCTCGGCCTTGCGCTCTTCATCGCGAGACATGACAGCAGGCCGAAGATCGTCCAGCCGCGTGCTCACCTGGGACACCGACCAGACGCACAACGACGACGCCGTCGACCAACGGTCAGAGCCGTAGCCAGGATGTGAAAAACGAGGAGGCAGCGCAGGGGGCCTGGGGGACAGGGTCCCCCAGCGAGGTCCAGGGGGTCTGGGGCGAAGCCCCCCCCCCTAGAAGCTGAAAACCTTTCAAAATTCACTTAGCTGAAACTCTTGTTTTTTATATTGGGGCCTACATGCTTGACAGTCAAACACTTAAGGCTTCCATGTTCATTTGTACCTGGCTTCAGGCAATTGTAATTCTGTTTGCAATCTGTAGGTAACAATAATTATTGGTGACTACAACGCAGAACGCAAGCGTAACATTGTACCTTCAAGTCTTGTTCTAAAAAAATTTGCATAAGCAGACGGAAACTGTTATTTTTTTCTAGGTTCAACTAGCCTATTTGCTGGCTAACCAGACCCTAAGCCAGTGGCGGATCTATAGCTTCAGCAAGGGGCGGCGGAATATCCTTCTTTCTCCTCCCCTCTTTCCTCTTCTTCCATTCCCCCTCTTTCCCGTCCACTTTCCGTTTGTTTTTTTCCCGTTTTCCTTCCCCCTTTGCTTAGAAGTAGAACCCCTTGAATCCAGCTAGGAGGCCGGGGGAACGCTGTGAGCTCCCCCAGCAGTGTCTGGGGCGGAGCCCCAGCCGAAATCGAATTTGATGCATTTTAGCCTTTAAAATAACACCCGGTGGCAATAATTTTAATCATTTTTTAATAGACGAACTAGCACAAATTAGCAGTTTGGCAAAGCATATGAAGTGTTTACTTATGCATAGGGGCTTAAAAGAGGGGGGCTGCCGCACGTCCACCCTCCTCCTCTCCTTGGATCCGGCTGATCCGAACATGAAACTGGTGCTAGCCGGCTTTAGGGATCTGTTGCTAACTACAAATTAATACTTCCGGTGGAGAGAAGCTGGAAAGCTTTCAAAATTCACTTAGCTGAAACTCTTGTTTTGTGATAACAATTTGTGCAAGTGGCTGAGAACGAGGAGACAAGTGCCTCCTCGTGCCTAAATGTAGCTACGGCCTTGACAGTGAATCGGATCATTTCCGACACAATTCCGACAAAGAGTTGCAAATTTCCGCCAGCAGAGATTATGTTTGCTCAACATTTCAATTTTACCCCTATAATTTTCCAGAAATTGAAGTTTTAGACGAAATTTTGGCATTTTTGGACGAACATTTTCCGACAAGATAAAGATTTTTCGACAGTTTTCCGGCAGCCAAAAAATTTACGGCGTGGGAGCAATTGCCCCATTTCTCCCCCTCTCTGCCACGACTTCACTGCTGTCTGTTAGGTCGCTTTTGTCCATACTCAGTTTACAGTCCTATACACCGTTTACACGATCGAGCAAACATCAAGCAACCATCAAGCAAATGTATTCAAAATACACGTGCACGACGTGTGCTCTAATTGCTTGATGTTTGCTTGATCGTGTAAACGGGGTATTAGAGAAGAGCTCACCTGCCTACTGTCTGCATCACAGAAACCCCTCAAAACCGATGCGTTATACAAATACAATTCATCTATTTTTGCTCTCAGTAGCTATTAGCCAAATTTGCCTGTTTTAAAGTTTCACCTATGGAACATTTTAATCACTGCCCGCGGAAGCTATGGGAGTGTTGTTTTTAACGTCGTCGCTACGTTTTCTTTGTGTCTCTGTTTCTCTCTCACCACGATAACTTATGATGATGAACCACTGCACAGTGCTCGATGAAATTTTGCACGAACATGATTGTAGTCTACTTCGACAACCTGTAGAAGCCTGTTGAATATCAACGTCATAGGTCAAATGTGAAGGTCACGCGGGTTTTAAGCAAAATTGAGACAGCCTTGATTATGATTTAACTTACTTACCTATTAACTTTTGAAATAAAGTTTATTTGACTTGACCGCAATGTAATAAACTTTTAAAACGTTTGTTATAATTTCAAAGATAAAAAATAATCTGTTTTAACTTATTTTAAAATGTTATCTTAGCGTTTATTGCATCGCTGATGGATGTGACACAGCAGGTCGTCGAGTGAGTCGGCGGTCGCGGCGCAGGCTCAGGCTCAGACTGACGCAGAGGCGCCTCCGCATCCACTGCGAGACGTCGTCGACACCGAGCTGCGGCAGCTGCGCAGTACCGACATGGCCGCTCCGTTCTACGACCCAGACTGGGACTAAAGCGGGTTTTCCACCCGACGCAACGTGCACAAGAATAGTACCGTACGCAACAATTGCAACTGACGAGTTCACACAACCACAGTTTTAATAATAATGAGCAAACCAGTGGCGTCATTTCAGTAAATCATTGGGAGGTCTTAGTAATCACTGGGGCCCTTGGGGGTCTCAGTCTGCGTAACGTATTGTTCTTGCAGCAGAAACACCGTTTCAAAGGTACGATTTACAAAGAAAAAAAATTATAATTATAAATCTTTTGGGGAAGGGGCGTAGACCCATCTAGCTCCTTCCCTCTTTAAATGATCGACGCCTCTGCCGCAAACTCCTTTGCTGCTTCGGCTCTTGCAGTTACGACGAATTCTAGACCAGGCCCCTCTCCGAAATGGCGCCCCTGCATCCGGCCATCGTTTTTTCTCTCTGGCGATCTGTCTGTCCAGCACTTTCACACCATTGCAAAAACGGAGATTTTTAGTTTTTTTTTGGGGGGGAGACAATATGAAATCTCTACGGACTCAGTGGTCATATGCTAGACTCTGTGACCGTCTTCTTTTTGCATTGTGGCTATACAGTTACTGCAGACAGCCTGTTATGCCTACTATTTAAATCTTACTTAAATTCATATCCCTTGATGCATTGGATAAGTTACTTTATGCACAGAAATAGAGAAATACTAATAATTAGAACGGTGTTTGTTTCACAGGCTGTGCTGAGGCGTGATGCCTTTCCACTAGTTGTGTACAACTTGAAGTGCTTGTCTCAGTCAGTAACGCTGTCAGCAGCAGATTTGCCCAACAACGTAACAACGATGCCGACGTGTCGTTTATGTTTTAGACTTTTTTTGTGACAATTTACTTTTCTCTCGGACACGCACACTCAAATGAATGTCGAAGTGTGCAAACTTGTGTTTTGCACTGTTCTGAATGTGTCGACAACTCACAAATTTAAACATACTAGGATGTATCTGAGTATGCAGAATTTTTTTTTCTACTGCAATTATTGTCAATCACACAGCACCGACGTTTAGAAAGAAAATGCTGCTTTTTGGTCGCACGTTTTATGATACCAAAATTCGCGTCATTTGACAGGCTGTGAATTGTAGCTATAAATTTATGATTAATTTCAGTAATTATTATCATCAGAGTAGCCAGAAACGACCACTTGCTTTCCCTTTCATTTTCTCATTTCCCTTTGTTTAACCCCTTTTCCCCTCTTTTTCTTTAATGCCTTTCTCCTTTCTTTTCACCTTTTTTCTTTTTTTCCTGTTTTTCAAGTTCTTTCTCTGCTTAGAAGTAAGACTTCTAAAATTCACCTAGGAAATCAGGGTGAAGCCCAAACAAAAATCAAAAAATCAAATTTGTGCATTGTATCTTTAAAATATGCGATCTAATGGCAACCGTTTTAATTATTTTTTTTCTGAGAAGTAGCTGACCAAATTTAGTACAGCTCAAACGTGTGCTTATTTTTTCTACATGATTGGTGATGTTTCTTGCCCCTCTCGCACTTGTCTACACCACTGATTTCTGCAGTTTTGCAAAGGTGCATCCGCATCACGACAGGTTAATAGTTACGGTTGTGCCCACCACATGCATCACTGTAGGCCTATGCATTAATAATTCTACAGTACTTTGGCAAACATGAACCTATTTCTTCTGCTGCACACTAAGCTATGCTTTCATCCCAGATAGGCCTATGCATAGTACCTTGGCATGGCAATTAAAGTTCACCTTTAGGTCTTTCAGAAGTGGGGAAACGCCGTTCCACTTGGGAAAAAGTGGCCACGTTCCACTCACTTCAAGAACTTCTTTCCCAATTAAATAAAAAATGACAGTCTTTTTACTTGGTTTTAAGTTATTACGAGTACGAATTCAGTGGGTTATAGTCCAAGTCACAAAAATAAAAACCCAAGTTCGACTGTACTCTATGGCCGGAATCGAGTGCTACATCACTACATCACTAAATTATGCAATATACATTTGCCGTTGAGTACATAATAGGTAGCAGATGTGTGTATTTAATAAAGTCACTTGTCACGGTGCTGTTGTAACTTGCCACAGCTTGATTCCGACTCTTCCCCTCGGTCTCCTCGCCACCGTGGCAGTTATCATCTCGTTGACCGATTGGGTTCTTGACATCGTGCGAAAGACGCGCTACAGCGTCAAAAATCGATGGAGTGCAGCTTGGCCGTCAGGTCTCACAGATACGAAATAAATATGTCGAAAAAAACAAGTAAACTAGGAGCGACCAGACATCTCTAACCTCGGTCAAAACAGTGCTGCCACCTTGCTAATATATCAGACTTAATACAGCTGCTCTATGTGGGCTACGAATGTTAGATTTAGATCCAAATCCGAACCCAGAAACTGTTAAGTAAATTACTGTTAAACAGCAGCTACTATTTTCAGCGCGTCTTAGCCATCGCAATTCTGTTTGTCCGTCTGTTTGTCACATGGGTGGATCAGTCAAAAACGGTGCAAGCTAGGATTACGAAATAGTTACCGTCGGCTGCATGGAAGACTCTAGATTCAGGAACAGTAAAGCTTTTTCATAAATTCAAAAAGGGTCACCCCGAACAAAAGCGCTAAATGAGAGGGGGGTGAGAAAAATTTGCGAGTTTTAGCCAATAAGTCGCTGTATCTCAATAACGGTGCGAGATAGGGCTTAGGTTACTATTGTTTACTAATAGGAAGTCGTACGCTAGCTCTCGATTGCCACCGAGATCAATAACCTTGGATGACCTTGAACATCAAAATATGGTTTTTAATAAATTTTTTGGCGATTTTGGGTTGCGACACAAGTCTATATCATTCACAAGGTAGCGCCACGGAACTATCGTTATGCGATCCAGATGGAGAATTTGGTATTTGTATCTTAGCTTAGCGTGAACACCCCAATTTTTAGCTAAACTAATAAACCGGAAATGCTATAGGCTTTCGCGCGTCTCGTGAGCTTTAGCTCAAATTTCTTGTCAAAATAAATAAACATACAAACAGGGCATGCCAGAAAACTTCGCTTCTCGTCGGTGAAAGATAATAGCGATTATAAAATTTTAGACAGCATAAACCGGTATGAAACGGTATATCGCGGTAATTAAGCCTATTTTACGGTATTAATGTATTATACATTATGCTGGCAAATATTTCCCGTATCGTACCGTGCAACACTAGCTGAAACAAATGTGTGACGTAACACGACAACGGTATGTACGCAAAATTAGCTTAGTTGACTGTAGTAAACGACGCGTCATGCTGCGTTCGACGTTTCACTGAAATGATTGTCACCATTTGGCACGCAGGGTCAGTTGGAAATTTACCATGTTTGCATGTGAATGAAACCTGTGCCATATTTTCATCAGAACACATTTTGTACCTCTAGAGTTTAGACGAAATGTTGCAAGGTCGTGGAGCTTAAGTCAAGGTCACGACAAGGTCGTATATTTCAGCGAGTTGTGCGACAGGCGAAGACATCCCTGTCGACACTATTGCGTCAGAGTATCATGATTTTATTGTACCTTCAAAAAGTTATGCAAGATTTGCGCAGCTTTTTAAAAGTTGTTTTTAGGCGTGTTCAAAGCGACAAAAATGGAATGAACTGAACTAAACCTAACTTTTTTAAAAAACGAAATAAACTGAACCGAGATAAAATAAAATAAAGTAGCCAAAATAGGCCTATGCCTAGTTCATTTTATTTCATCTCATTTTTGTTACTGCACAATGTCTTGAAGTGTATTTCCCTAACCAGGCGGCTTCTTCTGTGCATGCGACAGTACAGTACAATCGTTTGCTTGTAGCTGATCGTTATGACCGTTCAGTATATTGGCGTGCTCGCTAAATCAAGCTTCTTCGGCGTGTTTAAACTCCTTTTCAGGTCGCCGATTTTTGTCTCTATTTCGTTTTTATTTTTTGACAAGAGCCGATGCAAAGGTACAACAGGCTTGGCCAACTCATTGGTTACCACCATAGATGTAAAAAAAAACGTTTTTACGTTTTTTTATTCTTGCCACGTTTTTCACATTTTTTAACATTTTGTATTTTTTAACTTTTTTATTTTTATAAAAACGTTCATTAAAATTTGAAAATTTCGCCAAAAACCGTCGATACACTTTTAATGCCACTGAAACGAATTAATAGACTATAAGCCTAGTTTTGGTAATTTACTTACTTAATCTTGACCTTATCTTGACCTTGCACAGTAAAATAAAAATTAAATAAAATTATTTTTCTGTTTGTTTTTAGCTAAACTCTACTTACATGATTAGGTTTTAGGCGAAAAAGTTTAAACAAATTATAGCTAGAGCTTTTTATCAACGTTTTTTAAACATTTTTATTTGTGTCACGTTTTTTAACGTTTTTAAAAAATTTTTTTTTCTGAAAAGTTTTTTTACATATATGGTTACCGGAACTCGGAAAGAGCCCTATAATATTGTAAAATGTTAAAAGTTTAAAAAATAGTGAGGGATCCCTGGTTACTATGATTTATCTAAATTATTTCATTTCCTTTTTGACCATTTTTCTTCTAAATTAGTTTTAGGGACTTTATCTCTCTTCTTCTTCATGCCAAATTCATGTATCTTCCCGAAGGTCCCCTAGGTCTTGTTTCAGTTTCTAACCTTAGTTCACTTTAACGTACATCTATCCCTGGTCGGTCGTTGCTAGTAGGGGTCTAGTAAGTAAACCAGTCCTTAATCCACTTTCTGTGGACGAGCCCCGAGACGTAGGTGAACTGGAAAAATCTCGAAGGGATCTTTTAAACAGGCCCAATGGACGACTATCCACATTACTTACTTACGTCAGCGACCCAATACATTTCCGGTCGTTCCAGTTTCTACTCTAAGTGCACCTATCGTTAGCAGTAAATTAATATTGTCGGTGGTCAGCTTCCTACAGTGGCTGATCTATAGCCGGAGAACCAAGGATACAGTTCCCTACAGAGTGCGGCAGAAAAAAGTGGACCCTTAAATTTTTTCGCTGTTTTCTCAGCAACCGTTTGGGATTTTAATACGAAATTTTACAGCTTTATTTACTGAAACCTTCTACATCTAACTGCTAAATAAAATGTGATTTTGTTAAAAAACGACGAAGTTATAGATTTTTTAACATGACCGCCTACCGATTTGTTGGCATTCAAAAATGATCATGCTACAACACCAATTTCATAACATCGTTGAAACAACACAGTTAAATAATGATCAAATGCCAGAATTCCATTGCCACTGCAAATGTTCAAAGTGTTCATCACCAGCACCA
>Ga0209367_1010754_pt1 | contig 12217 bp, 7 predicted proteins | sample WorMetLIZISLAND2_FD_187412 | JGI IMG/M metagenome (GOLD analysis project Ga0209367, IMG submission 187412) | Marine gutless worms symbiont microbial communities from Max Planck institute for Marine Microbiology, Germany - Olavius geniculatus... ... | reverse complement strand
CAATAAAGGAGCGCTTATAACTTCGGAGTTAGGGGGTGTAGCCTGACGAAACTTTGGCACTTGACGCGCCTCTAGGTCGGAGTGTTAACGCAAGTACAAATTTTGGGGGCACCGCCCCCCTTAAAATTTGGGAGGGCAAAAAACGTGCAAAAATTGGCGCGATTTACGACAACTTTCAAGTTTGAGCGCAAATATCTCTGGAAACGATAAAGATGGTGACAAAATCTAAACGGCGTTGACAAGGCCGGTCTTTTACGCGTTGAACGAAAAAAAAATTTGTGAAATTCGGTTTACTACGAACAAAGTTATAAGCGCTCATGTTGACCAACCCTAAGTCGACAATGCGCGTTCGGCGTATGCCAATGCATTTGAGTTCGGGCCACGTGACTTTGATGCCGGGGAAATTTTACCCCCCTCCCTACTTTCCCCCAATCGGACTTAGGGCGCCGGGCGGACTCACGTTGGGCTTTGCCCCAAATTTCTAGTTCTGATCTGTTCCTCATCTAATCTGATTGAAAAACAAAGAAAATAACTGACAACTGTCTCTACTAGTAATTACGATTTAGCTATTTTGTCTTACCGATTGTTTCTTTCTACCGTTACATTGTGGCGAGTAAAGGTATTCAATAGCGATCGGTGCAGAATCATTGAGCGCAAGAGAGCAGCTCATTGACTCCTGTAGCCTATGTTTGTACGCATGCGACGATGTCGTGTTTAAAGGACGGGTGCGGTGCGCTGCGTTTCGACGGCATCGATTGATTAGTGCCCTGCGTGCTGCGAACAATTTGTCCACGCAAAATGCAGCGCCATATGCACGTCACACCCTGGTAACGTAGCTTGGGCGGCAAAACCGTAGCCAGAAAAGTTTCGGTCGGAGCGGCTTGAACTTTTCATACCCTCCCAAACGTGTTCAAAAGTTGCATTTATACGCCCTACAATTTGTCGTATAAGCCTATAGTTAAGAGTCTTACTGTGTTTATGTCATTAGTTTGGCGAAATGAGTTTTTTTTCTGGCGCTTGCTTATTCACAGATTTTGGCCCCTTTACCAAGCTGTACTACTCTCGGTCACACCTCAACACCATGTCGTCCGCTGATCAATGCACCAAACAGTAGGCCTATCGAAAGATAATTTCGATGTCCACCGTGTACATACCCGAATTGTCTTCCGACACGAGTACACTATTACTTTATGAGCAACTTTATAACTCTATGTGCGTGCTTGCACGCACGTACAGTATACAGCGTTGGTCACTAAACGTGGCTATTGTAGTTAGTGATAGCTCTTCACGGGAACTCATATCAGAGAACGGAGCTTCACCTGACATATGGAATCACACAGTGTTGCCTGCCGCCGACACCGATGAACTACGCGTCCGCTTTTTAACTCCAGCCAGAAAGACCGATACTCGATTTATCCACCAACTGTAAAAGGCTGAGTTGACCTGATTAGAAGTAAGTAAGTAAGTACACTGTATGTGCATATTTAAAGTGCACAATGTCAGCCAGTGGCCGAATCTGAGGCACTTGAAGTTGTCGCTGACGACACTGGCGACCATACGATGCTGCAGAGCATTTTGTCCCCTAAAGCCCTGATGAGTTTTATGTAGAGCTCACGTTATTTTTCCGCGACGTTTACAAACTATCCAAATACTTCAGTCCTGACTGTGGATAAACAATGAATAAATACCTAGACTGAAGGTAAGCAGCATATATGACGTAGACCACTGAGATGTGACGTGGCCATTAGTTGCCCGATGTGTGGATGCGTCTTTACGTTTCTTCATTTTCTGCACACCGCAAAAACAATTCAAGCTAAAAAGCGATGTCGGCGTCGAGTGGCGACATGATATGAGGCCGTCAGTTTGGTTGCCGAACTTTTCAGTCGTTGACAGTAAATTAGGTCACCGCGAAAGCTGTGATCATGATCCATGCGTTATTTTCTGCATCATTTTTAGCATCCGATGAAACGTATTACCGTTTGACATTTAGGCCTAGAACTTGAAAATTAGCACACAGTTATTCTTGCCCCTGCGCGCGGTTCACGACAACTTTATTTTTACGCCTTTTGCTTTCGAGTTAAGACACGGTGTAAAACAGACTAACTGGGACAACAGACAGTCAGTTATAGGCGAGACGAGATTAACAGCACGATATATAGGCCTACAAATTTCTTTGTACTGAAAAACTAAAAAGCAACGCAGTTATTATATACGTTATCTTTTTTCGCCAGAAAGAGAGCCGGTTGAAAAAAACGCAAAGCGCGATTAACTAAAATATTCAACTTAGGCCTAGATTATTTCCGACATTAGTGTCATTTTCAGTCGAACATAAAGCGTACCTGCCGGAAGTCGGTGGACGTCAGAGTAGAGCAGTGACGTAATGGCGCGAATGAGCAGTCGGTCCGACGTAAACATCGGGATGTCTGCAACGAGCGACGAACGTCCCGCAGCAACTTGCATGCGAACCTAGAGAGTAGAGACCTCGTCTCTATAGCGCTGCTGCTGCTGCTGACACGACTCATACTCCACTACTGAGATTTGTTGTGGATTTGATGCAGGCCTTCGATTTGACATTTACTTAATATGTTGTTCAGTTTGTCGTGCGGATTTGCTGTAAATTTTCAATTTGTCGTGTTTATGTCACATAGCTTGTTTTACGGCAAATCAGTGATAGCGGAACCTTTACGTCAGAGACGAAACTTTTAGAAGTGGAACGGAAAAGCATCGATTTTCTCTCTCAGTTTTATGACCCGATGTCATCAGTTTGCGCAAGTTGCACATATTTGCACGTACGCTTTCAAAAATTTTTCGGGGGTAACACCCCGAACCTACATTACTGAGCAAGCCCCCCTTCTCCCAGATTCTTTCGCGTTGTTCGTCCTAGTTTTTCAGAGTTTCCGCAACCTCTACAACAGATCTACAACAAATCGAAACAAGTAGAGCTTGAATCTAAATGTGCGACGTAGTCATTTTCTGTTCAAACGGTCAAGGCAGGCGGACGGCCGTAGACTACAATATGTCGGCACTAGGCTGACATAGTTTTTTAGTCATCATCATTTATTTGCCAGCAAAACATGACACAGTGCACAAGGTTGAAACAAACATACTGTCGGCAAGACATACCAGGCTCATAGAGCACTTACAGTAGCCTTCCTAAGCTAAATACACAAAAAACAACAACACAATTACATAATTATTTATAGCCTACTGCATGGCCTATTTCCAGTTTGTGTTTCGTTTCGCGACGAAATCCACGTAACAAGCTTACGGCTTGCGCTCTTTATTCGTGTCATTATTAGAGCGTTTTTACACAAAGTGCGAATACTTTGATTGCGTGCACATGATTAGGCTGCACGTCACATGTGCAGTGTGCATCTAGGATCCTCTGATTAGCTGTCACGGATTTTACGCCATAGCCTACCTGTCTCTACGCTTACAGATCGGCGAAACATCGCGAGTTCCTGGATAATTACTCGAACACGTCGCTGTGACTTTACTATAACAATTTCCGTTTGATGTTTCATGTTTTCCACATAGGAGAATTTCGTTCAAAGAGATTTTGTCCCACAGTATTTTTTCGAGAGGGGTGGATTCTGTCCAGAGGGATTATGTCTGGGGGGATGGAATATGTCTTGGATTCCCGGACGTTTTCTTAGCTGTCAGCTAGACACTAGTTTCCCCTAGTTTACACTGTCAGTCTACGCATCGCGCGGTGTGCCTGTTTGCGGGCAAGACATATTGCAGTTTATGAAAACGGCCGCACACTATAAGAGCGATAAAACGGCAACAAAACAAAAACTTACTGCTTATCATAACAAGCAATGCTTACAACCTTCTCGGATGATTTTGAACGACCTTGAAATCTAAAATATGCAAGTTTATTTTAATAAATTTTTTGGCGACTTCATGCTGCGATGCACATTTAAAGAGTGAATTTTGGTCGAAATTATTGGCGATACACCGATGCGACTTACGTCGCGCGTTTCATGGGCATTAGTTTAAATTTCTTGTTTTATCTCATCGCACGTGACCGAGGACCCTTATGCTTGAGTCGCCGGTCTCCGCTGTGCACTATGGCCGGTCACTGATACTGTGTGTGTATCTATAAACACGCTGACGGCGCCATCTAGCGAGCGAAGAATTGATTAATCACTCGCGAAATCGATCATTTATTCACGGCTCACGCCAGCACTAGCAGTAGAGATGGGCCTCTTGCTTGTCGTCTCTGCACGCTTCACTCGGATAGTGATGCGTAGTTTTTTTTTTATTTTGCTAAATGTTAGAGCTGTATGAAAAAGCGCTTTTTGTTCTCTCCTTTTTCCTGTCTTTTCTTGGGGCTTCTATTTACTGACGACGTCACAATAATGACGTCGTCATCAAAAATGTTCGCCTATGTTCAGAATTAAATTCCCTACGAAACGTATAGTTCGGATTTTTTTTAATTTTAAGAACTGATGAATGACGTCATTTGTAAACTTGTTTGTCGAACAACCCTCGTACAGACCCTCGTACGAACGCCATGCGATAAACGGCCAACACACAATCAGTCACATTAGCAGCCACGATTGTGGGAAGACCTGTGTGCATGCACTGTCTTTGGTGGCTGTGATAAAACGATCCGTGCACTGAGCGGCGGAAAAGTCAGAAGTCTGCTTCAATAACTTTCTAGCAAAGCACAATGGAGTGAAGAAAACTATAGCAGTAACATATGGTGTAGTGCTGATAGGAAAATGACGGACCAAATCACAAGGCTGGAAATTTCGTGACGTAAAAATCTTAACATAAAAACGACAATAAATGTAATGCAAAATTTACAGATGCGCAGCGTGCACAGTGTCCGGCAAGTACACGAATCGTCCTACGTAGCATCAGTTGTAATGCGCACATCGTCAGAGTACCCGAGTATCTCAGCCACGCCGTCGTCACGCCACATTGTGACATTATTAATCACCCGAGCTATAGGAAGGTCATGAGAGACATCTGGCGGAGCAGAATAGAACTAAAGACGCGGGCATGCACTAGCTGCTGCTGCTGCAGAGGCGTTAACGATGTCATCGGTCCTTCCATCATCGTGATGTGACCGCCGCATGGATCGTAGTGTCCTTTAGCACAGCGCATGAGCCGGCTTAAACGAAAACAATACTTTAAATATACGTTTTTACGCCAGAAAGGCTGTTAATTCGCTAAAAATACAAAAGACGCTCAACTAAAGAATTTTTTGAAAACTACGCATAAGTTCTCTATGCGAATTTTTAGCTAACAGTGAGCGTATTTTGGAATATGCTGTTTATATCGTTATCGGAGAGTGGGACTGGACACATTTTCGCAATTTTTTTTTTATATTTACAAGCAATATTATTAGATTGTGACCAATCTAATTTACTCCTCGCGCGCGTCATTTTTGTATTCTTTTAAAAGCTTTTTCGTTCTCTTCGGCTTGTATTAGAGACCCGGCATCTAACTGAGACCCGTTTAATATTATACTAATAGTGACTGGCGTTGAGGTCGCTATTGGGAATTGTCTCCCCGAAGTTAATAAAATATTGGGCAATTTTAGGAACTGAGAGGAAAAAAATTTCAATAATAGTCGATGTTGCTAGTTGTTATTTGCTTTGCTATACCTCAACGCATGCGTCTATCTGGCACCGTTACGGAGATATGGCGCCTCAAAGATAATGGGGGTCACGACCTTGACCTTTTGGGGTCACGTGACGTCATCGGTCGCGTGACCATTCGACTACCGGGGTCGACTTCCTTTGGGTGGTCCATTGTGACCATGCGTCTATCTGGCACCGTTATGGAGATATGGCTGTTTGAAGTTCTTCCAGGAAGGCTCTTCCAGGAACAGAGGTCAGTCGTTGGTGGTCGATCGGTCCTCAGTATTACATTGATCTTATCAAACTCCTCTTCGCTACGTTAGGAACGTAGCGCGCGAAGAGTAAAAATGTGTAATAGGAATTGCTAGCAAAAAAAACTAAATTTTCAAGACTTTTTCTTAAGACCAAACCGAGACTTTAGTCCTATTTTTGTTCGCGCTGTTTACACTGTGTCCCGACCGTTCAGTTTCCCACCTCACCCAATATATGTTTCTGCACTACCTAAGGAAAGCAGATCAAGCGAAATATGTGTTGAAATAAACATAAAACTTGAAAAACATCCCCGACATTATCGATCATAACTTAATAACTTTTGCAGAAATATTTCGGACACAACTGGCTATTAAATAATTGTTAATTGTTTTGTTTCCGCCTCACCTAATGTTTGCTTTTACACTACCTGGGGAAAGCAGACCAAGCATAATACGTGTTAAAATAAATGAAAAATGTCAATAAATTCCATCTATCCTAATCTGTGGGTCACAACAGCCAGTTTATTACAAGGTTTGACTGTCATGCAGCAGTGTGTCTACCAGATGAAGTTTAGGAATGTTTGAAGAGTCAAGAAGCAACTGGTACAGCCTGCATTGGTCTGGAGCAGAACATTATCGATACTGCTGTCAATGAATGAAGAAAGCGTCTCCTTGCCTGTGTTAGCATAGTGGGCCAACACTTCAAGCACTTTTCCGCAGGCAGTTGAAAAATGGATAACTGGATGAAATATGTTAGCCAAAGTGTCAGAAATGTGAATAAAATGTGTTTTTATGCGTTATGTTAATTAAGCAATCATATCGCATTAAATAAAAAAGTGATATTTCGCTGGTTGTGTTTTCCCCAGGTAGTGTAGAAGCATATATTGGGTGAAATGGGAAACCGAATGGTCATTTGATGGCATGTTGTGTCGCAAATATTGGTACCAAAAACTATTAAAATTTGTTAATTGGTTTTCAAGTTACAGTCAAAAATGTCGGGGATGTTTTTTGGGACACAGTATATATATCCGGCAGCTGGATAAATGGCCTGTGGGCTATTTATCCGGTTGAACGAAAACGAAGCTCCGCGAGGCTGCCGAGTAATAGATTCATATATTCGACAGGCGGCGGCACCAGCGTCGCATGTTAGCGTTAGAGGTATCCATATTGCAGTAGAGTTAACACTAAGGATAGGGTTAAGGTTAGCGTATTTCACAGATTTATATGTGACGATAGATAGACACCGAAACTAAGTTTGTATCATTGGTCATTAATTTTAGTGTGTGGAGGCAAGCATTTAACTTGCCGACTGGCGCTATCCCTGATATCCTAGCTGCTAGGGTTAAGGTCGTCAGTTAGCCAGCTGCCGTGAAAGCGCGTGTCTGCGGCTGTACGACGAGCACCCGTACTCCCGCAGAGACACGGCCTTAACCGGTACGTTGCTCGTACGTACCGGCCAAGACCGTCCAAGACGGCTGCCGGATATATAGCGAGGCCAGGTAAAATCGGATATTTATTCGATAACCGTATGAATAGCCGCTAGTTTATTGATACGGCTGCCGGATAAATATCCTGTCACTCCTGTGCCTTTTTGTCTCCCAGGCCTTTCGATACCAAATACAGGTGTGAGAAATACATCTTTCCGCCAAGTTATTCGAACTGAAATTTCCGACAGAATTCTGACTTACATCTGTAGGCTAAATTTCCAATCGAAAAAATTATAATTAATTTGCTTTCTACCTTTCCTCAAATGGGGCTGAAAGCCTCAATTTTGGCATTTGTGGACGCAAGTTTTTACAAGAACAAAATTTTCCCACAATTTTCCAACATCCCAAAATTTAGACGTCCCTGCCCTCAACAACGACGCAAGTGTCAACCCCAACGGGACACATTAGTCAATATCCCAATTAAATTATTCTGGTATTTGAATTTAGGCTAGCCTATGTGAAGAAAGTCATGAACCGATAGACTAGGCCTGTCATCGCCACTTTGCTTAAACCTACTTTGTTCGTGGAAAGCAAAAACTCCCCAACTCCCAACAAATGACTTATACCCATTTTTTTCTTCTGTCATAAGCTGTCGCTCTCACTAGTGCACCGTTCGCTGTTCATTGTTTTATCGTCACGATATTGTCGGCATTCTGGTCATAGACTCACAGTCTACGAGCAAACTGAGCTGCCACCTTGCGAATGATTTTACATAATTGGTTGTCACTACGCTGTATTGACGTTAATCGCTAAAACTGTTCACATCCCAGCTTTTACTTTTCTACCGCACGAAACGAAGCAAAAATAAGGAATAAGATATATATTTTTAAAAATTTTATGAACATTGAATTTCTATTACTTTAATACTGAAAAAATTGTAAAAAGTGTAAGAAGACTAAAAGCGAAAGAAATGAACTAAACTGAACAACAGTATTTATGTCAGTAAAGTTCAGTGCAGTGCAGTTCTGTCGCTTTGTTCACGCCGTTAGGCCTAAACTTAGGGATTATGCACTTATGAGCGCAACGTTAGAAGAAAAAAAAAACTTTGCTAGGCTACCGCTTAAAAAGCAAAGCATCCGCTGCGTGCATTTCGTCTCATCATGATGCTACTGGTAACAATTTGTTTTTTTTTAATTTTTATAGTTTTTCTGCGTTAACTTTACGTTTAGCATTAAAAAGAATCGGAAAATAGGCCGTGGTTTCGGCTATATCGTTAGACTAGTGTTACTGTCTTCGTCATTAGTGATTGAAGCCTAAGTTAAGTTATCCCAAATTCCGTGAAATTTTGGATGTTATTTAGCTCCATAATTTTTAAAATGCTGACCCAATAAAATCTGTAGGGCCCCCTACTTCCTAAATTCACACACCTGATCGTGACACATTAGCCCACGTGGAAACTTTTCGTGGGGTTACTCCCACTGACTTCAAAGTTATTAGCCATAATACGCTATATTTTTTACCAATTTTAGGTTTTTATTTTTAAGAATTTATGTTTGGGGACCCATGTGTTAATGTGTGCGCTAGCGAGCCTTGGTCACTGATCCTTGGCACAGGTATCGCCTAAATTTGAGGCCGCAGTGCTCAGCAAAAAGCCAATGAAGTGAGTTTGTCTCAGTCAGAGTCAAGATCTTTACGTTTTTGTTAGCGGACCGAAGGTTATTAAATTTCAGCTTCGAACGTGCACGAGAGCGATGGTATTTGATCAGACATTGTCCGATTTTTGATATCTTTATCCGTGCTGGAGACATCCACGATCAAAGTAGTTGTTCGATATAGGCCTAGCGGCCGACTTCTGGACGTTTTAATTCCATTTTGGGTGGAAAGTTTTTCAATTCTGGGACTTATATTTTACAATTAGGTCACCTTAAGATCGTATGGCAAAGTGTCAAGCTCGGATCGAGCTCCGACGTTCTCGCGTCAAAACAAAAAAAAAAACATTGGGCGTGAAACTTGAAGGCCTCTTGTGGAACTATCGTTCTTCTCCTGGCGGTTTTTGATTATCTGTAGATATGGATATATCCATAGATATCCATGGATACATCTATGGATATCCAAGGAAAATTTGTGGATATGAATATGGATATCGATGGGAAATTTCATATTCACGGCAAGCCTGTTAATTAGCCCAATCGGTTATCAGGTGTGCGCGCGGGCGCGACTGACTCACTAACGACGCTCGTGCGTGCCTGCGGATCATAGAACTATATGATGACCCAGCGAAGCACGCGAGTATGACCTCTAACTGACCTTCATCGCCGCGGCGACAGAAATGTGCGGACGATGGATGTCACATCTACGCATTTCAGATCCGCAGCTGGTGGTCTGATGGTTAGCACGTTGTGTCTAATTAACGTGGCTATAAAGTTTTTCCAAAAGCCTATACGTTCTCGAGCAAATCGTTCAGTATAGGTATACGGTACAGAAAACGTGAGTCGCTAAAGGTGACCGTTTTAAATTGAATTTGTAGTGTTTAACATCCGAAAGTTGCAGATTTTGCCGCAAAAGTTTAGCTTGGCAAAATGAATGGCAGCAAATCTCGGAAAATGCTAAAACTACCGCAGATTTGCTGTTTGTCCAGCCGCTCTATTAACAGAACTCCATTTCGTGGATCGATTAGCAAAATGTGCGGTACAGTTAGAGGACCGGATTTTTTTAGATCTGTGCACCTCTGCTCATAGTTCCAATAATTGCTCGTCGTGAAACAATTAAACTACAGCTGTACAGTTGCCTACACAACCAAGAAAAAAACAGCTTGTCTGTGTAGTTGATTCGTAGCAACTCAAGGCTGCGAAATGCCAGTAAATGACTGGACCTATTCACTTAACGTGATAGGAAATACTAGAAAGGAAATTAAAAAAAATATAAAACAAAAAGGTAATAAATGAACATAACATGAGAGCACTGAAATCGAGAGACCTGACAACGCGGAAGTAAATAGAGGTGTTTAAGCACGTTTGAGCAGAATATACTAGTCGTCCATGTCGAGTTTTGACGAATGGTCACTGCAAACAATCATGCTGAACGACAAACGGATCAAGTCCTGTTTGTCCAGATTAGACGGCGGCCATTCTGTCGGCGCTCATACGGAGTCCCTACAGCCGCGTGTCGACAGCAGCAGCAGCAGCAGGACGAGAACGAAAACGAAACCAGTCAAGCGCCCATGCCAGCAGACAGCAGTGGCGACGTCAGCGGCGTGAGAACACATTATTATAAGCTCACAAATACAGTTGTAGCAAAAAAGAACTTCAAATGAGCAGATTTAAACTATAGCATCGCGATTTCCTCCACTGATATCTGATGCCACGTTGTCTGCGGGTTTCGCGTTTTCAGTCGCCTCATAACATGAAAATATTGCATCTCGTTTTATAAGAAAACGTTTGTAAGCGTTAAATTGAAACATGTATAAAGCTTTAAAAATTAATATAGTTATTAGAATTATTAAATTAATATTTACATTTTTGGTGTCCCTCGCCACACTCAGAAACGCAGATTATTTTTTATGAACTTTGGCCTGCATGCTGTTAGCTGAATAACGTAGACTGTTTTTGCACACTTTCTGCATTACCCGAACAATTTTCATTGGTGACTCACCCGGTCCCAACCAGAAACTAAAGCTCCATTATTTCAAAAGAGTTATGTTTTTAAACATTTTGTACTTGGCAGATGAAGTTGACTGAATATCGTGTAATTGGTTGCCGAGACATCACAAGAGTCGCATTAGGCTACGTTTGACATTGACGCCTTAGTTCAACGTGCGAATAGTTCAAGACTGCTACTTGGAGGCCTATTACTGTGTGCAGAGAGTTGCGGACCTCAAGAGTGATCACACTGCTTAGTTATCACTCGTCTCTCGATGATGTGACAATAAGGGGTCTCTTTATCTTCTGACCATTTGGGGTAAACCTTAAGTCGCCGTCCTAACCGCCGTCACCGAATTTTTTTCGGCTAAAACTGGCGTAAACGTTTCCCACGACAGTAAGCTAAACCTAAGCAATGTGCCATTTCCCCCCAGTTTTTGCTCATGTGTTCGTTTGTTTATTTGTTTTCGTTTTTGCATATTTGTATGCTATTTTGACGAAATAAAGCTATGAATCACAGTGCAGCACGGTATAGTGCTGACACTGTTGTTAGGGCGATGAACGTTAAGTATAGGAAATGGCGTTTGGAGGGGGGGGGTCCTGTAACTTCGAAACCCCTTAACCGATTTCCATAGAACTGGCATTAGTGATCATATTGCCCACCCGACCCCACATGCAAAATTGGGTTACAATCGGTTCGAAGGGAACGTGGCTGCGCATGCGCGAAATTCGCCGTTAAGCCTCTATTTTTTCTTCTTTTTTTTCTTGCGCACGGCTACAGACCAGCCCGTTTGACCGATTGACGCCGATAATGGCTCAAACGAAGCGTCCTGACGCCGGACACATTCCTTATATGTTTTCGATTACAATTTTAAAAATTTATCCCATTTTATGCCTCAATTTTTAAAAATTTGCATTACGGCCTATGGGGAATTCAAAGCGGAATAACTCGGTCCCCGTAAGAGATAATTGCGCGTTGTTTGCACCTACCCCCTATCGTCGGGATCGGGCAATCTAACGGTGTCATTTAAATGTACCCCTAACGACCCCTGTTGCCATAGCAATCATTCAAAAGTTGCAAAATGTTTCATTACAGCCAATGAAGGGCTCAAAGCGGTATAACTCAGATCCCGTAAAAGATAATTGCGCGCTGTTTGCACTTATCCTCTATTTTTGGGCTTGGGCTATCCGATGGTGTCACTTAAATTTCTCCCCTGCCGACCCCGGTTGCCATGGCAACAAATTTTGGGACAAAACTGACTATAACTCGGCCCCCGTGAAAAATAATTGCGCGCTGTTTGCAC
>Ga0209367_1010753_pt1 | contig 12217 bp, 3 predicted proteins | sample WorMetLIZISLAND2_FD_187412 | JGI IMG/M metagenome (GOLD analysis project Ga0209367, IMG submission 187412) | Marine gutless worms symbiont microbial communities from Max Planck institute for Marine Microbiology, Germany - Olavius geniculatus... ... | reverse complement strand
CTTCTACCCTCCGTGGGACGGTAAAATGAGTAGTAACTCATTTACATGGGTTACGGAAGGTGGGGACCTTGGTACAGCTGACTGGGGTTGCCTAGCCGGCCGCTGCGCCAGCCTGTGTCTGCAGGCTGCACACAGTGGCCGTGCGGCAGGCAGCTCTGGTTAGTGACGAAAGCGCATTAGAGGCGTGCGCATGTTCGCAACGATGCGCTATACAAATACCTTTACCTTTTTTTACCTTTTAACGTATGACAAAAATGAAACATAAACTAGCCTCGTAGTCAGCATCGCCCTGTCCTCGCTCTGTGACCCTGGGAATTTCCATCTGCATGGCCTAGGGCTAGCAGTGAGTGCAAATGCAGCTCATTTATATAGGCAGTATGCCACACCTGTCCCATATACTACCATTAGTTGCATTCACAGCAGTTAGACCAGTGCCAAATTATACTGCTTGGTGACAGAGGCATGTGTGTGAAACAACGTACCCGGCATTGTTACCTGGCAGTGGAATGACTGGGAGTCGAACCGGTAATTTTGCTGCCATTAGACTACCAAGCTACTGGAACTATTGGGAAATTTTACAGTGCTGGCAATTGGCACTGTTGATCGTTGGGTTGCTGGTGTAGGTCTATCTGGAGCGGCTGTTAACCTACGCTGGCATGGAGCTGTGTCCTGCCAACTGGAAACGTGTCGTTCTCGGTTCCATTCTACTGGCGTCTAAAGTCTGGGACGACCAGGCCGTCTGGAATGTCGACTACTGCCAGATACTGAAGGAAGTCACCGTCGAAGATGTGTACGTTATGCTGTTGACTCACAAACAACTCAAACATGATTCGTCGTTGACTCTGAAGTTCCCTTTTCATTCGCTAGGTTATATTTACAAGGTGAAGTAAGGATTGGAAAAGTGTGGTATATGGACTTTGTAGTTCATTTTTGGCTTATGTTACGAGCTGAACTGTATCAGAATTTATTGTCAACACAGTGAACTGCAGCTGTTCATTGATCCGTTCGTTTATTTTAAGTTTGATAAAATAAGTCAAACCGTTGTTTTACAGTAAATTAAGAGACAGTGAGTTGAATAAGAAAGAACATTTTGTCAGTGTTAATAAAAACTGTCGGTGTGCAGAATTTTTTTGATAAAGTTTTTCTTTGGTTACTTGAAGACTATGATGCTGCTCGGTCTCAAGAGGGGAAGCAGCCTTTGTATTTTTGTAGCAGGTGCTGACTGTTGGCATTGATCTGTGACGTTAAACCCTACTCACTCACTCACTGATCTCTGTGTGCCCCTTGTCCTCCAATAAACAGCATTATGAGATTGATGACTGTCTGGAGGAAAACAAGAAAGATTATATAATAGAACTGCCATTTTCCATACATGTGCACAATTGTAATCGGCAGTTCTGACAATTTTAGGTTTTCTTCGTTCTTTGTTTTTTGTGTTTCATAAAGGTTAAACTTTTTGTTCTGTTATTATGTGTATGTGCAATTTTGCCTGCTAAGGCCATCCCCGAAATGACCTATACTGTGTCAGGCGGGATGTTAAACCCTACTCACTCACTCATCTGTGTGAAAGTTAGTTTCTGCTGCTGCTACTGTTACTACTGGTACCACTGTTACTGCCGCAGTGGCCCACATATATGTGCATGTATTTGTAGCAACGAGCTGGAACGGTATTTCCTCGAGACACTTCAGTTCAACATCAACGTTCCATCGAGCGTCTATGCCAAATACTACTTTGACCTTCGAGCACTTGCTGAAACGCACGACCTCTCATTTCCATCGGAACCGCTCAGCAAGGACCGAGCCGCCAAGCTTGAGGTCGCTATCAACGGGCAACTTGGCAGTGTGATTATTGTGTTCTGATTTGTTTCTTCTTTTTTGTTATGTTTTCATTGTTGTTTTTGAGTTATTTTTTGCTTTACTTTTTTATATTCGTTTTTTGTTTTATTTTGTTTCTGTTTTCCATATCTTTTTGTTTCTAGTAACTAATTCTTTATTTCTTTGTTTTTGGAAGTGTTAGTTTTTGTTAACGAAAATCACCGTGCAAATTTGACACTAGGCAGCTTTGCTGCAAACATGTTATTTTAGTGGAGGGAGTGTACTGTTATTGTGATGTTGCTGTTGGCTGTCAGTAGTAACCATTTGGCTATTAATAGTTGTTTTGCCACACTTTGCAATGCAAATTTGAGTTGGTCTTCTGCAGTGTTTGAATTGCGAAAAATTAGCTGGGGGGGGGAGGTTGAACATTTTGACGGTCGGAGCCCGACCAAAATTGTGATGAAAATATATGAATATAGTATATAGCTGACCCCCCCAGCACATAATTTGACAGTGTGTTAGGGGGGTTGAGAAAACAGTTGGGGGGTTCAACCCCAAAGCCTTCTCTCCCCTTCCCTGGCAATTGAAACACTGGGCTTCTGATTCTGCACATATCTTCGTTCTATGATGGACATGGGCACCTATCTAATGCATTGTCTGTTGAGATCACAGGAATGTTTTGGCCAAATGGAATCCGATTTTATTGATTCTTTGTGTCTATGTTGGCGATGTTTGCATATGTCTCTGCTTTTGTTTGTCTTCATGTCCTTATATGTCTGTCTGTTACCATGGTCATGTCTATATGTCTGTGTAGGCGATGTCATGTGTCTGTGAAGATCGTCTAAAGCAGTCTCGAGTCGTTCTGCGTCGTTCACACAGCCTCGACGCCGTCGCCAACCACCGCCTCAGTAAAGCCATTCTCTCCTGACCCGGTTAATGTGCGTCGCTGATCTACTAACCTAGTTAATGTGATTACCGAACTTATTATGTACTGACACAGTGACCGAGTGAATTGTGCCATTCTCCAATGTTCAGTGCTGTTTCTGATCAGTAAAGCTATTCTGCCCTGACCCACTGTAATAGTTAATGTGCTGACCCAGTGTTCATCAAACCTAGTTATGTACTTAAACAGCAAAAGGTGCAGCGAACTGTGTCATTCTCATGGTCTTGACAATGATGTCAAAGCAAATCACTGCAGTAGTAAGACATTCCTTCCCTTCCCACTGACCTAGTTAATGTGGTGGTGACCTAGTTTCCAGGTTGATAGTGATGAGAAGTGTTTGAACTACTAGCATATGTATCAAGTGGTATGGTGTGTGGCTATGAGCAGCAGTACACTGTCTGTGTCAAGCTTGTTCCTTGTCATTGCTAGGCCATGCTGAGCTGTGTACGTTAGCTTGTAAGTGTATAGTTACATGATCTGTTGCCAGCTCGATGATGTTTGTTTCCACTGGCTAAGTGTCACTTGCTAGCACTGATTCTGACTGTGGTAGTTCTCTAAAGTAACACAGTGAGCTGAGTGAGTTTGCAGAAATGGCATTTAACGTTTCTAAACTTTTCAGTTTTGTCGATCAGTCGAAGTATTTTGTCAGAGCATGACAGAACACTAATCACATGTTGCGATGAAGCTGCACTGCACAGCTGTGGTTCAATTTACAAATGTTCTTAAGTCATTGTTATGAAAAACTTAGGATAAATCATACTTGTGAAAAAGGTTCGCAAAATTTGTGGTGCATAATTATTACCAAAGTGCTGACTTAGGAAAACCTTTGAAGCTCTTAGGAGAATTTCTGATTGTTGTGTTAATTTGACTTCTGCTTCAACTGCTGCATCTGGCTCAACTGCTGGACACAGCGTGTTGTTGTTTGCTCACTCACTGCGTAATTCCATGCCATTGCATGTAGTATATTATCATATCATATCAGTCTCTTCCTCTGTCTGTCCGTCTGACTGTGCGTTTCACATACCATTACATCTAGCAAGCTAGCACTCGTATTGTCTCTTGGTTGTCATTTCTGCGTGTAGTTAGCAACAAAGTCAGCTGCATTTCTGTTTGCGGAGTCATGTAGATTGTCTGTCATCATGCGATGTTCTGCGTTCATCTGACACTGCATTGATTTTCCAAGTTGTCGTAATTAATTTCCATTTTGTGTTTTGCTTTGCTGTGGTACATGACTAATGATGTGAAGTTTGATCATTCTGTCACATGCAGGTGAAGGAAGTTAAGTATGTGAAATGGTTGATGTGCCTGTGAAAATTGACAGTGAATTTGTACACAGCTTTAGTTAGTGTTTGTGTCTGATATTGCACTGTTTAGTCCACCTGGAAACGGTAGACTTATGTTTTACCCTAGATGTTTTATTTTTAATTTTTTTTTCACCTTGAGGTCTCTGAGATGCGATGGCTGATTGGCGCAAAATTTTGCACGGTGATCATACTAGGTCGAATTTTATAATGCCAGTCCATAATTTTGGGGGCCTACCCCAAAATTATTTCAGGGGCCTAAAACATGCAACAGGGTTCATAGTGTCCTTGAGAAGTTCTTGAATTTTGAAAAAAAATTCCAGGCCCTTGAAAGTCCTTGAAATGTCCTTGAATTTGAATGTTCCATATTTTGAAATTTTTGCATATTAAAATTTGGAAGAAAGCATTCTTGTAAAATTTGGCATTTCACCACTACTTGGTTATACACCGTGGTCCACAAAAAACGTGCCACTTTTATTTTTTGAATAGCTTCATGCAGCATTGGCCAATTTTAATAATTTTTGGCCTGCAACATCAGGAAGAAACTTGATGCAAATGACTATACTTTTGGCCACCTCACTTTAATACTGTTGCTACACTACCTTGTGGAATGCAGGTTGTTGAGCCTGCTGTTTGCGAGTGGTGTCAACGTTTGTCTCTTGCATTCACGTTCGAGGAAGACATTTTGAGCACATGCTGTAATAAAAAGAATGTGCTGTGATCCGTGTGATTTTCTGACATATAACAGTTGCCAAGCTTGTTTGTCGCTTTTCATTTAATCATTTCTGAGCCGATGCACTATCCAGTATGAATTCTTTGTTATAAATTGCCAAACTATGACTTTTGCATTTCAAAAGGTAGTAAAGCGACAGTATTAAAGTGAGGTGGCCAAAATTACAGTCATTTACATCAAGTTTTTTCCTGATGTTGCATGCCAAAAATTACTAAAATTGGCCAGTGTTTCACGAAGCTATTCAAAAAATTAAAGTGGCACGTTTTTATGGACCACAGTGTAGTTCACTTGCTTACTTAACAAAACTTCTCACTGTATATTTCACTCTAAATTTTGATGTAACGTGAGTATGATATGTTTTTTATCGATACTTTTGGTACTTGAAAACTGCAATTTTAGGTCCTTGAAAGTTTTTGAAAAGTCTTTGAATTTTGTCCTTTCAGTTTGCTGTGAACCCTGATGCAAAATTTGGCCCGATTTTCGATGACTTCAAAGTTTGGTGGCAAATATCTCCCGAACGGATGAACGGATTTATTCAAAATCGGACATGTACATTTTGTACCACGATTCCTCCCACGTTGAGTGAAAAAAATTTGGTAAACTTGGTCCACTAATCACGGAGATCTAGTGGTGAAATTGTAGCCACCCAAATTGACTTTTTTGGAAGACCATATTTTGGCTCCTAAGGGGTGCTGCACCCCCAAATTTTTACACATGCTAGAGATTGACCAAGTCTTACTAGTGCACTCCCACCAGGGACAGGGGTCGCCCTGACAATTTGTTTTCAAAGGGGAGTCCAAAATTGGCTTAAATTTTAGCTAGTGCATGTCTATAACTTTGGGGTGGAGAGAGTAGTCTCATGATACTTTGCCACATGATGGGCCTTAAGGTGGGCATGATCATTTATGTACATATTTTTGGGGCCTGCACCACAGAAATTTGGGAGGGCCAAAAAGTCAAAAATTTGGCACGATTTCAGACAACTTTCGAATTTGACCGCGAATATCTTAGGAAATGATTGAGATATCAAAAATTTGAAAGAAACTTGATCGACAACTATTCTTGCGGGGTTCAGCAAAAACAGTTTGTGATTGGTTAACTAACAAAAAAGTTGTAGGCGTGCATGTTTTTTGCTTTAGTATTGAGTGAGCATATAGCGTGTACAAGTGATATGTTCTTGTAACTCCTGAATGTTTGCTTGTGCTTGTTGGGGTCATATTATTTGGAAATATTTTGAAAATATGCACTAAAGCCATAATTATAGTGCCCTGTTGATGTAGAAAGAAAACTAGAAACATGCATTGCTAGGAGATTGCTGAGACAGGAACCATTCAGTTTGGTGACTAAGGACAGATGTGAATATTTTTAACATGGTAAGTAAGGCCAACAGTTTTCCGCATAAAATTTTGTCAAATTCCACGGGCCAGTTCACAAAATTCCGCCTCTCACCGTGGCAAAATCATCCAAATTCCGCGGCTTATCACGCCTTGAGTTTGTAAGTAAACTGAGCTCTATCCTGTTACAAAAACTTTAGTTATTGAAAACTGGCGCTGTGCTCATTTATGCTGGGCTGCTGGTCGAAGAAAATTATCAATTTTTTTTTCCATTTTAAAAGTGTAATCTGTCAAGTCGCATTGTGTTTATTTATGATTGTGCCATATTGCGATGGCTATATAGTAGGCAAATTAAGGCAGTTCAGTTTGTTTTTTTTGTGATATATTTAGTCTGTTTAATTACGTTATCAAGCTGATTATTGTACTAATCATCGGTCATTTCTCAGCTTTTGCGAAATTCCTTGGAAATATTAAAATTCGGAAAAGGGCAAATTCTATGGCTCGGCTCGAAATTCTATGGCCTGCGGAAAACTGTCGACCCTAATGATAAGCAAAGTGCAGTGATGGAGATTGAGGGAAATAGGTAGAGGAAGATTTGGCTTGGTTCCATCAAGCAGCGTGCAAATTGTTACGGCCTTTTAGAGAGTATGCACAACTGTAGTAGAAAACTGCCAAACTGGGCCATCCAAGATGATTATATGCATGCATTATTTGGTGGGAGGAATATAACAGTTATAATGTTGTAATTTATTTGTTGGTTTCATTTGTTTAGACATTAACTGTGAGCTTGTGTTATGTTGAACTAACTAACACAGCTGCCGTAATGGTGCTTTGACTACTGTAAGTCACTGTGTTTACTAGCGTAGTTATCGAATGGACGTCGACTACACTTTATATGAGATGTCGTTATATTTGTTCACTCTAATTATTATTTTCGTGGCGAATCATGTGCAGCCAGTATTGAAACATGTTGATACGATGTGTTTTCTTTGAGGCTCTTCTCAGGCTTCTGCTAACTGCTGAACATTGTACCCAGAATCAAATTTGTGGTTTACTTAACTTTGACATACAATATTGCACTATCAGAAATTATTGTTATTAATCCCCCGTACTCTAATAGACAGCATTCTGAAGTTAATGTCTGTATGGAGGATAACAGGGATAACTACCTTTACTGTTACATATGCACACCGATAATGGTCAGTTCTTACAGTTTTAGCTTAGGATTTATATTTTGTGTTTTGTGTGTTCCGTATCTGCTTTTTCTCTGAAGGTTAAATTTTGTGTATTAATATGTATTTTTGTGTTTATATGTCTGCACTGCCTGGAAAGGCTGTCTCCAAAATGACCTACACAGTGTCTGGTGGAACGTTAACTCACTCACTATTATCATTATTAAACGCTGCTGTCATCGAACAGCATTTTACAAGAACTCCATTGTTACCCATTCACTCATGCATCACCTTCAAACTGGCTGTGTATTATCTATAAAACGCTTTCCGCTAATCAACCCATATACTCGAAATCACAACTGGATTGGTTACACCTATTCGAACACTAATCAGCATTTTTTGACAGGCCTCACATCATCACAGATTTTGGCAATGTGAGCCTTTTCGTATAAAGCTTCCAGCATTTAGAACAATTCTCTCTATCAGTTAGACGTTGCACTTTGTATCCAACCTTCAAACGTCATTTCAAAACCTACTTACTCAGTTTGTAGCCCATCGCTACTCATCTAGCGACTGCTGGCACTTCAGATTCAGCTTGCTGACGTTGTGCACCTTATAAATTTCTATATTATATTATTTATATATTATAATGGTAACGAGGGGGGGGAAGTAATGTGATTTGTTTGAAAACTGGTCGTCAAATACTGTTTCGTAGAAGTAGCTAACTAGAAGTAGTAGGAGCGCTCAGATTTCTGGTCTAATGTCTGTCTTGTTTCAAACTGACTCTGTTGCAAGTTCAGGCTCATCATTACAGTGCTCATATCTATCATTGTAGCATCATAGTACTGCATCTGTCAATTAATAGTGAAGTATTTCTGTTATGTTGCAAATGCATTATGGGGCAAAAATGGATAAAATGAAGGAATGAATCCCTACTGAACGCAATCTTACATTTTATTCAAGCCACATATGACTGGAAAATTTTATCAAAATCCATTCATAGCATTGTAGGTTTTTAGTAATCTTGTGAGAGAAAAAACTGAGACAAACTTTAATATGTTAGCTCCTTACATTAACAGAGTTAATTATTTGTTATTAACTGCTTTCTTGTAAGTGTTGTTTAATTGCTGCGGTTCTGTAACTAATGAAGAGTAGGCAAACTGTATGCAGGCTGCATTGTACGTGAACGTTTGTCAGTGGTGATCTGTTGCATTGAAACTTAATTTATCGTGTTAGTCAAGTATTATTTGTGTGTCATAACCACAGTGAGGTGACTTTTCCAGTTTTAGTATGTTCTTTTTGTCTCTTCGCTGGTCTTAGCGATGTTACAATATCAAATTTGTGACGGCTTTTTACCATCATTTAACATTGTGTCAGCTCACTGTAGAACTGAGACATGTAGATGGCTGTGTTCTTAAATACAGTTAGTGATGTGTCAAGTATTTTGTGTCGTTCAATTGTCAGTATTGTTGTAGTGAGGTAACCACTGATCACGTTTTATAGCTTGTTGTCTTGGGGCCGGTTTCATGGTTCTTAACCAGTCACTTAACAAAGCTAATTCCTAGTCGGTTGATAGAGAAGTACTCATAGGCCTATAGAGAGGTCCAGGGGGTCTAGCTGCTTTAGAATGCTGAAAAAAATTTCTCCCAACACTTCACCTTTGTTCGCTTTGGGGAACATCATTTCTGGTTGGTTTTTGCATGAAAATATTAAGACTCCTCTTACGTCAAAGGTGTTTTATGAAGCCAAAGTGAATCAAATTTTCCAAGAAAACCCACCACTGCTGTCGGGCTATTACTCTCTTGTCACAAATCTTGCAAGTCCTTTGAACTTTTTACTGATACGGAAAATTATTGTATGTGAATGATCTGTTGCTGATTACTTTCTGTTCAGTTTTGTGCACTTTTTCTCGAGTCATTTGTCTAACTTGTAATCTGTGGTGCTGCATTCTGTTATGAGTGTGTGCAAATTTGATCTGCATTAAAACTGTGCAGAAAATTTAAATCAGATGGAGTTGCTGTTGTATAAACTATTTAGTGGTGCATATTTTGTGGACCAGTGTTGAGATGTAATAATTGGTACGGAGTTTTCTGTTGGTATTTTTTGGCCAAATTTACAAAACATTGTACAACAAATTTACGAAAGTGTTATGACGTCGTAACTTGTTGATTTACGACAAATATACGGACAAAGTTGCAAAGATTTTACGACAGTTTTACAATTGTTTTACGATGTTCTGTGTATTGGGCCCTTGTAATGCAGTGAGAAGTATTAAGCTATGTGAATTCATCGAAATACACTATTTATTTGTTGATGTTGTATTTTAATGAATTCATGTAGCAGTTTATTGTTTGCTGTTTCGACTTGTGGGTTTATGTAGTGATAAGTAATTGTATCTTGAAAACGTTAAGACATTGAATAGTGAATGTATTTTGTGGGTTTTACCACTTCCCTCCTAAGTATATCAGTTTGCCAGTTGTTTTCATTAATTAGTTGATTTCAGTGATGTCATACCTAGTAGCGTGACATCAGTACTGCCGTGTATTCAGCCACTGCATTTATCATTAGTGGCCATTTCTCATTCTTCTGGTTAGCTAGTTTGTATCAATTTTCATCAGTCTGTATTAAGGTCTTATGAAGATCTTTTCTAAGTTGTTTGAAGAACGTAGATTTTTTTAGTTATTTCCTAAGATAAGAAGTGATTTTTGTAGGACATTTCGTGAACGAGGGCCTTATGAACGTTGTCTGAAGAGTAAACTTTTGATGCGTTTCCAAAGAAAGACCAATTCGTTAAGAGCCAGAAACCGGGCCTCCACGTGTATTATTATGGGTTGTTATTTGTATTGTCTGATGCTGTTTAACAGCGGAATTACGCTAGTGGTAGCTAAATCTGTGCACAAGTAAGTAAGCAAATAAGTAAGTAAATATTAAAGTAGAGAGATCGATGACTTAGTTTGTTGTGCTGCAAGTCTGCGTGTATCGTAATACATGGTGTTTCATTAAAAAAGGCATCCTTCTAGTTTCTTTTATAACTCAGTCAAATGATAATCAATTTACATGAAATTTTTACCAGATGTAGCTGAAGAAATACTAATTTAAAATATTTGGACGAAATATGGCTGATAGTTAAATATTCTTTGCTAGTTGTGACAATTCTGACGTCATAGTGTGCTGCGAGTACAAACTGGCTTGTTGCAACCGGTGTTGACAGACTTGCTGAATAGCTGCCCTGCGTCGATGGCGAACTTATCTGGTTCATTGATGACAAACTGTTAAAAGTTTTAACATTGTAGCCACAAAAATGCCTAAAATGATCACTTTCGCACACTTGTGGGGATAACTTAACTTTTGCACTTTCCAGCAAGATAGTGCACCAGCAAGCACCGCTTGTGAGATGGTTAGTTTGTTTATTACGAGACACTTGATTTTGTGCCTCCATGTTGCTAGGTGCTGACACGATGAACATTTTTCATCAGTGAACAAGATAATGTTCACTATCGAAGCAGGGTAGCAACTGTGTGACAAGCCAGTTTGTACTCACGACACATTATGACGTCAGCATTACATCACCACTAGCAAAGAATATTTAACTAATGGTCAAATTTTGTCGAAATATTTTGAATTTGTATTTCTTCAGTTACATCTGGTAAAATTTCATGCAAATTGATCACCATTTGACTGAGTTATAAAAGAAACAAAAAGGGTGCCTTTTTATAAAACACCATGTATATTGCTGCTGCTGTATATACAGTGATTGCGTGAGTGCGTGAATGGCTGTCTGTGATTGTCAGTAAGTTGCCGAATCAGTTTTGTATGACGATTATTATTATACTTAGTGATGGTCTGTGATGATGATTAAATACAACAAGATCATATCTCTCATCTTTCTGTCTGTCTGTTCGTTGTTGTGTCCATGTGGCACTACAAGACAAGACACGAACTTCGTTGTTGAACAACAGTGCAGCCAGAGATCGAATTGCTAAACATTGTGCGGTGCGGAACTGCAGGGTTGTTAATATTGCAGTATTGCAATTATTGTAATAAGTATTGCAATACTCTTTAGTATTGCAGCAGGTATTGCAATACTGGTTGCATGTTTAGTATTGCATGTGGTATTGCAATACTTTTAGGGCTGAAATATTGCAATACTTGGAAGCAATACTTTTTTGATGTAAAGCACAATTTTAATCGCGAGGACGCTGTTCAATTACGCAAAGAATCTTGTCATTCTTTTGTTTGATCGCGTGAAAAAGAATGAACAAAAAGTAACATGTCAACATGATTTGTTCATCTTTTGAATTCTGGGTTGACCGCATTATCACGTAGTCTGTAGTCAAGTAGTCAACCCAAAATTTAGAAAAAAAGTACACGGCAAGAAAAATAATTTATTTGAGAAAACAGATAGTGGAGTATTGCACAAAGTATTGCAATCAGTATTGCAATACTTTTTGCCAGTATTGCTAACAACCTTGCAGAACTGCAGATTGCTATGGTGACGCTGCTATATCGAACGCTACGTATCAACGCCAAAATACGATACGGTAATTCGGCGCACGTGGGTGACGGCTGCCAGCAGAAACTGCATTTAAAATTGCGGTTACCCGCTGCAGACAAGAGACACGATTAGGCCTACTGTTGACAGCCTATAGGAACCCGTCATCGCCCTATCCAATGCTTACCTTCGCCGACCCCCTATGACCTACAGGGTGGCCCAAAAAAACGAGGCCACTCTGTTATATAGCTTCTAACTTCAGAAATACTGCTTAAATTTACACAATTTTTTGCAGAAATCAAGGTCGTTTCATTCTCAACACGAAAATGTAAGATATTGAAATTAATTATGTGCAACAGTGGCGCCACCTGGCGAATACGAGTTACTATTTCAAATGACGCTGCGTTACCTGCAGCGCGAGAACATC
>Ga0209367_1010752_pt1 | contig 12218 bp, 8 predicted proteins | sample WorMetLIZISLAND2_FD_187412 | JGI IMG/M metagenome (GOLD analysis project Ga0209367, IMG submission 187412) | Marine gutless worms symbiont microbial communities from Max Planck institute for Marine Microbiology, Germany - Olavius geniculatus... ... | reverse complement strand
CCCGTGTACGCTACCCCACTGGACGCTGGGGACGCCGCACGGGCACAGATGCTGCCGTACGTATTGCGTGAGACTTCCACTGTGATGACTGAAAACTCGGAGCCGCACTTCAGCACTGCTCTGGTCTACCTGCCCACCTTGCGTCCACTCACTTCACCTACCACGCTCACGTTCACTCTCACCCCGCTCGTACAGCCCTAGATCCCTCGGTGGTCGGCGCCGGCCAGATTTAACGAATTTAGGAAAAAAGAGGGAAGATTATAATTGGCGAATCTTGACGCAGTTTCGGTTATCGGAACGAATTCTAAAATTTTGGATGGCTATATTCGTGAATTTTTTGTTGGAAATTTTATAACGGTAAACTGTCACCGATTCTCAGTCTATGTATACAACCCTAACCAGGTCTCGGAAATTCGGAAATTTGAAACTTGCCCTTGAGTGTCCAGAGTCTAAAGTAAGCAGATGTATCTTCAAAAACCTCAAAATCTTGCATAAGAAAAATTCGTTCGCCCGACAGAAGTAGTAACATATATGGCAGGTCGCCTCCCCCTCCCCCTCTGTTAAGTACACCACTTCCTGTACTATGCTGGCTCAAACTTAGTGTGGCATTATTTGCACTTTCAATGAAAATGTTTTGTAAAATGAAGTGCAGATGAGTTGGTACGCATGTTGTTCGTTGATGTGTTAAAATCCAGTTTGCAGGGTTTTCTGAGTGGACATTGTAGAATTTAAACCCATGCCCTCCCCTCCAATTTTCTGCTATTCCCATGTTGTGTATCATTCTTTTCGCCAATAACTTAATGACGCTGTGCAGTGTGCATCACTCTCGGCTTCAATGTAGGCATTATGCTTGTTACTTTGCTATATACGTGCTTCGACTTAGATGTATATATAATTAATCTATTTTGATTATCTGTGACGTGTATAATATTTGTGTATCTTGGGTGTGTCAATAAAAATTGGACTTCATTTGACCAAATATGTTTCACTTGAGAACTGTAGCCTCATAATTGTTGCCATGAAAATATAATTAAAACTTGAAGTCCACACATGTGAAACTATTTTAATCCGAACATAAAAAGGCCTAAAGTAGTTTGAGTGAAAATATAATCGCTTGACGTATTTCTAAAATTATAATTATGCCGCCATTGATTGCAAACTTTTCATCTTTATTTTTTAAGAAAGAATTATACGGTAGTAATTGGTTTAAATGCATTTTTATATTAAGATTTTGTTTCTCTGTATTTGATTCATCTGCACTGCAAAACGAAAGAAAGCTACAGTTGTGTATTTTAAAATAGCTCATTTCTTGTTGGCACACTCTGTGTACGTTACGGTAAAACTGTAAAAACTAGGGACTGTATGAAGTCCTTAGCAAATTTGTGTTTACAATTTAGTGTAATTACTATCGTTAATGTTAATGTTATCACTGCGGTAGGCTTAGCTTAAATTGTGATTCGTTTTCTATGCAAAGATCAAAAATTGCAAACTACGGGTTAAAAGTGCTGATCCATATTTCTTCCAACCATCAGGTGTAATTTTGACCTTTATTTCGCCAAAAATGCGGCCGCAAATTGCGTGATGTGGATTGGCTGTTTATGCAATGCAGCAGCAGCTATGCAGTCCTAATACTAACCATTGTGATAGTGATTATACACCATGGGCCATATCTACGCCAATTATTGACCGATTTTTAAAAAGTTCTTTCACTGGTACACGCTGCAGACAATATGCAATAATGTGATTATTATATATCCCACCACACTGTAAGTATGTCTCTATACTACCTTGTGTAATATAAATATAAGAAAAAACTAACAATAATAACGAGCGTTTAGGTAAATTATAAAAGCACTTCAGACCAACACTGCAGTGAATGATCCGTATGACGCTAGACTGTGTTAGACCCACACAGTCTAGTGTCATACAAATCATTCACAGCAGTGTTTGTCTAAAATGTTTTTCTTATCTTTTACTAAAATGTGTGTTTATAATCATTATATATGTACATTATATATATATTTCACATGGTAGTGTAGAGACACATTTATGGTGTGGTGGAATATATAAAAATCGCATTATTGCATATTGTCTGCAGAGTGTGCCAGTGAAAGCATTTTGAAAGTCAGTCAATAATTGGAGAAGATATGGACAAAAGTAAAGTGCCACATTTTTTTATTGGCCCACTTTGTACATGTACAAAACTTGTCATATGGTGCGTTTTACGAAGTCAATGATTTTACAGTTTTGCTGCAGTAACCATGGTTCCTACAGTCATGGGAAGTCAGTGAAAGTCAGGGTGCAAAAGTTAACATACATGCAGAAAAAATTTTGAACTGTTGTATGCGGACTGCGTACAACAGTTCAAAATGTTTTCTGCTCACCTCGCTCGCAGATTATTTCGCAGATAGACGGGTAGACAATTTCCGGCTCTTTCTTCTCCCCCCCTTTCCTTGTTGTAGGGTGTAGTTGTAGCTGACAGTGTAGTAGTAGTTGTAGGTCTAGTAGTAGTAGTAGTAGTAGTAGTAATAGTTTAAATCATTTTATTTGGCGGAGATATGCACTCTCACGAGCGCCTTCTAGTTTCTAGTGTGATTGCAAGCGATTGAAAACAGACGTTGGTATTTTGCGTGAACAAATAAGTCATAGAAAACGATTCGTTTTTTTCTTGAAAGTCGGGGAAAATGAATTCTGCTGAGTAGTAGGAACCATGAGTAACAAATACATTAAGCTTATGTTGCGCCGGACGCGTTATTGTAATTAGTAAAACTGTGCCACGTCCTGTTTGCTGCCTGTCGATTCTGCTGGCATTGTTTCTACTTTCTAAACTAATGCTTTAGTTAATTCACACTATAGGGCTGCAGAAATTAACAGTTAGTTAATTGATTAATCATTAAAAATTAGTTGATCAAAATGTTTCTGATTGATTGAAATTCGATTAAAATTTTGGACTTTTTATGCCAAAATCAACTGTACGTTCAGACCACAAAATGATTTAAACATTTTAAATTCGCTGATGATGTCAGCATTTTTACTTTTTAAAATGACTGACGATAACGTTTGTAATCTAATTTTATTTCGAATAAGACATGCCATCAAGATTTCATTTGTATAGTGTTCGTTCAACAGTGTGCACTTTGTGAGCTTTGACTACACGGTTTGTTTAGGCTCCTGTATCATCAGCACTGTCGATTTTGCTTTAGTTCGCAAAAGATAACAGCAACCATTAGTCAAATTCTGCAGTTTTCACGGTCTTTCTTGACTACAAAAATTAATCGAAATTAATCGATAATTTTTAAAATTAATTTTTGGAAATTAGTTGGTTACAAATTTTTTTAATTGGTTGCAGCTCTAATTCACACATCTTTTCTATCACGCATGCAGTGGATACATTACATGTAAGCGATGAAGCGAAGCCAGACTTTACCTCCGCCAAGGAGATTATGTGATACACTTCCCTCGTTTATTTATCTCTCTGTTGGTTTCCCAGCAGGATTAAACAAAAAGTATAACAGGCAGATTTAGCTGAAATTTAATTCGGGGACGTTTAGACTTGGCCCATCTTAGAGGTGGTAAGATTGGGTCGCCTCACTTTGCAAGGAATGGAATATGCAAGTAAAGGTTACATTTTTATCACACGATTAATGTAAGTTACTTAAAAATAAATGTGCAGACATTTGACATCATCAGCGAATTTAAAATGTTTAAATCATTTTGTGGTCTGAACGTACAGTTGATTTTGGCAGATGTTAAGTTTACCTATAGGCCTACACTTATGAAGTTCAGTATACTCCATTAAAATTAAATACGCTTTATGTTATATGTTTAAAACAGAATACAATCACTATCACATGATATATACAGTATAGTAGGCCAAATACTGCCGCCAACAGAACTGATAGACACAAAATAGTCCGTCAGTAGGCTATAGGATACGCATTCCTTAACATTCCTTGCAAATTCACACGGTTGCGAATTTTGGGGCCTTTCCTTGCAAATTTTCCTTTCCTTGCAATTTCCACCCCCTTTCCTTGCAAATTCCATTCTTTGCAAATTCAGCGCCCCCGTAAGATTTTGGTGGGTGATCCGGATCACCAATTCGTCATCCGTATCCAAAATAGGACTGATGGATTCTTTACCGTTGCGAGATAGGACAAGCACAGCCGAAAAAATTGACGTCACAGCTCTTTTTACTGATTTTGGGCGTTGGCGGGTGTTTGCGCTCTCTGCGTTCCTTTTTAGTTTTAAATGAATTTGTAGTTAAATGATAAAAACAAAAGAACCTAAATTTCTATCTCATAACAGTGCCGAGTTAAATTCGTCGTTTTATATTCGATACGATACCAGTTTTATAACGATTTTTTGTCGTAGAACCAGCAGACATTTGAGATAAATAACGGCAGTTTTGATGCACGCCAGTGTTTAAGTCACCGGTACCGAAACGAATATGATTATTAGAGTTTAGTTATACCCATAACTAATGGTAATTTTACCTACGACATAACGAGTCGTGGTTTATTCTATGCGCGTGTCCTTCGTGGAATGCGAATGCTTCTGTATACTGTCTATCAACTGTATACGAAGTTTGTTTCTAATGGCCAGCCAGCCAGCCGGGCCAAGAAGATTCTATAGCATTTCTCGACGTCATTGCCATTATCTGTCCATCTGTCTGTGTCTGTATCTCTGCGTGTCTGTCTGTCTGTCTGTCCGTCCGTTTGCCTCGCGGCGTGTATATCTGTTTGCTAATCTATTCACGGAGTCGTTGTTGTTTATAATGATGATATTCAGTTATGCAGCAGTGAACCGAACCGAGCGAATTGTTTGAAGTTCTTTTCTGTTACACCGTTAATGTATGCGTGCGCCGCCATGCGATCGTGTTATGCATGTCATTATATTATTATTATTATTATTGTGACACCATATATTATATTTATATGTATACTACAGTACACGTTGTAATAATGTATGCACGGTGCATCGCGGCTGCTGCTGGCATTTCTGGCAGCCGGCCTGCGACGAGAATCGTTAATTATTATTGTTTATCGAATTATTGTTTGTTAACTATATGCTTGTCGATCGTATCGGCACCGTTTGCTGTTGTGAAGACAAGTATGCGCTAATATTGTTTTTGACGTGCAGGCGACACTGCAGAAAAAAATTATACACGCTTCGTTCGTTATTCCGGCAAAACGAATATACGTTCTCGGACGATTTATTGCTACGCCATTGAACTTATAATGGTTGAAAAAATGGGAAAAAGAAGGGTTCATCTGATTTCGACCCCCTAACGAACCCGTTCTTACTTTTTCGGTCACCAAACGACTTCGTGTGTCCAAAATTGCATCATAACACGTTCGTAATTATTATGTCACAGAAATACAGTGGACTTAAAAGTTTTTTTAATCGATACCAGTTTATTTTTCGGGTATAGGCCCTGTGGCCATTTGTATGCAAAGGCGCGTACAGTCTACACAAGTGAAACGAAATAGAATGAAATGGACTGAAATATGAAAGCCACAGGTTTCATTTTTTAAAAATTTCATTCCGTTTGATTTCTGTCGCTCTGTACGCGCCTCAGGATAGCTAAAAAGTTACGAACGGGTTTTGATAAAATTTTTCAGACCGGTACGGCATAGAAGTAGTTTGATTTTTGTGGCGATCTCGATTCTTGTTAGGAGACCGAGTCTAAACTGAGACTCGGTTGTGTTCGCTAGGTGGCAGCACGGTTTTTGGCGGAGGTTTGAGAGCTGTGAGCGCCTCTAGTTTTTTGTCCAGATACGCGGCATGCATGTGATGCTACTGGACACTAATAAGCGCTTCACTGGCGACTGCTTGCCAATGACATGAGCAAAACGCCGGCGCTGCGCGTCTTAAGCTGTGATTACACGTGATCGTTTCCAGAAATGTTACAAAAATGTTCTGCAGCTTAAAATATTTTGCTTAGGCTCTGCTGTTCTGCATTCAACCTTCAAGCCGTATATGCGTTGTGCTAAAATTTGTCAGGACATTTGGGTTATGTTTATTATGGCATAAAACATTTTACGTGAGGAATAAAAAACCAAAACGCCTTCGTGAATGTTTTTTTATTACAGGGTGACCAATTGTCTGGAAAACCTGAAAATGTCAGGGAATTTGAAACATGTCAGGGAAATGTCAGGGATTATGTTAACGGTCAGGGAATTGTCCGGGAAATGTCAGGGGGAAAATGTTGTCAGGGAAAAATGTCCCAAAACTGTTCATTACTAGTTGAATATTTGCGTTCAACTCTATTTTTTTCTGCTCGCTTCGCTCGCAGACTTGTGCTCCCGTACTTTTAAATTTGCGTTGCCAGTAAGCCGCATTTGTTTGCCTTTATTGTTTAAACTGCATTAAATTTGTTCAGTTAATTCTGTGGAAAATAATCAAAATTGTTGCCAATAGACGTCATGATATTGCTACTGTTGCGAGGGGCGATACTCCGTCTATGTTCCCTTAAAATGTTAGGAAAAGTCAGGAAATTTGATCATGACTGGAGAGTGGCCACCCTGTTATTAAATCACGTGTTACCGCGGCTTAATTATTGGCGAGATGTCGTCATATATATGACCTGCTCCGATCAGATATTGTTTTTCTTACTAATTGTGGCTGTAATCTATGATTTAGTTTGCTTATGTGAAAAAGGGTAATGTTCCTGCCCAGCCAAGCGCTGGTCGGCGGTGCTTCTTTTAGCCTCGTCTTATATTTCGAGACTGAATAGTTATAATTATATTCGCGTATCTCCTTGTTGCGTCTTCCCACGAAAGGATGGCCAGGCTGAGTTCACCTGGGTAACTGGTTATAGTTACAATACCTGTCAGCCAGCATACATCTACGGTTAGTTACCCATCCCAGTAGTAATCGGACGACTCGACGTAAAGCAACTTCGTGCACACTATAGCAAACCCGCCGTTTTACGTTTGTATAAATAATGCTCTAATTTATGTCCGCATTGACACGAATCTTAGTCGTAATAAATGCATCTTATGGCTGTCGTTAATAGCATTTATGAATAACCTTTCTTACAAAGCGCTTCCCCTGCTTATTCTTGCATATATTTGCATATATTAGCATTTCATTATGATTATACAAGTGGCCTGATTTTGCTGATGGTAAAGTATTCCAGTCGCTGCGTGAACTTGCGATAATCATATAGTTCTGCTGCTGACTGATAAGTAATTGCGACTGATCTTTGATGTCTGTTGATTATACTGTAATGTATATACATCGCGTTAATTTGTTGAAACGATAATTATTTAATGGTTTGTCGCTTTTTCGTTGTATTATATGAGTGAGAAACGTTTTATGTTTACAAGAACGAATCGGTTTTCTCTTTTCCCAACCTGTTAGGCTAGATTCACACTGACACTGCAGTTTGCACGAGTAGCCTGTTAGCGTTGTTGCGTCAGTGTGAACCCGGTCTTATTATACGCACGCAAAACAACGTTACATCTTCGCTATAAGCCTACAGGTTACGTATTAGTCTTGTTTGCCCTAGCGCTGGAAACCTATTCTTTAGAAAAAATGTTTAGGTTTTTTGTTTTCAAAGGGTTTAAGGTTGTTGCAGGTCTTAATAGTTTTTGGCGGGGGAGGGTAATGTACAAATGACACCGGACACCAAATTACGACCCATAAAGAACAAACATCCTATAGGCCTACACAGTTCTCGCGCTGTCACGTTCTTTTCTGTAAATTGTAGCAAAATTTACAGGTCACGATTATAACACGAAAGTAGATATGATCTGTAATTTAAATTGCACAACACTTAAAAAGCTTTTCCGCTATACACTTCACGTTTGCCCCAGGGATGAGGGCTGTATATAACTAAAATTGGACCTTCGAGGGTTTTAGATTTCTTGTAAGAGATTACGGAATTACTCGAAAAAGATATAGGTAAGATTGTATGAAATATTTTGGATTACAGACATTTGGACAAAACATGGATCCGACTGTGTTTAGATCTCGGATTGTTTCACGTTTTCAGACTTGCTTTAAAGTCGTCGTTGATTTGGTTTTGTGGTCGTTCTCGCCCACACTATTCGACCCCTCGCATATCCGAGACCCCTCCGAAACTTCTGCCGCCACTATCTGATAGCCAGGAAAAAACTTAATATGTTAATTATTATGACTTAATTATATAAATAATACAACGCAAACGCGTTTTAGACTTAGGTAATATGATGCAGTTTTTACTGACTAAATGGCAAAATGTTACATAGGCTAAAGGTGCAGTTCACTTCGTGAAAATAAGACAAAAAAAATTTAAAGCTGGAGGGAATGATCGAAGGCTCAGCCTGCGAGGTGTACTAGGCTTTTATCCACAAAACAATGCCACTTCACTGCAAATGGTCTACGAAATCATTACACAGGCTTACAACGATAATATAAATATGTTCCTTTCTGGTATAGCCATAGCGCACGTCTCTGGCGATCTGACGCTACGCACCACATCGTTTTATGGCGAGTTAAATTTGCGCAACGCAGGTCCGAGCGCGCTGCCAGTAAATATCTCCTATAGTATAATGTCTACCATAGATAGCGCCGTTGTCGCTGCAACCTAATCTCCGGATATACAGGGTGCGCCAAAAAGTAATCCCCTGAAGTTTTTACCATTTTGGGGGCAATTGCTTCGAATTTTGAGTCGAAATTTTGCACATTTGTTACCCCGGTAGCGGTTTATAATTGCACTATAACAGTCTGAGCGGCATTTGATAGGCCTATTTTTTACTGTTGCAAAGTCACAGAATTTTTTGTGAGACAGCATCGTGATTTTTGCACGTTCAAAAACTGAATGCTGTAATGAGTTATGTGTATTAGTGAAGTTACAGTGACGAGAACTTTATAAAGAAAGCTTGTAAACTGTGAAGTCTTTTGTTTTAATTTCTTATCGTATTTATTGGCATTTTCAAGTCAAAATTGAGATCCGTCGCTAAACTCGGGATTACTTCAGGCGCATCATGTATACCGGCCTCGCATCATCCCAAGACATTGCTTGCGCAAAGACACCGTGCCGGTTTTCTGCTCCAGTTTTGTCATGATTTCCACGCTTCCTGGAAAGTCCTGGAGTTTCCTATTGATTTTCCAGGCCCTAGAAAAAAGTTTTGGAAAATAAAAATTCTGAATAGTTGATGAATCTATACTGGTGGTTTAAAATAACGAACGTGCAGCAGCGCACTGAGATACAGTATGGTAGCAGAGAGGTAACTTTCGAAATTCTTGGCCTATAAAAGAACTTTGTGCAAAAGTGCCTTCGATATTACACTCTGTAGGCTATGTACATATACAACAACTTGTAAGTTTCGGAGTCCCGCCAACGTTTTCATATAAAGACAATCAGTAGTTAGTAACTACTGATTGGCTACGAAAAGGTTCTGTATTTTTTTCTTGTTTGTTGAAAAGCAACATGTATATCTTGTGAGTTGACTCAGGGGCACCAGTCTCTTTAGTTTCTAAATTGCCAAAGCATCGTCAGAAACTTCCCTCGAGTTAGTGTCAAACTGATACATCACGGTCGATTAATGTTTAACTTTCAGACATGTCTCGTTGCCGAGAATTTCTGCATCACGTTAGTACCAGTTTACACGATGAAGCTGGCTCGACGAGCTGGTTTTTCGAGCGCTTGTCGAGCCAGCTCGATGAATGCTTGCAATATAAGACGTTTCATATTGCAAGCATTTATCAGTCACACACATCAAGAACTCATCAAGCCAGCTCAATGTGTGCTTGATGTGTGCTTGACGAATGTTTGACGAGCTATGTCACTGCAATCTATACACTTGAATTGGCTTGATGAGCGCTCGACGAGGTATTAGCGGTGTGTCTCGCTTCAATCCAATACGCTATACCATTCCGTCGCACCGTTCAAGAACGGGCTGTGAAAGAGAGAGACAAAGAGTTTGTCTGAGGGGGTCGATCGTGGGGAGGTAAGGGCTGCTGCGCGGAGCAGAATTCAACGTAGCGTCGCCGAAGAAAATGGTTTTCGCTATGAATCGCTGTTTGTCCGTTTCTATCTAGAGGTCCGATGCATGGTTTATACATCAGTATCAGGCCGACGTATATACGTCTCTCGGTGGCACGGAGCTACGACGTTACGTCGGCTATTTGCGGGCCGCTGCACGCGTTGTCGACTTTCGCGGATTTGTTATTTTAGCAGTCTTCTCCCCTTCCCCGTATACCCGTTAAACGTATATGTATACGCACTTAGTTATAAGTGATTGGTTTCTCTTCTTCCAGGCGAATGTTATGCATTCCTCGATCCAGCTATCTATGGACTCCCGGATGCCAGTATACATGTAGGCGCATTTAAGCCGACTGACGAAGTTCAGCTTAATGAAACAGACTGACGGAACGTCGAAATGCACAGCTTTAAGTCGTTAAGTCGTTAAGTTTAGTTAACCCTAAAATGTCAGTAAATTTGACAGCTGTCCGAGAAAAAAATCAAGAGTCAACACGGTCAAGAGTATATCAGTCAATCAATCAAGTTTATTTCAGACAGAAACGTCCATAGAACACAGGTAAAATAATAAAAGCAATAAAAGCAACAAAAGTGGTAAAAAGAAAAGCAAAAATAAAACATATACAGATCACTAGTAGACGTCACTGGAATCGAGTAAAGTTTGCTAACCAAAGAATTCTATCTCTGATGCAGCTACTAATGCATCGGGGCGCTCACTGCATCTTTTAGCGTTCTGCGGTCTAGAAGTTAAGACAACTGAGTCGCCGAAAGTCTCGACGACGGCTTGATCAGATAAAAACCATCCCTTGCAGTGGCCAACTACTTCGTGCCGGCGCATAAGATTCGGAGACTTCGACCGACCGCGGCTGAAAAAACACGATGCTATACCAAGCTACAGCGATGACAAAAGGCTCATTCTGTCGCCAACAATGCACGAAGATCATCGAGTTCGGTTTTATTTGCAATGAAATCCCAGAAAAAAATGAACCAGCGACAATAAAACACACTGATCTACCAGTTTTCTATTTCCGCCGGAAACAATTTCTAAAGTTTTCGCGACGAATTTGTGTTTCATGTGTCAGGTGTCAGGTGACGTATAGGCCCAAAAAGAATTATAATGTTTCGCCATTTAGAAGAATGACGTGAGAATAGTTGCGGAGACTGCTGTAGCTGATCGTTTTGTAGTACGGCGTTGACAGTCGCAGCGTGTCCAGCACGCTGATTTATGGCCGGTTTTAATGCGATATCTACGGCGCGACGTCCACGAGGCGCGCGCATATAAATTTGATGAGTTTTTCTGCGTCGCCCGGGGACGACGAACGGCGATGGTCCCTTTTCCCCGCTCATTCCGACGCCCGCCGGCTCACCCATAGGTACTCGGCGACACGATCATCGAATGTTATGGAAAAATAATTCGCGAAATTTCGCCGGCGTGCTACGCGGGGTAGCATGCAGTCAGTCACTGAGTGACCAATGCCGAAAACGATATTGCTACATCCCACGATGACGAAACAATAGTGCTGGGCACTGGATGATTTGTGCGAACGATATCGTTCGCTTACTTCGAGTTGACTTGCTAGAGCTAAATTGCTTGGACCCAACTTGCGGTGCAAATTTTTTACTGGCCATCGCCCTCAAAAATGTCCTCTTCCAATAGGATATTGTCTAACACAGTGTTACTTGGTGCCGCTTGAGTGTCTTCGCAAAATTGCATCTTGATTGCAGAAAGTCCGGTTCTCTAAGGTATGTCGACAACAAAATACCAACGTTATAGCGTATAGTCCATTTGATTTCAGTTTTACATTGAGATCGAGTGTGGAGCCATAACAATTCTATTATTTATGAACATTGTGCATATACGAGTGTCCTGCAATGTACTGGTATACTATACGGACTGCAGAATATTATTAAGATGGTTCTTATAGGCCTATTGCAACCGTAAGTATAGGCCTAAGTGCAAGATGCTTGGATGAGAGATGCTGTCTCAGAAGCAGCAGCAGCAGCAGTATCCGCAGTATCCGCAGTGAAGCAGTCTGTGCGCCGACCTTCCATTGTATACACGGACTGATTTCAATTTCATATTCGCCCTACAATTCGCGGCTGGCAGCCGTCTCTCGCCTCCCTGCAGCCAGCCACTGTCCGCCGTATCTGCAGCCGATCAATAAAGAGGCCATTAAATTTACAATATATGGTAATGAAAGCGGCCGCTCGGCCCGACCGGATAATGGTCGACCAAATTGACTTTAGC
>Ga0209367_1010751_pt1 | contig 12218 bp, 7 predicted proteins | sample WorMetLIZISLAND2_FD_187412 | JGI IMG/M metagenome (GOLD analysis project Ga0209367, IMG submission 187412) | Marine gutless worms symbiont microbial communities from Max Planck institute for Marine Microbiology, Germany - Olavius geniculatus... ... | reverse complement strand
GGAAATCATAAAGGCTTGTCAAAGTTATTTTTCGTTCAAATTACCTAGTGCTCTCATTCCGATACGAGTAAACAAATTCACAGCCAGAACTAACGCGATTTGAGATTTTTCAGGTTTTTTCCCTGTCTGATCTTGCTGTTTCTATAGCTGTTTGCTCAACATGACAATTTTGCGAGTATAACTGTATATTGTTGTTCTTTTTGTTTGTTTGTTTTTGTTTTTTTTGCCTACCAATGTTTGTTTGGTGAAATAAAGATTATCATTATTTAGCCTACCCCTTCCCAAAAGTGTTTGCTAATAAAAACATCATATTTGAGCGCATACTTTCACCGAGGACTGTTTATTTTATTCGTGGAATCGTGGCTGTCTACACTGTGTCCGGTAAAAAAAGGATCCCGTAGACATCCTGCAATAAAAATGTCAAATCTGAACAAATTTGAATAAAGTTTTGTACATTTAATCTGCAATAAATTTCTGAAGTGATTGCCGAATTTCGTTGAAAAATATTATTTCTTACCATAATCATTAAATGTTGAATATCGATAACAAAATATCGCTGTTGCCGATAGGGTGTTACATAAGTAAACCCCTGTGTACATATACGTAACTTTAACAAACAGCATTTGATTTTAGCAAAATTTTACATCAGCAATGCACTATCTATTGGCAATTAAACTGCCAAATTTCAGTTAAATCTATCCACGCAGACAATAGTTACAGTGGCTTTTCTGAGGTCACCTCAAAACGTGAAGCGTCCAGTATTAGTCAACCGTTTGTTTAATCCTGACAGTGTCCACGGCTTGCTGGGAAATTTCGCGATAAACTTTTTAGCATCATATCCTTTCTCTTGTCTCAAAAGTTTAACTAAAACACGGTCGTCTGCAGAAAACACCATTTTGTTATTGTTTACGTTATTTCGATTGAGTCAACAAACGTCAATCCCGCTGGAGCGACTGCAGTAACGCCATATTGGTAACGGGAGATATTTCGTTATCGATATTCAACATTTAATAATTTTGGAACGGAATAATATTTTTAACAAAATATGGCACTCGTTTTAAGAATTTATTTGAAATTAAATGTACGAAACTTTATTGAAATTCGTTCAGATTTGACATTTTTATTGCGCGATGTCTAGGGGGTCCGTTTTTTTTACCGGACACAGTGTATATGCTAGAAAAAGCCTAGCAGTAGTCGTATATTTCAGGATGTCGAAAATTCACATGATCCTGGATGTGAATTGTCGCCACCTTTAATTGTGCCATGCTTGCGTCTCTCCGAGATAAATATCATCACAATTCGTATACTGCTTGAGATACACTTCAGAATATGTCACTCTTGGACCTATGCCCCATCAGGCTATCAGCTATTACATGTAGTAACAAACTGTGGGAAACAATTCACGATCCGCGAAAAAAAGTTGGATTGCATGTTACTCGTATTGTTGCTTACATGCTTAACTGTAGTACACTGTAGTTGGCTGCGTGCTATCACTCCTGTACCTAAGGTCAGTAAGCCAGTTGGTTTTTTTCTGACGATGGACTATATCAGTAACTCCAATCTTGAGCTGCCGGGCCGAAAAGTTGATCGTACGGAAATGGCTTAAACCTGCCATCCCAACAGACATGATTTCTGATCAGTATGCTTTTAAAGTAACTGGATCCATTACAGGTGCCGCTCCCTAGTACATTTTACACTGAAAAAATAAAAGTCAAATTTGCTGAAATTCATGAATTATTTGACTTTGACTTTTTTGCATCAAAATCATTTGACTTAAGCTTTAATTGTGACTTTTGCAAATTATTTGACTTTGACATAGACTTTGACTTTAAGTCAAATAATTCATTTGACTTGACTTGGACTTTAACTTTTGTCAAGTATCAATGACTGTTACAATTGACCACCTATAGGAAACTGTTCATGGTTCATTTAGTGTTTTCTTGACCGATGACGTCACGTCGACTCTAAAAAGTCAAGGTCATCACCCCGAAATTTTTGAGATTTTGTATCTCCGTAACCGTGCAAGATAGACTCATAGTCACAATGGACCACACATATGGCAAGTTCATATAATTTGAAACTAAACTTTTTTTCTTTTTAAACACTACTGTCTACACAGCCGATTGGTTCCAGTTGTACATTGTAGTGATTGTACAAAATTTACTGCAAGAGAAGCATTGGACCGAGTCCTTGTTTGTTTGAACATTATTTTGTTTTATACATAAAGTCAATTATGATTGTCTGCTGCGAACCGGTGTATAGAAGTTCGGAGTCGTTTTTCTCATCATTTAGGCTATTTAACAGAGACACTCCACACAGAAAATATTGCTGCAGAGGAGTAAACAGAAATGTAGAATTGAATAGCGCGCTTTTATTGTCAGTTTGTCACCGGCGAGACTTGCCAACTGCTACAAATATTTCTTCAAACAGTTTACAAGCAGACGGACAAAACAATATCGCTTTGTATGACAACTGATTCAAGGCAAGCTGCGTTGTAGGCCGTATTATGCGTACAGCTCTCTAGCACTCGATATGTTCTATTGTCTCGCGACCCATCGCATAGGATCTGTCGAAAGTAGCCTACTGTCAGTTTAGAGATGCACGATATACCGATATCATGGAAATGCCGATGATATTACACGCGGTATACTTTCCAAATATAAACGTTGATAAATACTCAGTCTCATCGGCAAGCCTGAGTTGGGTCTCACATTGTTAATATTCGAGAAAAAGCTTTATTGTAGAATTTGTAATGGGTGTCAAAGTTTCTCCGTCACAAAAATGACGTATCAGTTGTCAAGAAAAAGGATCAACGTTTTCACTGCCAATTTATGCTGAGTCAAGTTTGCATTTATATTTGTGAGCACTGTCGACAGATTCAGATATCGGGAAAAAATTCGGTTCATAATGCTTCTTGATTTGATCGTTATAAAATTAATAAAATCTGATTAATTTCAATCTTCGATTTAATAAAACATACAGGAATCTCTAGCAAACTCTCTAAGACAAAGTAACAAAATAATAAATGCGGGTGCGTCGTTAGATGCAGTTTTTTTATTTTTATCGTATTGTGTAAGATGACATGAAGAATGAAACTGCAATGAAACTGGCAAGCAAGCTGCAAGCCGCCATTTTAATTAGCTTATAAATTAATAAATAGGCTAAAAGTGCTTTTAACGGAAGTGAAATAAGAGGAATGAAAAGTACTATTAAGCCTACGTGAAAATATTCCTATTATTTCGACACATGATGATGACAATGAGAATGTTTTCGAGCAATTCCAAATCCAGCAGCACAGCTCTTGCTCACCATGGCAAAGACACAGCTGGCAGCACAAGCTGCAGTTATTCATTCGCTGCAGCTTTGGCGCGCTTTGGCGTGCACTGCTTACCTGGCTATCTATCTGAGGCCTGCTTGCTTGCTGGTCAGGCCTCGTCAACGCTAGCCGCTGGCGACCATTCATTCATTCAGCATGCGTACAATCGTGCATATTTGTGCCAGACAAGACAGACACACCGACCGGCGCACGGCATTACCGGTGCACTCACCTCTCACCTGGACGACAAAGATGACATGCGGCATCGGACAAACGAATGCAGTATCGACAGATGATGATGCTGGCGATTTTCAACAGGGTAAGAAGCAATCCGTCGTTGAAACGAGTAGCATTATAATGATTGTACAACATTGGCTTGTGATTTCTATGTGTCTGTTCACTGTTGTACGTAGTGATAATTGTGCTTGCTATTTTCTGTCCATGCAGTGGCACAATTTTTCAAGAAAATAATGATCTGCTTTTATTTTCGAGCCATCCGTTAAGCTGTAAACTTAAAGGTCCGGCCTTTTGCTTCAAGCTGTCGTGTGTCTGTCCGTCAGAAAAGTATTTATCGCGGCTAAAGGTAAGTCGTAGGGGTCGGCGATAGTGTTGTTGGATAGGGCAATGGCGACTTCCTATAGGCTGTCAATAGTAACCAAATGTTTCCATCTGCAGCGTTTTGGCCGCAATTTTTCATGTAAGGTTTTAACCTATTCGTCGCTGTATCTTAGAAACGGTGAGAGATAGAGGCAAAATTGCTATTAAACATTAATAAAAAGTTGCATGTCTTTTCAGATGCGGTAAAAATCATCGACCTCGGATGACCTTGAAGGTCAGTACGCGTTTTTGTGGCTAAACGGTAAGAATTAGGGCCAAGTTTGCTATTAATCACTAATAAAAAAAATCGCATACGTTTTTAGATGAGATAAAAATCATCGACTTGGGATGATTTTGAAGGTCAGTACTGCAACAGGAACTGTATAGGCTCTAATAATTCCTTATTCTTTGCCAGAGGTAATTAATTATAATTATAGCAGAATGCTTGTGTTCCTAAAATTCTTTGATGAATAACCGCACAAGTACAGTATATTGTTTTGTGCAGGCTATAGTGGGTGCCACGGACGCGCCAACAGGACTACTAAGATGTCTGTCGCCAAACACAAAGGCAAAGAACAAAATACGCTGGTATGCTGTATATTTTTAGATATTTTACTGACATGGTGAAGAATGTTTGTTTTGTGTTTTGTTTTGTTTTGTTTTGCTTTGTTTTCAGTACAGTGGCATAGTCATAGGGGAACTGGGGCAATAAAATAATCATAATTTGTGTTGGTGAGGAAAAGTTCCACGTTACTTTAACTGCGTGAACGAAAATTCCAAGGAGCGAAAATATCACCTATAGAACTTTCGCTCACGGAAGTGAAAGTACGTGAGAACAAAAGTTCCATAATTCCAAACCCGTAGGGCCCTTCTGAAGCAAACACCAAATTTAGTAAAAAAAATGTTATTTTTAGCGGAGTTATTAATTGTTGAATATCGATAACGAAATATCTTTGTTACCAATATGGCGTTGCACAAGTAAACCTTTCTGTTAATGTACATTTGCGCAATTCCAAAAACAACACTTGATTCTGGCAAAATTCTACGTCAACAATGCATCATTTATTGGCAATAAAAGCGCCAAATTTTAACTAAATCTGCCAAGGCAAACAATAGCTACAGCGGCTTTGGCAAGGTCACTCCGAAACACTTTAGATTCAGCCCTTTATGGATGATGTCAAACCTGAAATTGAAGTGTTTTGGGTGGCATCACAAAAGCTGCAGCAGCTCTTGTTTTCTTTGGCGGATTTAACTGAAATTTGGCAGTTTAATTGCTAATAGGCACGTGGGCGTAAAATTTTGCCAGAATCAGATGTTGTTTGTCGGACGTGTTGTGAAATGTAAAAATTCGGTGGGTGGTCGCACTTAATACGGCATAACTTTGTGAAAGTTAAAGATAATTGAATAAAATTTTGCAGGTTAGCGTAAGTCTGAATAGATAAAAGGCGTGTAAAATTTTGTTTAAAAATTCTCAGCCGTTTCGGAAAAATTATTAGAAAACTTCAGGGGTGTAAAATTTTTTGGCGCACCCTGTAGATTTTGGCAGTTTAAGTCCAGACCCTCTTGATTCAAGCAGGCCTGCGCACGTGGGTGTCAACGAGAAGTACCCCTGTAAAAAGTGGTCATTTATACTCTGTTGGCTTGTCTAGCGTGTAAATGGTTGCAGATAGGCACAGCCATGCTGCTTATCATAACAAGCACTGATGAGGAGCTTCTTGCGAATGTCAACATCGATAACCTTGAATGACCTTGAACCCTAAAAATATTGATTTAACGTGATTTTTTGGCGATTTTTGGCTGCAAAAGAGTAAATTACGACGAAATGTATGGAGATAGACTAAGATTACCTGCGAACAGGAACTGCTATAGGCTTTCGCGCGTCTCGTGAGCTTTGCTCAGATTTCTTGTTAAGTAATCTTGCATACGCAGAAACAGACATAATACAGGTAAAACGTTATCTCATTCCTTCGGCGAAATCGGCGGTACAGTAATAGAGCCTAATGCCAGCGACTTTGTCACATTGTTATTGTTAGCCATTGTCAGTGAGGTTAATTGCGCTAAGCATTTCTGGCGGAGATAGACACCGCACAACTACAGGCTATCTGAATGCATCGACGTACGTCCTCTGGCCGGAACAAGAAGTACATCATTATCGGCTACTGTTGACGAGCGTTCGACGCTGTCTTACCCGACGGCATTCGACTAGACACGATATGTCTAATACTGTCAGGTAAAGATATTGTCGACGCCGTCTTGCTGCTATTCACTCTGCTTGACCAGACGATTAACCAGCTATGCGTCGTGCTCATTGAAGACACAGACGTAAGTCAGGGGGAAACGTTAAAGCGCGTTTTATTAGACCGCCCGGAACGGTAGTTCCTGACGGGCTTATGTTTTGCGGCTCTGTATTATTTCTTTTTCGTCACGATATCTCCGAGCTCTGTCGGCCAATCGCCGCGAAACTTTGCCACATGACGGGAAATGTGTTTGAGTTTGTAATCTAAATGCATAGTCGTACGACGATCGTACGACTACTTCGTCCGAAAAGATCCGAAGCGCACGAAGCACCGAGAGCCTGCACTGGATATAGAAGACCTCATCAGAAGTAAGGAGCACTCTCAACTTCGTAAAAACAAGTCTGGGACTTTTCGACTTTTTGTCTTAATCGACTTCGGGGTACTTCGCCCACTTTGCCAGGTTTTTCGTTACTTCGTCATTTCGTCCCTTCGTTTAAAGATTTTCGGTCAAATATCCAACAAGAGCCCAAATCCATCTCCGAGTTAGTCGATAAGGAACGAGTAAGACGAATTAGTCGGTAAGATATTTTCGCCTATAAAACAGTCTCTATAATTCACCTAAAGACAGCAGCTTTCCACTCCACCACTTCGTCAAAATAATGTTTTCGTCTTTTCGTCACCCCTTCGTCAAAGCGAATTCATCACTCGTAGTGAACTTACTTACAACGAGGCTTCATTCCCTTTGTGGGTAATCACTTAACTTCGTCTAAAGAAATAGCTTTGGATATCCATAGCAAAAAATATGTAGCCGAACGAAATGAGAAGACTTTGTTAAGTTAGGCCTACATTAAAGTACGCGCAGTGACATAAGCACTATATCTAGAAGCAACAGCTTGCAAAAAAACTACAAACGGCAGAAGACAGTAAAACCAAAGAACTGCTAAAACTCAATCATCAGCCAGTTGCTACGTTCGATTGAAGTACCAGGTATATGTAAGTTGTATTTCTCATAGGCCCGAGTTCTAACGCTGTGTGCAGATTTATTGGTTACCAGTTCCGTGCTGCATGCGGACATAATCACCTCTTCAATCAAACATAGAACCTTAATTCACCCTGCAGACCGTAAGCTAGTACTCATCTTTGATTCATCCGCTGAGGGAAGGAGGCTGAGTTAACTCGATCACACAGTAGGTTCGTAACTTACTAGAGGTGGTTTCACTGTTTTATCCCGCTGTGATTCTTAACTGCACTTCTCCGCAGCCAAGTTGTAAGACATATTTAAACCTCAAGTTAGCAGCCGGTGACTTTTAGTAATGATCTGCTATTTATGTAGCGTATGATCCTACGTGACTGCGTTATAATAGTGCAATACAGTTGCAGTTTTGACAGCAGCAAGGCAGTGACTGAAATGAACACAAAAGCAGTCGTTGTTGGCGCCAAAATCACCAGTGCGTGTCCAAGCCGAGCTGAATGACTGTCTTGCGTGTGTTGCAAATTCTGAAATATTACCGACCTAGGTGCATGCTTGGCTGTACACCGTACGGATCTGCGCGTGCGCGGATTTAGCAAAGTATCATGCTGCGATTACGTATTATTGACAGTTGTACGAAAAAATTCGGCTTCTGCAAGTTCTGCAAGGTTTAGTGTCTATAAAGTTTGTCCTTGAATGTAGTGTAACTTAGGCAGTCAATTTTAGTCCCACAAAAACTAGTTTGGATCAACATGAATTGAAAGTTTAAACTATATGATTAAGCCGAGATTTGAACCTTAATCTGCATTTTAGAAAACATAACATAATCAGCTCAGCGTAAAATCCGTTTTCGTCATAACACTATTGTCACAGGCAGTAGTTTATGAATCATGCCAACAGTCAAGCATGTTGGACGTAATCTTGAACCAGGTTTTAGCAATAATTTGCGCAAGTTATACAGATTCGTAACTGTTTGTTTTGTTTTGTCATATGACTATGATTCGCCTACTTTGCTTGTTGCCTACTGCATCTTGTCTGCCTTTCTGTCGAATAAACTTTGCACTGAAAACGGCAAGTTATCGATTATGCACAGATAAGCTGAGTCTTTCCTGTCTGCAGATCTTGATATGGTTGTGGATCGGCAAAGCGATTCGTCCGCACGCCACTGTGAGCACCTGTATCCCATACCTTACCGTATTGCATTGTTGCGAGCGTATTATTCGCGCAGCAGGATTGAATGCACGCCACCCTACCGTGCGGCCAACAAACCGATCACTACAGACTAGCTCTAACCACTAACAGCTAATTACCTGCAAGCTCCATTGCGGTTGACCCAGCCGCAAGCAAAAACTATACGCAAAAACTTCACTCAAAAAACTTGCAAGATTAAACATCAAAGAACAGCTACAAAAACTGTCGTTAAATGCAAACTGTAGGTATGTATACTTGTTTCACACCTGCAAGCCATTCGTAATACTAGAAAATCAGTCAGAGACCGCAGACCTCCTCCAACGCCATGTTGTTCGTCAGGTGGCAGCACCATATTCGGTTTGGCAGCGGTTTTCCTTATGCCGTATTGAAAGCAATGTTAACGAAAATTTTAAAGTGATCTAGAATCCAGGATTCCTTCCGGATCACCCTCAAAATTGAATCACTTGTAGTTTTTCCCATTCCCGACATTCCCGGAAAATTTCAGAAAAATCTTTCCATAACTTTTTGAGTTATCTTGCTGACACACAAACAGACAGACAAACAAACTCTGGCAAAAACATAACCTCCTTGGCGGAGGTGAAAATAAGTCTAACGGCAAAATAAACTGAGCGAGTCGTGTGAAAAAAAACACGACACGAATAAAAAATAATAAAACCGGCTCTTTATGGCTTAAAAGTTGATGCATGATAATTTATCGAAAACGACACTCTACGTTTATATAATTACAATCACCTATAAATTTGTTTTAAAAGATCGAAAAGCGACACAGTTTGCACTAATATATCACGGCCGAACTAAATTAGAGACAAAAGCCAATAGGCCTGACTGAACACTGAACACTGAACAGTGAGTTTATTAAGCACACTAGTCTTGCAGCTAAAGCTGGATTGCTGAATAGAAATACTGTGAAATACAAAAATACATACTTGATATGCCTACATGTATTTACAGCGCAACATATAACAGAACATATTAAGCTTATGGAAAAAGGTCAGAAAATTCTAATTATAAAAACAATAATAACGGTATGATAATAGGTCTAGCATGTCTAGTAGACTATTTGTCGGATATTTTATTGTTTAGTCATGGCAATTTTTAAGGACATAATTGATGAAAAAGTGGTAGGGTTAGCGCTTAGTACGAGTGTTAATTCTAGGAGGTTTTGCAGAAGTTCGAAAGTGTGAGATAAATGGTTGTTCGCTTGGGGCAGAAAGAAGACGATAAAGACAAGAAATAAATTGTAAATAAAATATCTTGGAAGAAGAGAGGGATTATTTCTACAACTGACTATGTTTGCAACACACAGTATGAAGACACGGCATGTCACGAGAGAGAGAGAGGGGAGGAAGAAAAAGAGAGAGAGAGTACAGTTTATTTGCCATATCAGTCACAACCAATACAATAACAATTTCACACAACGGCAGGCTGCCAGAAAGGAAAACTCCATCACAGCTGGTCACCTATGATAACTATAACCAATAACTGTGAACAATATAATAAAAATAATAATAACTGGAAAAGCACTCGGAGAGCGCAGACCTGCGCCAAGCATATTGATTCAAAATTTTATGCCCCATTTATTCCAAAGATTACTGCCTTTATACTTTATACATTTTAGACCATAAGAAGTTTTACATCTAGCAAGATGTAAATTATTCCTACTGCGTGTATCATGATTATGAAACGAGTCAAGTTGAAAATGATGTAAATGGCACACGAATAACGTGGACTAAAAATAAGCATCGCGCAGTGTAAGCCTACGCTTGACAACAAGGCGTTTTTGTTCATTATTCCTGACTCTCTACAAACAACGAATTGAACTGTAATCATATCTGTAATAAAACGTTTACGGAAGTTTTTATTATTTTTCCCAAAAACGCGTTTTGATGTTTTTAAGGCACAGGATATTTGACCGGTTGTAAAATATATGACCGGTTAAATTTTTAGGTCAAATAGCCCATGCGCTATTTGACCGGTCAAACTTTGTCACCGGTCAAACGTGCCCGGTGCCTATGAGGGCGGACGTTTGACCGTTCACCGCCTTGAAAAACTGTAGCCGGTACGTATGGGCACTATGGTGCTCATAGGTGGGGGATAAGACCGTGTCCCTGGGGCGGCGCCGCAGGGACAGCGGCAGCCGAGCAACTGACGACCTCGGCCGAAGCATCATAGATCCGCCAGTCGACCAACCAGCACCTCAAGCCTAGCCAGTAGACTATCACAGATAACCGGTCGGTAAGTTTTCAGCAGTGCTTGCCTGCAAGAACATCGAATTTACCACCCATATTTTACGCTAATTTTTGGTGTTCATTATTGTCACATAAATCTGTTTAAAACGCTAACCCAAACCTTAACCCTAATTCTAAGTCCTAAACACTACGCCGCAATAATCACGCGAATTCTACTCAGTAGCGCGTACACTTTATTTAATGTCATTCGCTAGGTGGCGTCTGTGATTTTTTACTTTGATCGGTCAGATAGCCCACAGGCTATTTGACCGGCTACCGGTCAAATAGTGACCAAGCCATCTAGTCTGTAATGCTGCAGTAACTTTGCTTAAGTTTTCATTGCTACTACTTAGTGTGTCGGTTTGTTTTTTATCAGTTGTTGTGTAATATTACATGACATCCTATGCTATAAAAATAAAACATTCCGCCGCCTCCTGTCGCTGGTCGCTACTTTTTTGCCGGCTGCAACTGGAAGCATAATTTTTTAACGCTTAGTCTTAATAGACTACATGTTTTGAACTAAAAAAACTAAAAAATAAACTACATGCAGCTGCAATTTGGCCAGTTCAAACGCTAGACGCGCTAAAATTTGCCTATAAAATGCCGAAGGCGACGGCTAGCCAGGCGGTACGCATTTCTGGTTGACGGAAGTCCTCGCCATGACATCTAGGTTGTCCTGAGCACCGCGCGACAGTTCGTCAAAAACCTCACCAACATGTTCGCCGCCTTGCCGTGTCACCGGGAACGGGTGCGACGCTGCGTACCTGACGCCAGTTATAACAACATATATGTAACTAGAAAGCAGTTAGAGCCCGCAGACCTCCGCCAAGGCCATGTTGTTCGCCAGGTGGCAGCACCATATTCGGTTTGACAGCGGTTTCTCTTATGCCCCATTGAAAGCAATGTTAACGAAAATTTCAAAGTGATCCAGAATCCAGGATTCCTTCCGGATCACCCCCAAAATTGAACCACTGGTAGTTTGTGCCATTCCCGACATACTCAGAAAATTTCAGAAAGATCCGTCCATAACTTTTTGAGTTATCTTGCTGACACACAGACAGACAGACAAACAAACTCTGTCAAAAGCATAACCTCCTTGGTTGAGGTAATTAGTGTCTGTCCAGTGCAACGCATTGAGGTGACTGAACCGTGATTTCTCGTCATTTCTCGTGATTTCGCATGATTTCTCGTGATCTCTCCTTGTATTGAGTGGTGAATTACCCTGTTTTATGCTGGACATCTGCGAATTGACAAGTTTCGTGATTAGAAGTGAATTAATGTGGTTTCATGATTCAATAATATTTTGAGCACGCGTTCAGTACTACCGTCCAAATGGAAAACCTGGGCACAAATGTAACATATCGGTCACCTTAGAGATAACGTCACGTGATCCCAAAGGTCAAGGCGTAACCCCAAGATATTCGAGGATTTACATCTCCATAACTCACTCACTCACTGCTGCGCGTAACTGGCTGTGGGTCGTAGCGCCCTCCACGTTGATTGGTCGTCGGCAAGAGCCCATGCGTCGGCAGCAGTGAGTCCGGTGTCCCGCACAATCTGACTCATGTAGTCCGTGGTCTACCAGCGGGGCGATTCCAGTCGTGGTGTGGTATGTCTCCGGACCTGGAATCCACTGCAAGCTTCAGGGCCTTATGTTC
>Ga0209367_1010750_pt1 | contig 12219 bp, 18 predicted proteins | sample WorMetLIZISLAND2_FD_187412 | JGI IMG/M metagenome (GOLD analysis project Ga0209367, IMG submission 187412) | Marine gutless worms symbiont microbial communities from Max Planck institute for Marine Microbiology, Germany - Olavius geniculatus... ... | reverse complement strand
TATCCGTATAGGGCCTCGATCGAAACGTGGTGTGTTACGGCATGGACGCCAAAACGTCCCAGCTGACATCCGCTCTCTACTACAAAGACACCGCCAGCAATATGGATAATGTGGATTTCGAGGACGAAAACGCGGTTAACAATGAGCTGGCTGCACGACGTCGTATGGCGCGAGAAAGTCGAGTGATCGATATGATGGGTCGTCTTCACGCGGACATCTTTCAGGATAGATACATGTTGAACGAGGTGGGCGTGAAGCACATAAAGACGCAACGCGAGAGCCGTACAGTTATTTTTTCGTCGACTTCCGACCGGAGCAGGACGAAGATTTGCGACTGCGCACCAAGGATTTAAATCAAAACTGTCCCACTGGGCAACCTAACTCTTAACAAGACTTTTTACTCGGCAATGAGCACTCTTAACATAACTGTTCCCTTTTTATTTCCCCGCTATTTTGCAATTTATCTTTAACAAAAAATATTCCTAGAGAGGAGCAGAAGCCAAAAGGGGGACTTGAGTTCGAAAGTGGAGGGACTTGGACTTAAAAATGCAGACAAAACCTTAAACCCAAAAGTGGAGAAAAGATCAAACTGATTCGCAGTAAAGACACATTCTGCCTGATGGGAGACGCTAATAACAAAGTCAAGATAGCTTTTCTATGTCAAACAAACGGCAGCTGGAAGCTTTCTAAAGCGAATTTAAATGCTTTTTCCAACAAAGCCAATTCTCAGCTTAGTATCAAATCCATTCTTGACACTGACAATCCTATCGGTACGTTCACAAACATGCTTATAAACATGGCTAATAAAACCATCCCTAAAAGTAAACCCAAAGTTGTAAAAAACAACACAGTCTGGTACAACGATAAATGCAAAAACGCGAGAAAAAAACGCAAAAAGGCATTAAATCTCATCAAAAGACAACCCACTCGCTCTAATCTACAGCATTACAAAATCATACGAGCCAAGACAAGCCGTATAATAAAATCTACTAAACGTCAATCTTGGCAATTTTTCGTATTAAAAATTAACAATAAAACTCCTCTAAAAAGGTCTGGTCTATGATCCGCAAAATAGCGGGTAAACAATCTGCTCAGAAAATCAACTATCTCTATGTTAATGGAGCTAAAGTTACAGATGTGTTAGACATAGTCAACACCCTGGGTGAGACTTTCTCTGACAACTTTTTCTTAGACCATTGTAATACTTCTTTCAAATCTTACAAACAAAATGCAGAAAAATATTCAATTTCCTTCTCCTCCAATAACTCGGAAACCTACAACAATGCATTTTCTATGGACGAATTTACCAACGCAATATCGAAATCGCACGATACTGCTGTTGGTCCCGATTCTATCCATTACCAGATGCTCAAAAATCTTCGAGATTCTACTATGGATACTATGTTGGGTGCCGTAAACTTTATCTTGACCACTGATAACTTCCTACCTGAGTGGCACCTTGCCACAGTCATACCAATTGCCAAACCTGGTAAAGATTCAACTGACCCAACAAGTTATCCGCCTATTGCTTTAACTTGTTGATTGTGCAAGGCTATGGAACGTATGATAAACACCAGACTCGTCTGGTACTTGGAAAAGCTCAAACTGATCACACCGGTCCAGGGTGGTTTTAGGAAACAACGCAGTACAACTGATCAACTTGTTCGCTTGGAGACTTTTGTTCGTGAGGCATTTGAGGCATTTGTCAATAAACAGCACGCTGTTGCAATATTTTTTTGATTTTGAGAAAGCCTACGATACTACTTGGAAATATGGTATCATGAAAAAACCTATTTGATGCAGGTCTTCGTGGCAGATTACCCATATTCATTGGAAACTTTCTTAAAGAAAGGCAATTCCAAGTACGACTTAAACCACATCTGTCTACTCGGTTTGATAAGTAAATAGGTATACCACAAGGCAAAAACTTTTCAGTAACACTGTTTGCATTAAAGATCAACTCAATTGTGACGGCTATAGGCCCTAATGTTGAGTGTTCTGTATATGTTGATGATTTTCTGATATGTTACAAATCAAAGCACATACATATAATAGAACGACATCTACAGCGTTGTCTTAATAATCTACAGTATTGGGCTAATATCAACGGTTTTCGTTTCTCAACTGAAAACAGTTTGTGTTCACTTTTGTCGTCTACTAAAAGCACATCTTAATTCACAGCTGTTTCTTAATGGTATTCTTATTCCAGTCGTTAAGAAAACTAAATTTCTTGGTTTAATCTTTGATCGCAAGTTGTCGTTCATACCTCATTTTTATCTTCTGCCACGCAGTACATCCGTGCCTAAGCTGCATGGGCCCTTGCTTCGGATTTGGTGCATGTCTATAACGGCAGCAAGTAGCACATTGCGAAACGAACCTTTCAACATCCGTTCTGTGCCCTCGCCAATAAGCATACTTTTGCAGCTTTTCCTGAGTTTTTTCGAACCCCAAAATGACCTGACGTAGCATTTGAGTAAACATCTTCAAGCACCATAGCTCTCAGATCTCGTGGTAGAACCAACTGATGGTACTGAACACTTCCATCTGGCGGCAAAAATTGTCGATACAACATTCCGTCTTTCACTTCCAGTGAGTCTTTCTGGGCATATAAATCTTAAACCTCAGGGTCCATGGTAACGATTTCAGAGCGCGGCGGAACGCATTCAGAATTACTGATCCACAACAAAACTACTCCGACAACTGAATCTGCCTGCTGCCTGTCAGCAATGACTTCCTTCGACAGGCCCTGCACATTCATGTCTACACCTGCTGGCCGTTCCGCAGCAGAAATTACCTTCGCATTTGTCTCACCTTCGAATTCGCAATTTTGTCCGCGACTGAGTTCGTCGTTACGCATAAACGCGGCATGCCGCTGTGGTAACTGAGTTCGGTCGTCCGCTTGGCAGGTATTTGTATTTTCGTCTGTGTTTTCTGCTGCGAGCCATGAATCAATCCTTGCCTCTACAAATTTTAGTTCGGGCTTATTTAACTCGTTTTTGTAAAAATACCTGCGCTCTGTGGCGTAATCGAATCTTAAGACAGTGCGGAATCGGGCATTTCGATTTTGCTTCGGCAATTTACATTGACGGTAAATTGGTGCGTCAGTATCTCGGTTGCAGGGGCGGCGACTTAGCGCATCAGCATTGTCATGCTAACTTCCACTACGATTAGCGATGCAGAAATCTTATTCGGATATCAGATCTAAGTAGCGAGCTCACTGCCCCACCGGTTTTGCGGACTTTAGAAGAAAAGTAAGGGCAGCGTGGTCGGTTCTTAGCTCGAATCTTCTTGCCAGTAAGAAATGTCGGTACTGGCGCAAACCACACACTACCGCCAGCAGCTCTTTTCGAGTTACGCAGTAGGATTTCTCAGCAGGAGTCACCACACGACTGACATAAGAAATTACTTTTAGTTCGCTATTCTGCCATTGGGACAGAACTGCACTTACAGCCTTCTCGCTGGCGTCGGTTTCCGAGGCATATTTTTTCTCGTCCGTCGGCGAGGTTAAAACAGTAGCACTCATAAGCTTACACTTCAACGTATCAAATGCTTGCTGCTGCCGTTTTCCACTGGTGAACGCCTGAGACTTTTTCGTAAGTTCATGTAGGCGTCGCGCAACTTCGGCAAACGACTTGATGTGCCGCCGGTAGTAACTAGCCAGCCCTGTGAAGACTTTAACTTTTGTCACGTTCTTGGGCAACGGTCAATCAACCACGGCTTTAACTTTCTTCGCGTCTGGTGAAATTCTCTTTTTGGAAACAACATTTCCGAGAAACTTTACTTTTCGCTGAAGCATCTTACATCTGCTCAACTTTAGCTTCAGATTGGCTGCTTTCAGGCGGTCAAATACAAAAGCTAGCCGCTCCATGACTGTGCTGTTAAAAAATCCGGAAAACAACACAATATCGTCGAAAAATGCCAGACAGATTTCCCATGAAAGAACCGACAGCACCATTACTATCAATCGGAAAAAACGACTAGGCGCGTTGCACACAGCCCAACGCTCATAACTTTGAAAGCTCAAATACATTTTCTGGTAATGAATGCCGTTTTCTCTTTATCAGCTGCAGCCATGGGTACCTGAAAATACCCTTGACGTAGATCCAGTGTCAAAAAACATGCTGCCACCCAGCGAATCCAGACATGTGTCAATCTTAAACAATGAAAAGCTGTTTTTGTGTGTTATTGAGTTTAGGCGTCGATAATCCACGCAGAATCTCGGACCGCCATCACGCTTTTTTACTAATAAATGTACAAAACATTAATTTATAGACTTGTTAACGGCAACATTTAAGGACTTGCATAACGGAAACAGCAAAAATTACAAAAGGTGATATTGCTTGCATTACACTGACTGCGTGTAAATGTGCTGCTTAATAATATCACCTTTTGTAAATTTTGCTGTTTTTGATATGCAAGTCCTTAAATGTTGCCGTTAACAAGTGTAGAAACTAATGTTTTGTACATTTATATTTGCTGGTTTATTAGTAAAATACTGTTTTCCTACTAGTGTTTAGTTACATAGATATTGCGCCTCAGACATGTTTACAGTTATTGTTAAAATCCGCCATCATTCACTGTAGCGAAGCGCAATGATATCTGGTGTATACTAAAGTAGTTCACCACATTAGAGCTGTGCTGTTTTGAATAATTTATTACTGAAGTGCACTTTTCGAACCAAATTGTTATGTTCTAGTAAAACAATTTATCACATTTTTTATTTTCCTGGGGAAAGGGCGCTGCCCCCTCCCCAGGCTCCAGCCAATTTTGTGGTTAAGGTAGTCAGAGGGTCGATGGGCGAAAATGCGATTGGCAGCATTCGATGGCCCATCTCCCAAAAATCCCCCTACAGACGCAAAAATATGGCAGATATCCCGTACAAAGACCGAGTTAAAGCTTTTTGTTCAAAATTTTGTTGCCATGGCAATGGCGGTCGGTCGGGAAAAATGCAGTTAGCAGCATTCGATGGTGCATCACAAAAAACCCCCTATAGGTGCAAAAATCTTTTACGCAAGCCGAGTTATAGTCAATTTTGTTCCAAATTTCGTTGCCATAGCAACGGGGGTGGGTCGGGAAAAATGCAATTGGCAGCATTTGATTGGTTCATTCCCGAAAACCCCTCTATAGGCGCAAAAATTTCGCAAAAATCTCTTACGCAAGCCGAGTTATAGCCCATTTTGTCCCAAATTTCGTTGCCATGGCAACGGGGGTCGATCAGCAAAAAATGAGATTGGCAGCATTCAATGGCCCATCCCCGAAAACTCCCCTATAAGTGCAAAAATCTCGCAAAAATTTTTTACGCAAGCCGAGTTATAGCCAATTTTGTCCCAAATTTCGTTGTCATGGCAACTATGGAGAGTCTGGGGTAAAATTTAATGACACCGTTAGATTTGCCATTTCCGAAAACCATACCCTAAAACCAAAAATTACGACTCTATCTTATACACAGCCAAAGTTATGACCGTTTAAATAATTGCTTAATTTTTCCCATAGGCGCCATTGTAATTTTTTGATTTTTGCCAATAAATACGTTAAATAATAATTTTAAATTTTTTACTTTTGAAAAAACACATTCTTGCGCGAGATCGCGTTGTTTGCGTTATTGCGCGCAAAAATCCGCCAAAGGGTCTGACCTGTAGGTGAGTTTCTGAAAAAAAAGTATATGGCTACAAAAATTTTTGCGTATATTTCACCCATTTACCAGGAAGCCCTCCTTAAAGGGATTTGCATAAAAATTTTGCGTGGCGGGTTCCCTCGCCGACGCAATCAAACGTGCCAAATTTTATCTTAATCAAATCAGAGGTTTTGATTCTGTCGGGGGTCGAATTTTTGGTTTTCCCATAGGAAAGAGAAGTCGTTAACACAGGGCTTGAACTACCGTTTAGCCTGTGATACCACATTAGATGCCCAAGCGCTGTTGTTATTCGGCTCGACAGTGTCGTTCTGGAGCATTTTGTTGACTTGGTTATCAATTATTTGCAAGTGTGCAATGGGGTGACAACGTAAGTGCTGCCGGAGCGGACGGTAGTCTCCTGTCTATGGTGTGTTCTAAAAGACTGGTCCGTCCCAAGTCAAGATCAGATCTTGAAAATATGTCAGCGTGCTCGTGCAGAAATCCGGTAGCTGTGCTTCTTTGTTTTTTTGTCAAATCCGGCGGTAGCGCGTCAATCACACACCGAATGTGTGAAAAGTTTTTAGGGCCATCATTTCTGTCAGAGATTTCTCCAAATTGGCCGGAAGTGTATTCGACGTCACGAGCAATACTGCCTACCATCGCTAATTCAGCATCAGCCTGGGTCGCACCATGACACACCTTACAACTTCCGCTTTTTCGAGATAAGTTTCAACTTTAAAATAATTTGGTTTGTTCGTTGTATTTACAACTTGCATTGCAGAATGCAGCGAATGGTCTGTCATTAAAATCTGCGTGACAATCACCTTGTCTCGGACTGCTTTAGGCTCCAAGGCCTATCCTTCGAATTTTGTCCGCAGATTCGGCCAAGTGATATAAACTAACACGTCTTACACGGCTGTAAAAAGTAACCTCACAATTCCTTTCTACGTAAATTTTTTTAACCACTTTGGCGTAAGGTCTGCTACATAACTTTATACTTTGTCCTCCGATACTGGTGGTCCCCGAGCCAAAATACCAATGACTTTCGTTCGTCTGAATCCAGTCAATACCCAGAATCATCTCCTGGATTGCTTCTGAAACTGCCAGAGACGCGGAGTAAGTTCTGCCTTGCACTGACAATTCAACGGTTGTTTTACTGAGCAGCGGGATTTCTGTTTCATTAGCAGCATACAACTTCAGGTTGCTGGGTTTTAAGACATATCGGGTAAAATGCGATGCCCGATGATGAAAACCTCGCATCTTGTGTCTAAAAGGCACGACAACTTTTGTCCGTTTAGCTGCAGTGACATGTAAACTTTAGCAGCTTGTTTACCGCTTAATATAACATTGGCTCGCTGTTCGCTCCACTGCTTTCGATGCTCAGTTTTACCGTGCCGTGTCCATGCGAACCGGCCTGCCGTAGATTTTGGACAATCGCGAGCCCAGTGACTTGGTGATCCACACCCATAGCACCCCCATCTGCTTCCGCTTGTCTTCGGCCACGTATGTAGCTTTTAGAGTTAAAAATATGCATGGCACTAACGTTACTGTCCTTGGGCGCAAACCCCGAAACTGTGAGCCGCTTCCCTGCCTTTACTGGCAGCGTTCCAGGATGCGCAATTTCTTGCGTCAACGCTTTTGCAAGCAACTGGGTTTACGCTCTCTCGAGCGAAAGACGCGCCTTTGCAGGCGTCTGGGTGCCCCCTATTTCAGGGTGTGCAATCTCTTGCGACAGGGTTAGCACAATTTTTTGCGTCTGCGCTTTTGCAAGCGACCGGGTGACACCCCTGATGCTGACTACGCAACAGCTGAATTTCTTCTTTCAATTCTTCTACCTGGCGTGACAACCCAGCGTGGTTGTCGCATATTTTCCGTTGCCTGTAGTAGTACGGACATACTTCCGTTGTGCACGACTTGACTCCAGATCAATCGATTCGTGTTCGCTGGCACTTTTATCCAGCGCTTCCAATCGACTCGCCACTTTCAGTAATTTTTTGAGCGTTGCAGGTTTTTTTAAGTACTCGTATCTGCAATCTCGGATTATTCAAAGCTTAGACAAAACAGTCATGACCTACAATATCAGAAAGGTCATTAAATGGGTCTGGATATAACAACGCCATCAAGCGGCAAATATATTGATATAGCTGTTGAAGTGACTCCACAGGCAAACGTTTACGTGAGCGCAGTTTAGTGCTAAATCGTTCTGCTTGATTAATACTGCCAAATATGCTTCTCAGCAACTTGATTATTTGTTCAACGTTAGTGTGTTTTTCTGTTTCCCACAGAATTTGCCCCACCGGGCCCTCTAAACTGGCACACAACTGAAACAGCTTACTTTCTAAATTCTAATTAAAATATCTGGCACAATTGTTACATTTGACCAGGAATGTCTCAAGACAGGTACTGTCATTATAACTGCCAATCTTAGCACCTACTGCATAGCCATAACACTCACGAGTCGTACGCACATTGCGCTGGCGTGATGCAGATCGCCTCTTGCTACTTGATTCACGTCTGGTAGGTCGGTAATCATCAAGCGACGGCTTCACTTCTTTTCGCGGAGACGGAGTGCGGTCGCTGTCGGAGCTGTCCTTCCGCCGACTGTACTTTTTTCCGTGCCGATCGCGGTTATTCTCCCGCCCTCAGTCCGCAGCACGGTGGTAGCGACCAGCTGGCGATGGCTTGCGGTCGTCCCGGCGCGACTTCGGGCACGGAGTAGGCGAACGGTCGTATCTCGCAAATCTCTCGTCGGTAGCGATTTTAGTAGCTGGCTTGCGACGGGGTTCCTTATCATCGGCCCGCTGTCAGCCGAACCGACAGCGATCGGTTGACGAGAATCTATCCCGGCTTCTTCGGTGATCAGAAAACGATGTTACAGGCTGAGCGATAGACGTGGCTTTGTCTATGCCCAGCGACTGTCCATTCTCCAGCCTCGCGCCGCGCAGAAACTTTTCGAGTTCGTCGGCCGACGCGTCCATAAACGACATCAGATCGCGCTCAGACATGGTCATTGTCCGTAAGATGTTCGGTCGCACGTTGGGCGCCAGTTATTGTCACATGCAGACAATGCTAATTATCATAAAAATAGCAGCAACTGTCAGACAACGTATTGAGCATGCGAGCAGCGTATCTATCGTAGCAAAGTCTGTAAACATCGAGAGCCAAGCGCCAAGAGAACACGTCCCTGCCCAGAGCACTCATTAAATATGCCCATGCCACGTGGCATTGCGTTATGATGACTAATGTTGTTTCTGGGTCAAGGGAAAACTACCGACGCTTCGCGTGCATTGCGTCATCTGGTGACTAACCCTCACCCACGGCCACGAAAAACTATGGTGCTACAAAGTGGGTCACAACAGTTGATTAAAATTTTTAAAATTTATTTTTATGCTCCAATTTTTAAACTTTGCATTACGGCCTATGGAGACTTCCAAGCGGTGTCGGCCGCTATCCCAAAGGTCCGCTATCCCCAAAGGTCCTAGGGTTAGGGTTAGGGCTGGGGTTAGGCCTAGGGTTAGGGTAAAGCTCAGGGTTAAAGTTAGGGTTAGGTTTAGGGTTGAAGGCCTTGAAACATACAAGACAACAGACATTTAGTTTGTTATTTTCCTTTGGGGATAGCGGACCATGGGGATAGCGGACCTTGGTTATAGCGACCTGCAATCTTCCAAGCGGTATAACTCGGTCATCTTAAAAGATAACTGCGCGCTGTTTGCACTTAGCCTTTATATTCTGGCTCGGGATATTCGATGGTGTTATTTAAATTTAGCCCTTAACGACCCCTGTTGCCATAGCAACCATTCAAATGTTGAAAATTCAGCATTACAGTCAATGGAAATTTCAAAGCAATATAACTCGGCCAGCTTAGAAGATAGTTGCTCTCAATGTGCATCTGCCCCTTATTTTCGAAGTAGCGCAATCTAATAGTGTTATTTGAATGTATCCACTGACGACCTTTGTTGTTATAAACATTTAACATTTAAATTTTGCAACATTTAAATGTTGCAAAATTTTGCAACATTTAAATGTTGCAAAATTTTGCATTAAAGCCAATGGAAATTTCAAAGCGTTATAACTCGGTTCCATTAAAAAATAATTGCACTTTGTTTGCATTTCTCACCTACATTTGGTCCCGGCTATTCGACGGTATCATTTAAATTTTTTGTTTGGTGACCCCCGTTGCCATGGCAACTAATTTTGGAACAATATTAGTAGGTAGATATTGACAGTTCTAGTGTATACCCACATGTCAATCAATTTTTTGGAACTGAAGCACGTCCTAGGGGCATGGAACGTATCCCTTACCCTAGCTCTAACCCTAAACTTAACCTAATTTTAACCCTAACTCCAAACCATAACCCCAACCCTAACCCTAACCTTAATCCTAACCCTACAACTAACCCCAAAGGGCAATATAGCCTATTCTATTACATACTCATCTGTCAATCATTTTTTGGCTCTCAAGCACGTCCTAGTAGCATGCCACGTAGCCCTTACCATAAACCTAACTCTAACCCTAAGCCTAACTCTAACCCTAACCCCAAACCCTAACCCCAACCCCAACCCTAACCCTAACCCTAATCCTACTCCGCCCAAACGCCACAAGTAAAGCAAGTTCATTGTCGGCCTGCTGCATCGGCGGCGGGCACACGCGATCACACATTGAAAGTATTAACCGCACTCGAACCAGCAACTAACTGTCGTACTGGTAGCAAAGCTGGCGTATGCAATGCAGGCAGCAAAATATTATCCACACTAGCGCTATCAGTAGGCTGCCGCTGCGTACGCGTACGCGTACGCTCAATACAGTCAGCATCCTATCCCGGCGGACGGCATGAACGACAGCGCGCGGCCAGTCACCGTAGCGTTATCTACGCTGAAGCTGTCAGTTAGCTGCAGCAGCACGCGCGCCGAATCAATAGTCACTGCCGGCGTAGCACGGTACACAGGGTCTGACGTCACAGCTGACCTCGCCTCGGCCGAGGCGGCCACTGGCATGGAGGCACAGTCCGATGTCAACACTACAGCTCGCTCACATGAAAAAGCGGTCTGCCGAGTACGCGTGCTAGCAGCGGTCACTACAGCACTCTCGCCGCGAGGCTGGGTAAGTGTGTACTTGTCTGCTGATATCATCTCCGCAGCGCGCTCGCTGGCAGTCGGCTGAACGAGTGTATTAGTAGCAGGAGCCTTATCGGCGTGCGTTGCAAGCTGTGCGACCGTTCGCTGTCCTGCCGCATATCATCCCGCACTTGCATCTCTTGTCTGTCAGCATCGGCGCGTTGATTATCGATCATATCGCGCATTAATTCCACAAGCGGATCTACTGCTAGCTGTGAGTTTGTTGACATCCGGCCGCTCGCGCGAGAGTGTACATCAGCCCGGCGTACACTTGCTGCAGACTGTCGGCTAACAGAACGCAGCTATCGATGACTGAAGGTGGTTGCGCGCGTACTCTGTGCCCACGAGGCAGCTTGCAACTGTTGACCGTCAGTTCGAATGCCGGCAAATGGTGAAGTCGCACGCGGCGGTGTCGTGGACAAATAACTGAAAGCTGTCGGCGGCAAAGGGCTGCCACTGTCACGAAAATAGCTCGACACCTCGGCATCTTGCGCTAGGTCCGAAAAATCTGCGTGCACACTTGGTCCGTTCATCTACACATTTGCCTGCACAACTACATTATCAGAATCATTAACACCAGAAGATACGCCAACATTAACATCAGTCAACTGCTGCTAAACATTAGCGGCAGTAGTGACAACATTCACAAAATTCGACTGAACATTTTGTGCAAAATCAACTCCAGGAATATTTCGTGCAAAATCAGCATCAGAAACATTTCGCGCAAAGTCAACATCAAAGACATCCCGCGCGAAAGCAACATCAAAAACATTTTGCGCAAATTCAACATTAGAAATATTTCGCGCAAACTCGGCATTAAAGACAATAGCAGTGGCATTCACAACAGTCAATTTTTTTTCCGAAAATGCAGCTGCAGGGGTGATCGACTCGGTCACTGTGTTTATTCCCCGTACGCTATCGAAACTTAATGTCTCTTGGCAGAAGCTCGCCATTGTAGGAGCTGGTGTCAATGTAGGAGCTGAACGGTCGCCGCCGCCACTGCCGGCGACGGCGCTAGCGATGGCTAAGCTATCCGCGGTAGTTAATGATAGACTTTGGGTAGAAACTGAAACCGATCGTCGTCTTACATTATATTCGCTAGTATCTAAGCTGTGGGCCTGATCTGAACTACCAGAAGAGTTTCCTAAGTCTTTCCGACAAAGTGTCGGACTCCTACTGGACTTAAAATCCGCCTCCGGTGGGAGGTAGGATCCTTTAGCAAGGGAAACCGCTGAGGACCTCGAGTCGATATCCCCGAAATTAGAGGAATTCAACTAAAAACAAATCGTGCCTAAGGGAACTTTGACAATTGACAGAATTTGACAATAGAGCCAAAGCGGTAAGATTCTTATGAACGGACAATTAAATAAAAACCGGAAATAGTGACCGCTCGCACCTTGCCGGAACGGGTGTAGTCGAATCGGACAAACAACACGAACACAGAAGTCCGGAAGAAGAGGAAGACAAGTCTTCAGCAAACAGCGAACACA
>Ga0209367_1010749_pt1 | contig 12220 bp, 9 predicted proteins | sample WorMetLIZISLAND2_FD_187412 | JGI IMG/M metagenome (GOLD analysis project Ga0209367, IMG submission 187412) | Marine gutless worms symbiont microbial communities from Max Planck institute for Marine Microbiology, Germany - Olavius geniculatus... ... | reverse complement strand
TGGGTGTAGTTTTAGCTTACGCGCGATTTTATTAGCAGGCCAATCAGTGACATTTATTTAATATTATTATGCTTATTAGCATAAGCTAGCAAAAACGCAACATGAGCTACCCAACGCACGTCGAATCAGTAAATTTATATTTTATCACAATTACCATTAAAACGCTTCAGTATTTTTGATTTGAGCCATGACTATCTTATTTAAAGTTACAGCTACAGTGATTGGTTTAGTTCCATTTAGTCTATGCTAGACTTCAAGTAACAATGATTGTTTTTAGTAATTAGTTAGGCACAGGATATTTGACCGGCAGCCGGTCAGATATTTTATAGGCTATATGACCGGTAAAATTTTGTCACCGGTCAAACGCGCCTGGTCATGACCGGTCAAATATCCGGCTCTGTGAGGGCCGCATGTTTGACCGGTCACCGTTTTGCCATTGCCTGGAGCAACCTCTAATATACCACCCATACTGTAGATTAATAATGGTGTTTACTGTTGTTCCTATACATTTGTGAAAAACACTAAGCCGAACCCAAACCCTAGCTATAACCCTAACCCTAATCCTAAGCCCTAAACACTACGCCATAATATCAACGCAAGTTCTAGTCATTAGCGCGTACACCATCTATAAAGTCATTCGCTAGGTGGCGAATGCGATTTTTTCGTTTTGACCGGTCAAATAGTCACCGCGAATTAGTTAGGTTGCATTTTTGTTTAACTTTGCAGGGAAAAGGAGTGCTGCTTACTTTCTGGCTGATTGGGAAAAATCCAAGCAAGGCTACTGGCGCACAACGTTAAATCTACACGTAGGCCTAGATTGCTGTTGTAGAATGTGCTTTGGTTATGTCCGTATCGTTGTCAGTTTTTCGTCGCACAACGAAACTCGGTTATCCGCATCGTACAGTCCGACATTCCAATGTACGTCTTACCTGTCTTAGTGTCGATGACTTACTGACAACGTTTGTCTGATATGATATCTGATTGTTATTTCCATAGATGTTAAAAACATTGATTTGCAAATAAAAACAGTAAAACATGTTTTTTTCACTTTTACAAACATGTGAAAAACATACATAAACATTAAACTACATTTAGCACAATAACATGTTCAAAACAAAAACCTACCATTTGTGACGACTAAAGAATGTTATTATGTAACCGTGATTATGGTACAAATCGAAAACAACACTAAGCGAAATTTGCCGATGAAAAATGCATAATATTTGTAATTTTGTACGTTTATGTTTTAAAAAGAACAAAAAAACGACATTAAAAACAAAACAAAAAACATCACACAAAAACATAAAAAAATGTTTTTGAACTTTTATAAAAAACATAAAAATGTTTTTACATCTATGTTTTTTTTCTGTATTTCATCGCGCGAACGGTAACTTGATTGCTAAATCTACTCGTAAAAGTGCATCGATTAAAATGTCATGCCCAGGGATGTGGTCTCGGTCGAGACGTTTCGGTCTCGAGACGGTCTCGAGACGTACTAACGTTTCGTCTCGGTCTCGTCTCGATCTCGGACCGATGCGTCTCGGGTCTCGTCTCGGTCTCGGCTCAAAAGGTCTCATGCACATCCCTAGCCATACCGTTATGCGATTAAGCCCCCTATGTTTTAAATACTTAGCTATTTCGCGGGTTGGTAGTTTTGAATATATTCATATCGCTTAACGCTAAATGTGTTGCTACTATTGACCGGGCTAGCACGGATAGAAACAAGAAATTTGAGCTAATGCTCACGAAACGCGCGAACGCCTATAGCAGTTTCTGGACAACAACGGTAAAATAACGGATTTTACGGAGGTACCGCTCTTTGATGCCGTCGTGCGCAAGTGTCCTTGAATCTACGTTTGATGTTGAAAATTTCATACGCAGCTTGTCCATGTCTATCTCAATTAGTTTCGGCGCAATTCGCTTTTGAAATGTGTTTCGCAGCCCAAAATCGCCAGAAAAAAATCCATGAACCCCCTATTTTGGCGTTCAATGTCATCCAAGGTCATCGCAATTGGTGGCAATCGAGAGCCAGTGTACGACTTCCTATTAGTGATTAATAGTAACCTAGGCTCTATTTCTCACCGTTACTGAGATACAGCGACTTATTGGCCAAAAATCGCAAATTTTACCCACCCCCTCTCATTTAGCGGCTATGTTCGGGTGACCTTTTTCGAATTTATGGAAAAGCTCTACGGTTCCTGAAACTAGAGTCTTCCAGGCAGCCGATGGTGAAGATTTGGTGATCCTAGCTTGCACCGTTTTTTGACTGATCCACCCGTGTGACGGACAGACAGACGGACAGACGGACGGACAGAATTGCGATGGCTAAAACGCGCTGAAAGCAGCTACTGCTTTCGCGCGTAAAAAAGTCTGTATAGCTTGCGATAGCGTAGACCTATATGTATTTGTGTGGGTAAATACACGTGCACATTTGAAACCGCCCAAATGCAGGTGATCAAATTTTTATGTTCACCTTTATTAGTATTAGCTAACTTGATTTAAATAGCGTTTCTAGCGTATACATGAATCAACTGTATGTTAGAACAACACGCATAAAAATAATTAATCACAATAAAAATTGTTATGAATTTTTGAATCTGTTAACGTTGTTCGAAAATTTGAACCGTTAAATTTTGGATACATTTATGCAATTTACAACGTCGGCATTTTTGTGGTTATTCCGTACTGGTTATGGACAAAAATTCAAATACTTGACTCACTTTTTCATGGCACGTAAACTGCCGTAATATGTAAAAACTTCATACGCTTACAGCAAAGCATCGGTATAAACGTTTCCGTGCGATTTGGGTTGTTAATCATATACTTATGTCACTGTAATACTTTAACCCTATAGTGTGTTGCATGGCATCGTAACTTTATTTTTAGTTATTCACCTACCGTTAAGGTCGAACCTTTGGTACGATGTGTCTGTCTGTCCGTAGTAGTTTGTCGTCAACGTCTGTAAGGCATGTATTGTGATTAAACGGTAGGTCTTACCGGAAAACTTATCACACATTTAATTAACCTGATATGACGGCTTTCGGCGTGCAAAATTGCAGCCATCCAGTGCAAGGGAAACATTTTCAAATTTGGGATGGAACCAAAAAGAGGGTACGAAAAATGTGCGTTTTTAAAGGACAAGTCGCTTTATCTCAGAATACAATACAATGCAATACAATAAAGAATTTGCACTCACAAACTGACAAACAAACTGTCAGTTTAATCTAGCACATAAACTAAAAAAGCTAATGTTTAAAAGAAAAATGAAATGAGAGATACTGAGAATATAAATAGTGTTAAATGTAAAACTGACAAAATTCGAAAAATGACTGAAGGAAAGACAACTAAAACAAAAAAAAACTAAAAAGGTAAGAAATAAAGAATAATAATGAAAACTAGAAGTCAGAAAAAACTGAACAGAGTAAACATAAAAACCGTCAGCAGGTCCGAATAGCCAGAAAAAATGAGAGATAGAGCCAAGGTTAATATTGATCACTAATAGGAAGTTGCATGAGCCCTTTCAGATGACACGAAAATTATCGACCTTAAATGACATTGAAGGGTCATTACGCAGTCTGTTATGCCAATCGTGCAGATTTTGTAACTAAACTGTACGTCGTAGGGGGTCGGCGATGGAACCGTTGGATAGGGCGATAATTGGTTTCTAAAGGTTGTCAAAGGCTGTCATTTTTATTCAATAACTCAGTGAAACATTAACCGATTTTAATAATTCTTGGCATGCGATATCGCGAAAAAAACTCGAGCAAATGACCAGTTTTAACCACCTTGCCTTAAGACTGTTGTTATGTAGCGTACCTGCCGTTTACTAAAGTAAACTGCCATGTAACCATGTTTCTATCTGCAGCAGTTTGGCCGCAATTTTAAATGCAGTGTTGCTGGATGCAGCCATCATACATGTGCGCCGAATTAACGTATCGTATCCTAGCGTTGATTGTAGCGCTCATTATAGCAGCGTCACCATAACATGTATGGAGCAGTCACTCTGGGAAAACGTTTTTTTTCGCGACCAGAAATCAGACGCTGCTCTGGATATTGGCGCTCTGGATATCGGCTAAGCCAAACAGCGTGGCAAGATCTGGATCGGATTGCTGTAGACGAATAAGCTCCTTGCGATCGACCAAGTTGAAATTCGACAAAGAAGACAATTTGCTGTTTTCCTCGAAGAGCGACGAAACATCCGTAACAGGATCGGAAACTGTATCGGCTGCTGGTTGAAGTTCCACTGGCGAATCGTCTGCTACAGTTGCAGTAACGGAATCAGAGACAATATCGTCTGCCGGCGAATCATCGGCTGCAGATGCAATAACAGCATCAGATACAACTTCTGCCTGTTTTCGCAATGCAGCTGTTTGTGAACGAGTGACGACGTTCACGTCCAAGGTCGGCGGATCTGGACACAAATCATTACCGAGAAAAATGGCAACACCTGTTGGTAAAGTTGACACAAGCCCACAAAAATAAATACCAGCACAAAATGGACTACGTAAGGTAATCTCTACTGACGGTACGGAGACCACATCACCAGTAACGCCGCGGATAAGTCGACACTCGTCAATGGTAAGTAGTCTTGATCGGATAAGACAGGCTACATACAAGTGTCTGTATCACGTAATACGTTGACAGTTTTCTGCGAAAGATTTGGGCGGACAACCGTAGCCGGTCGCACAATGTTGTGTAAAACCAGGCTCAACAGGATCGGCTTGTTCGAACTTGACGACAGGATCTGGAACAAGCTGATCTGATTGCTGACACCGGACTGTCGAAATCAGTTGCACTGGTGCAGCGTCGGAAGATGTTGATGCTCCAGATAGCTTGGCAAGACGCTTTTTGCAATGAGCAAGAATATGTCCAGGCTTTTTGCGGTAATAACACATAACCTTGGTGCCAGAAAGTGCTGCAGCTTTCTTCTGAGGTTCCGGCGACTTCTGACTGCTTTGTAAAGTAGTCGCGGCATTTTCAGGTGGTTTATTCCCGGATTGTGACACAATCTGCTTAGGTTTACCTTCATGCGGCTTCTGATCCCCACGGCTAGCTCGTTGTACTGCATTATACTGATTCGTAAGCTGTTTCGGTCAATGTCTTTGGTTTTTGATCCAATAGCCACATGCACAGATCGCCATCTATACAGTTTTGGAACTGCTCCATCATGAAAAGTTCCCGTAGTCGTTCGAGCTTGTCGTAAGCTTTTTCACTTTTCAGCCATTTTTTAAACTGCGTTTCCAGCCGGAAGGCACACTCCGAGAAAGTCTCATGGCGATTCATCGTCATCCCGCGGAATCGTTTCCGGTAGACTTCTGGGACAACGGAATAGGCTGTCAGTAGTGCCTCCTTCAACGTAAAGTTTAACTTTTGACACTGTTGGACAGACAATTCCGTAAAAACCTTCAGGGCCTTCCCTGTTGAATGAGTTTGCAGAACTGCGGCATACTTGTCTTTTGGAAACGCATTCAACTCCGCGATCTTCTCAAACGAGATAAAAAAATGACTCGATGCCGTGTTCGGTGAACGTTGGTATGAGCTTTACGGCGGTATCTACGCGTAACGGAGATGGACGACTTTGTGCCGGCTCGGTTCCCGCAAGTCCAGCTTCAAGTTTTAGACGACGAAGTTCCAGCTGATGTTGGCGATCACGTTCACGTTCTCGTTCGCTTTCACGTTCTTCCAGCTCCATCCGTCAAATCTCCAGCTCCATTTTTATGTCCATTTGACATACTTAAAGCTCGGACGGTTCTGCAGATGGATCTGCTACTTTAGTGGTCGCATCGACAGAGGTCCCAACCTTCGACGTTCTGTCTCGACCCACTGCAACGGTCACTTCCGGTTGTTAGTGTTCTTCCGTGAAGACCTTTGGTCTGGCTCTCAAAACTGGCCATGGATCCTGTTCCCGCAGTGCGTCTTGCTGTACAGCTGACTGATCTGCGTCGCTATCTAGATTGGCACATTCATCTCGTTCTTTACGCTCTGCTGGCAGTGTTCGATTTGTCGGGAGGATTGGGGGGGGGGTTTAACCCCCCCACTGGACAAGGACAACCTCCCCACTGGTGGCAGTCTGGGGGGGGTCGGCTTCGACCCCCCCCCCTTGACTTTCCCATGCAGACCTGAAAATGAAAAAGGACAGAAAATGTGCATTTCTCTTTTTGCTAGAGCCGCTCTTTGACTCTAAAATATGCTTAAAATGCGTTTGCGGCCGGGGCTCCGCCCCGGACCCCGCTGGGGGAGCTCACGAAGCTCCCCCAGACCCCCTAGTCGGCCTCACTCCTCTCGGCGCCTTCACTCTCGCGCCTTCGGCGCTCCCAGCCGGCGACCCCCCACTGTTTTTTGGACAAATCGAACACTGTCTGCTGGTGGACTAGGTTGAGCGGTTGACGGAGCTATAGCTTCGGCTTGTGACGCACTGAGTGTCGTCATCGTTGCAGTTTTCTGGCCGAGGGTCTGCAACAAAACTGCTTGCAGCTGTGTCTTATTCAAACCGGATATAAGACGAACACGTTGTCTGAGCTCACAACGTAATTCATCTACGGTCATGGCTGCCATATCAGCTTTTGTGAGTATAACATCATCATCCCCTGATCCTGACTCGGCCGTGATGATAATAGATACATAATACAGTGTATTAGTCGGCAAAGAACGCGGGGTATAACAAAATGTAGGCTAATAATAGTAAGTTGCCACATCCTTATTAAGCAACTAATTAATACGACAACCACGCTGTGAGGTACGAAAATGGGTGCATGTGACAGAGTGGCAGACAGACAGACTCTGTTTTCGGCTGAGTCCTAAGACTATTTGGCACTTACTGCTAGCAACTGTGGGCTGGCTATTAAGTAACCTGGTTGACAACGAAGGTTAGAATTAACGGACACCGAAGTGTATCTAACCGCAACCAATAATTAACTACAAGGCTGGCTAAATCAAACTACGTAGCCCACACGTAGCGCTCAACTTTTAGTTATTAACAAGACGTAAACCCGTTACTGGCGTAACCTGGACTATAAATGAGCAAGACGTCCCACCCGCTAGTGGTAAAAAGTCTGCTCTATCGTCTAGGTAGTGAGTGAAAAGCCTAACACTAACCTATGTGCCCAGCACTGCAGCTTACTTATAAGTTACCGTGGCACGAGATACACACACGGTAATACATGACTTATAAGTGAACACGATAAGGTTAACTCCGCAACTAAACGACGACATAATAAACAAGCGAATGAAACTGAACGTTACACTACGACTATGACAAAACAAGCCTACTGTAACGACAATTTAACGATTACTGATAATGGTAAAAAGTTCTGAATGTTAACGGTCAATACCAGACATTAACAGGCAATCCCATCGACTGTTCACGATTGACAAAATGTAAGCGGTCCTAACAAGATATTGAAGTTCTTGCATAGGGCTATTTTCACTGCCACACACTAGACACAGCCAAACGGGCTCGTTACAACCTGTTCTCGCCGCTGATACGGGATTTCCGGCTTTTTGCTTTTGTGCACACACTGGTTAATAACGATGATCTCTTAAGACTGACACCGTAAAAAGACAGTGTTAATTCGTCAGTAATGAGACAACACCAAACAATAAGCTTTAGAAACAGCAGCATGAACACGGTCCTGTGTATTTACACCTATAAGTACTACGTGGTTTACACATTACACAGGTAGGCCAAAAACGCTGAACAGCATTTGCATTGTACGATGACATATTATAAAAGCTTACGTGACATATTGGACGAGGTGGATAATGAACGGAAAAAATGGTAAATGAGTTAGAAGACCTACACCATACATTAATAACGGCATCCTGTCAACACTGTTCAACACACGACATGACTTAGCCTGTAGGTAGGCATTATAATACGTTTTTGTCGTGACATGTATGCGATTGTATCATCTCGAGCTATTAGTCACGTAAATTATGGAACACTCATTATTGCGGGCGCAACAGGCGGTCGACCGCCCACGTGGAAAACCGATGATACTGACATGAGTCGAGCATCTCAAGACGTTCAGTTAGCGACACGATGGGTCGTAGATGTTGGTCGCTGTGGCTACTGCCGCTGGTACTTGGTCTACAGATCAACCAGGCTGACTCATCACTACCCGCCAACAACACCATCCGCATGGGCTATCTTGCATCATACCTACAAGAAGGAGGAGCCATCAACGTTGCTATTGAACAAGCTCAGAATGACGGTCTCCTCCGCGGCTTTAACTTCAGGTTGAAAATTTGATACAGTGACGACATGACTTATATGACGACATGTTATATTCGGTAAAAATCACAAAATGTTTTTCAGTAAAACTAATAATGTTGCGTTTACATTTACATCTCGTGTATACGAAATTGCATACAATTCGTTATTTTATGCTTTTACGTTGTATTATGCGTGGCGTTTATTGAAAAATATGTTTACTTTGCAATAAAGAAAGTGATAAAATGCAGTGAGTAGGCTACATAAATATTATAAATTTTTATGCCGATGTTAACTCACGAAGCATTGTTAGACCCCACAATGTCAGTTCTTTTTTTATTGCTGAAAAGGTGTAATTGAAAAACTTTAAAAATGTCAGCGAAAGTACACGGGAAAGCAGTTTTTCTCACTGCTTTTTTACAAAGTTTTATTCGTTCGCTACAAACATTTGGATACTAAACGTACCGTTGGCAAGTGACTTACAAAGAAATGCTAATTTTGAGAGACAAGAAAATAGCACAATACTATTGTACAATCATAATAGTTATGCCTAGTGGTGTTAAAATTTGCATCCTTTTGTGTAGTGCAATGCGTTCTATGCACACACGGGTTTCGTTAATATTTTTATCTTTCTGTGCCAAATAATTATTTTAAAAAAAGCTACGCAATGTTGTTTTTAAACATAGAAATAGCACATGGTTTTATAATGTTTTCTTTAACACAATTTTGTTTGTTTTTTTTGCACGCTGCGCTGCCATTATTTACATTGTTGAGTTATGTTTATTTTTCGTCGAAGCAAAACATACATGATGCTTGACCATTGTATGCCGAAGAACGGGACATTTTCAACGCTGGAAATGCTTCTCAGCCAAGACGTTGACGTCGTTTTTGGACCGGTCTGCTCTACGGGTAAGTGTACCTTGCAGCAATATGGGTCCACGTCAATAAATTAATACTGACATACCAAAAAAAACATCAAAGTTTAGTGGCTAATTCATGTTATCAAATATACAGTGTACAATTACAAACCATTCTAACCTGATATTACAGTGAGTATGGTTTTTTTGAGTTGGAAACTGCGTAGTGGTAACCTGTTCTGGTTATGGTGCATGTTACGGTAGAGTAGAAATATTGCAACAGTGAGCCTAATAAAGTGATCTAAAAACCGTACATCTTTGTGTCATCTTTGCAGAATATTACAAGCTGAGCAGTTTTTAATCGGGTAGATTATTGCGAGTACCAGTATTACTGCCGTCTGTGTGTGTATTTTGCGGCATATGCAGTGTGTGTAACTGCTGGGTATCTGCTGTCGTACTATAATCGGCCGATGTTTCCGGAGTGGTGCAGCCACGGTTCTTGGGAAGATGACACAATGGTGCGTATTGCCGGGTCGTATCTGGGATTCGCCCTGACGTTCAAGGCGGTCGCTGACCACTACGGCTGGAAACACATTGTGCTGCTGTCCAACGATGATACTACGAAGATTTGCTGGTACGGATCGAAGTCATTCGACGAAGTTTTTACCAACAACGAAAACTACACCTTCACTTGGCTCAGAGTTGGTTCTGACCCATCGGACAAACAAATCGACTATATTCTGCGTGAGATACGATCACAGACACGCGGTATTCTTACGTTCACTTACTAATACATTTTCTTATTTTTGCTGTTAGGCGACGTGACTACAGAGTGGGCCATGAATGACATGTTTTTGGTATTTGAATGAATGAATGAATGAACGTTTATTAGTATTGGAGCCAAAAGGCTGGATTGCGACAATACATACAATCATTGCAATACAATAGGCCTACATGAATGCAGTGTCACATATAAAATGTCAGATAAAATAAAATGTAGTTAACGATCGCAAAAAAGCTAGATAAAATGTTATTGAAATCTATTAATAATAATTAATACAGAACGGGATATTTTCAAAAAAAATTTAGTTCGTGCGAAGTAGTGTTCGAAAGTTTGTGATTAACGCAGTTAATTAACAATATTTTTGATCGTTCTTATGGCTTCAGCAGGTAGTGCAGACATGAGCTTTCGTTAAGAGCATTGCGCCGGAAAATCGTCGCGCGAGTAGATCTCGGCGTCCCTCCAACTTATCAGCTTTAGCAACGACTAGAGAACCACTATAGTCCAAGTGCGGATAAATGATTCGCATGGCTCGCTTCTGTAGTTACTCAATTGATTCCGTTTGTGCAACAGTTAAACTTGAGTGCCATACTGGACTGGGGTACTCTAGAACAGGCTGTACAATCGTGTTATAGAAACACAGCAAGTTGCTGTTCCAGCGCCAGCTCGCTTTAGTTGTTTCAGAAAGTATAGCTGAGATGCGGCCTTCGATAAAATCACGTTGACGTGCTGGGCCCACTTTAAGTCATTACTGATATGAACACCCAAGCAACTTGAATTTGTCGACTCGCTGGATCGGCTGGCTATTAAACACAACAGGCGGCATGGACACTTTCAGTGCTCTGACAATCAGCATTTCCCTGGTCTTTTGACATTGATTGACATTGATTATCATGCCGATGTTGGTCGTCTGTCCAGTTAGTTCATCAACATGTGATTGCATGCTGCTAGTTGATGCCTGGTTGAGGAACTATGTCAATGTAGTATCGTCTACGCATTTGTGAGTCACATAAGCTGCTTCCAGTCCGCGAATCAACATAATGAACGTCAGTGGACCTAGGTACGACCTTTGAGGCGTTCCGGCGATGACTGGCAGCCAGTCCGACAACATGTCGCCTATCTTGACCTGCTGATATCGCCTTTAAAAAAATGCGCACATCCATCAAACAATAATGTCTAAGAGTCCGAGTGATCGCATCTTGTCCACCAGTATGTTATGATCGACGTGATCGAATGCTTTGGCAAAATCAACAATCAGAATTCGCACTGATTGGCCTTTGTCAACAGCACTGTGCCAGTGATGTGTCATATTGACCAAAGCATGTGTCGTCAACTTCTTCCTGAAAGCACCATACTGGCTGCTGTCAGTCTTGCTGTCAATATGCTGCATGATCCAACAACCAACAAATGTCTCCAGCACTTTTCCAAGTGTTGAAATTAATAAAGTGTGTCTCAGATCAGTTTCAATGGACTGTGGCGGACTGACTTTTGGCACCGGTATGATATTGGCTTCTTTCCATTGTGTTGGCACACAGCTTACACCGATCGATGCATCAAAGATAGCACACACGGGACCCGACAGGTAAGAGCAAAAGTCGCAGTAACTCCTATTTCACTATAAATGTACAAAAAGGTGATATCACTCACCATCACATCGCCTAACTGTCAATGTGCTGTTGAATAATATCACTTTTTTATGATTTTTGCTGTTTTCGATGTGTCACTCATTGCATGTCGCCGTTAACAATTGTATAAACTGATGTCTTGTACATTTATATTTGCTGTTTTATTACAATAACAAATTTTTTATGTTGATGATCAATTATAAACTATCTGTTTTACACGGCCATGAAAACAATAAACCTTAAATATTATGGGGTCACGATTTTGATCTTTAAGTTTCACGTGACGTCATCGGTCAAAGATTTTGGGGTCACGAGTTTGACCTTTTGGGGTCACGTGACGTCATCGGTCACGTGACCATTGGACTCGGCATATGTGATTTTCTATTGGTGGTCCATTGGAACCAAGCGTCTATCTTGCACCGTTACGGAGATATTGGGCCCCAAAGATAATGGGGTCACGAGTTTGACCTTTTGGGGTCACGTGACGTCATCGGTCACGTGACCATTTGACTCGACATATGTGGTTTTTTATTGGTGGTTCATTGGAACCATGCGTCTATCTTCCACCGTTACAGAGATAGACAGCCTCAAAGTTGCATTTGCCCATGTTAAAGGCCAAAAGATCACTGCGCATGCTCCGTGTCACGTGACCTATAGGTAGGGGGGCCAAAATGACCACATATTTGGAATTCCCAAGTCTATATTGCCTATTCACTATGCAACTTTTATGGGCCTACGATGACGA
>Ga0209367_1010748_pt1 | contig 12220 bp, 5 predicted proteins | sample WorMetLIZISLAND2_FD_187412 | JGI IMG/M metagenome (GOLD analysis project Ga0209367, IMG submission 187412) | Marine gutless worms symbiont microbial communities from Max Planck institute for Marine Microbiology, Germany - Olavius geniculatus... ... | reverse complement strand
GTGTACGATTTCCTATTAGTGATTAATAGTAACCTAGGCCTTATCTCGCACCGTTACTGAGATACAGCGAGTTATTGGCCGAAAATCGCAAATTTTGACCACCCCCCTCTCACTTAGCGCCCTCGCTCGGGGTGACCCCCTTCGAATTTATGGAAAAGCTTTACGGTTCCTGAAACTAGAGTCTTCCAGGCAGCGACGGTGAAGATTTGGTGATCCTAGCTTGGACCGTTTTTGCCTGATCCACCCCTGTGACGGACAGACAGACAGAATTGCGATGGCTAAGACGCGCTGAAAGCAGTAGCTGCTTTCGCGCGTAAAAATGACAGATATGACAGTCGTATTAGCATTAGTTTCACTACAGCTAAACTATGTTACTTGCCTGTCTGAGTGATTCAAGTTGAGCGAGTCGCTTCCTCAGCGTTTCGTTGCGTGCCTGAACAACGTCGCTGAGACCCTGAACATAGACGATGAACAATTTGCGTTTAGGCTAAAAGTTTCATAAATTTCACAATTTTTAAAAAATATTTCGTAACCTCGTTCTTTAACATTCATTGAAATATTCTGATTAAGTCACAGCTTGAAAATGTCAGCCAAGTAAGCAGCTGAATGTATGATTAAGCGTAGTAGGGCCTATAGGGCCCTATACGTATTATGTAGCCAACAGTAAACATAACCCCAATCCGAGCAAGATCGCTGCAGAATGCAGAAATAAATCGAAAAAAATACCTCATTACTTTGGATAACAAACTGAATGTGGTCCCCACACAAATGCGCAAATATATGCGTGATTTTTTTCGAAAATTTTACACCTGTCTGAAATTATCGAAGATTTCGTCACCAAACCTTCAGCCCAAAGTTTCACGCTGAGAAAATTTCGCGAGATTTTTTATCCATCGTTACCTGTACATCCTGCTGCTGTTGGCGTAGCAGCGTCGCTATCTCGGTGGCCTTGTGGTCGGCGTGCTCGTTGACGATACACACCGTACAGACGATTGTGCGACAGCTCAGACAGAAATAATTGCCCCGCTCGCTCGTGTGCTTCTTGCAGTACAGCGAGTCGGGCATACTCAGAGCCACGTTGTCGCGTCTTACAGTCTGCACAGATAAACAAGAAATCTGAGCTAATGCTCATGAAGCGCGCGAGAGCCCCTGTTCGCAGGTAATTTTGGTTTATGTCCATCCATTTTGTTTCAGTTCACTATTCTGCAGTCGAAAATCGCAAAAATTCACTAAAACTCTAAACTAAAATTTTGGGGTTAAAGGTCATTCAAAGTTACTGATGTTAATAGCACTAAAAAGCACATTACCAGTGCTTGTTATGATAGGTAGCACGTCTGTGCTTATCCGCAAGCGTTTTCACGCTAGACAAGCGAATAGCGAAAAAATCACCATTTTTTAAAGGAGTACCCGGCTTTGACACCCGCGTGCGCCGGCCTCGTTGAACATAGAAGATGGGACCTAGACCGCTAAAATCCATGTTCAATGCTGAAAATTTCATATGCAGGTTGTCTTGGTCTATCTCCCGCCATTTCGGCGCAATTCACCCTTAAAATGTGCGTCGCAGTCCAAAATCGCGAAAAATTCACTAAAACCCTTTATTTTAGGGGTTCAAGGTCATTCAAGATCATCGATGTTGACATTTCTAAGAAGCTCATCACCAGCGCTTGTAGTGATAAACAGCATGTCTGTGCCTATCTGCAACCATTTTCATGGCAGACGAGCCAATAGCGGCAAAATAACGTCTTTGTAGGGCTAGTGCCCCTTTTTCTCCCCCTCGTTCGTGCGGACCCCCTAAACCCAGCAGCATAAAATTTTGTCGCAAATACTAGAAAACCCAAGCTATTATATGGTAAAAATCCGAAATCTCTATCTTACCTGGTCTTGGAACGGTACCGGGACGTGACAGACACAAGACACAAGACACCAAGACAGAATTACCATAGCTAATAGGCGCTATAGCTAGTAGCTAAAATCACGCGCGTAAAAATTACCTTCCAGCATTCAATTTTCTTAGGCCTACAGCTAGCAACAGCAACAACAGGAATTGTAAAACTATGTCGGCCTAGCGACAACATAAGTCGTCCGTTTGACTTTGACCCTTTAAACTGAAAACTGCCATGTCCTGTCTTGGAAAACGTTCACTCCAGTGTGCCTTTTGGTTTCCGAGTTAGAAGGCCGTACGGGACAGATGGACAAACGGACGGACAGACGTACGAACGCACAAGCAAGACCCGTAGTGTGGTCTATTAGGACGGCCGCATAGTAAGGGCCACAGTAATTTGGCGGCGCGTTACGAGCGCGTTATTATGAAAATGGACGGGATAGCGCACGGGTCGGTTACCTTATAGGGTGTTTACACGATCCAGCTAACGTCCAGCATTAGCACGTGTATTTTAAATACATTTGCTGGAAGTTTGCTGGACGTTTGCTGGATCGTGTAAACATCCTATTAGCCTACTTTGGTTACGGCACTGCTGAGTTTCTCCTATAGGGTGTCTGTAAAATAATAACCAATACGTATAGTCAAAGACTAACGCTAGCACTTACTTTGTGGTTCTGGAACAGGGCATTGCGGCTATGTTTCTGAAGACACGACTCGCAGTAGCCCATTGAGCAGTTTGTGCAGTAATACTGGGCCTACATATACACCGTTACAAACACATCGATTACCTTTACGAGCTTACTTAGCCTCTCTCGTGATGCGATGTTTACTGATTAGTGTAAAGAAAATAAATCGGGCAATAAAATCATCATCATCGTCGTCGTCGTCGTCATCATGAACAAAACACAACAACAGCAACAGTCACACTACTCTACGAAGTTACGAAGTCAGTGGAAGCCAGTGGCTTTGAGTAGCCTATCCTTTTGCAGATTACCCGGCGTATGTTATGGCGGGCTACTGTGTTTTCACCAAGAATAAGACTGCTGTTGCTGTTGTTGTTACACGCCTACGTGTCAGACGCACTCCTGGCTATTTTGCAATCAGTACCGTAAATAAAGTTTATTAGAAAGAATTGATACAGCCGCGCAAATGTCGTTTTGAAATTAAGACAGAAAGCCACCAGAGAACGACAAAGGTGAGTATCAACTAATAATAGTTACGTCGACGGTTTTCTTCTGAGCCTGGCACGGGCCGCAGACTTTGCCGCTGTGGTTGTTATTGTGTTGTTGTTGCTGCTGCTGCTCGCGAACGTACATAGACCGGAACATCTCTTCCATCTTCTGAATCTTGAAGTCGTTCCGCAGTCCAGAGACGCCGGTCGGAGGCAGCGTCGTCATCTCACGACACGTCGGACAAGGTAACTTACCTGTACAAATGTAATGAAATCAATGTACGTTTGCAGTATCTGTGTTGCAGCCGAAGGGCTGGATTGCGTCAATACAATGTCATACAATGCAATACAATACAATACAATACAATACAATACACGAATACAGTGTCATATAACATGTTAGATAAAATACTGACAAAATAAAACAGCCATATTTCAACCACGTACATTACTGAATAAAGTTTTGTAAACTACACGAAAACGTGAGGGCTGTTCCCGGTCGTATATTTAAGCTGCGATACTGAAATAAAAAAGCGAACAGAGAAGCTACATGCCAAACCGGTGGAAGTGACTTTTGTGGAACTATGAAAGCCATTATTGGCTATGCAATTTTGCTATGTTCATGTAAAAAAAGTCGTGCGTTTAGTTCATCTATGTGCTGCAAAAACGCAAAACATTTTATTTTGCTCCGAACATATTCCTTAAACGTCATTGTCATTCATGCCATTGAGATCTAATCGTTTTGCATATGCAAGCGTCGAAGTAATTTGTCGTAATTCGACAAACACGCCGTATAGATAATATCACGCAGAACCCCTGAGAGTCTGAACTTGTATTTGCAGACCGAAGTTTGACAAACAGACCAAAAATTTCCAAAATATTCCACTTCCGTACAAATTTTTTTCTGTGATACTAAGGGCAACGCGAGTGTCTGCGCCAGCGATGTCTCATGCTGTCCGCCGGCTTTAATAGCCAATAGCCGTGGTGCACATGCAGGTGTGTCAGGAGTGACCACGTAACAGTAACAATTGTCGCAATAGCCGACATCGTTAATGTTTCAGCGGTGCCGTCTAACATATACAAAATTGTCGAAATAGATTGATTTTAGTTTCACTTATTGTGATCTACCAGGGTAGGCTACTTTACAAGTTATTAGGTGAAAAATTCAACAAAAATTGCGATATCACGCTTGAGTTTTCACTGAAGATTAAGGCGCGATCTGAGTTTACAATTTACCCGGTACGGCGCGACTCTGTTGGTCGTATGACTTCTGGTAGCCGATGAGGCAGTCCGCGCAGAACGTGTGAGCACAGCGCAACATTTTCGGGTTTCGGTAGCTCTCGAAACAGATCATGCACTGTAGCAGTTCTTCCATCGCATCGCGAGTCGCCATGTTGACAGTGCGAGCAATGAGTGTTTACGCTATACATAAGCACAAACTCCATTCCTTTGATCTGTTGGGCGACAAGTCGTGCAACAAGCGGTACAACATAGCGACACGTAAGTACAGGGTGAGCCAAAAACGTGCCACTTTACTTTTGTCCATATCTTCGCCAATTATGGACCGATTTTTAAAATTTTTTCACTGGCACACTTTGCATACAATTTGCAATAATATGATTATTATTAATCCAACCACACCATAAATGCGTCTTTACACTACCTTGTGAAATATCAAGAAAATATGCATACATAACGATAATAACAAACAAACATTCTGGTAAAATTGAAAAGAAAACACTTCAGACCAACATTGCAGTGAATGGTCTGTATGACACTAGACTGTGTGGGTATAACACAGTCTAGTGTCATATGAATCATTCATCGCAATTTTGGTCTGAAGCGTTTTTTTATTTACCAAATTTCTGTCATTATCGTTAGTTTTTGCTTACATTTATATTTCACAAGATAGTGTAGAAACGCATTCACCGTGTGAAGTAATATGTAATAATCACATTATTGCACATTCGCCGTAGAGTGTGCCAGTGAAAGAATGTTGAAAATTGATCAATAACTGGCAAAGATATGGACAAAAGCAAAGTGGCACGTTTTCAGGGCTAACGGTGTATGTACAGATCTGTTGTAGATCTTCAATTTTTTCTGGTAAACTTTTGACTTACTGTAGATTTTTTACCGCTTGTAGCACAGCATATTGCACAATAAATTTACTACATATCCAAGTAAGTGGAGTGTTGGCAATAGTAGATACTGTCAGAGCGACAGCCGGGCAATATGTAGGCTGTTAGGCTTACAGTCAGTCTGGTCGCTCAAGCGTAACGTAAGGCTCTCTCTATCGACGAGCCGTGACATATGCCTATGTCATGCACGAGCATTTGAATCAGCCGGAAAATAATTAAAACTTTTTCGAATATGCAAGTATAAGCATATGGTATTATTTTGTACGACATAGTTTTGCTATTTCGTGTACGGTGACTTAATGATTATTAGTAATATATATTTATTAACAACAATACCGATAACAAATAACAACGACAACGACAATAATGTTATTATTATTTTTAAAAAATACTTAATTGTTGTTATTGCTAATTTGCTATCGCTTTGAAGTTGTTTTTGTAATTATTACCTTTGCCAAGGAGGTAATGTTTTGCCAGACTTTGTTTGTTTGTCTGTCTGTCTGTCTGTATTGCGTTAAAGGGGGCATAAGGCAACCGCTGGCAAAGTGAATATGGTGACGCCACCTGGCGAATAACATTGCCTTGGCGGAGGTACCTGCGGGCTATGACTGCTTTCTAGTTACTACTACGGCCATAGGCTATTGATACAACATAATACTGGGCCTAACATATTAAAATGCTGCAATATTGCAGCATTTTGATATACTACAGTGTACGTACACTGTGTCCGGAAAAAATAACTCCCTAGTCATCGTGTAATGGAAATGTCAAATCTAAACAAATTTGAGTAAAACGTTGCGCACTTAATTTACAATAAAGTGCCAAAACGACCACCAAATTTCGTTACAAAATATTATTTTTAGCAGAGTTATTAATTGTTGAATATCCCTAACAAAATATCCCCGTTACCAATATGGCGTTATATACGTAAACTCTTCTGTTGTCTGTACACTTGCGTAACTTCAACAGACAACATCTGATTTTGGCGAAATTTTACGTCCACAATAAAACACCTATTGGCAATCAAAGTGCCAAATTTCAGCCAAATCTGCCAAAGCAAACAATAGTTGCAGCGGCTTTTGTGAGGTCACCCCAAACACTTCAGTTTAGGGTCTTTGTGTATGGCGCCCGACACAAAGACCTGAAACTGAAGTGTTTAGGGATGACCTCACAAAAGCCACTGTAACTGTTGTTTGCGTTGGCGGATTTAGCTGAAATTTGGCTCTCTGATTGCTGGTAAATGACGCATTATTGGTGTAAAATTTTGCCGAAATCAATGTTGTTTGTTGGAGTTACGCAAATGTACAGTAACAGGGGTTTATTTAGTGTAACGCCATGTTGGTAACGGAGATATTTTGTTATCGATATTCAACAATTTAATAACGCCGCTGAGAAATAATATTTTTTCAACCAAATTTTGCTAAGTTTTGTTGTACACTGTCTAGGGTGTTACTTCCTGGACACAGTGCAGTCTAACAGTAGGCCTAAGTCCGTTTGTACAGTAGGACCTGTGACTTACCGTATTCAGTCGAGTTGTTACGGCGTATGCCTACTTATCTCTACTGTACCACAGCACAATATAAGGAAGTGATAAGCTAGCTATACAAAACATTTGAGTGTACGACAGCTGTCGGTTGGCTTCCTGACTCGTCAAATAATACGTTTATCGTGTTAGCATGCCAGTGCTGTTGCAGCTAGAGCATACGTGTCTGTCCGTCTGTCTGTCCGTTACACGCTGGCACCGTAACGAAACAACCTAAGCCAGGATCGTGAAATCTCACACATCTCATGGATACTACTTTTGGCTATCATATATATGTTCATTCAGAAAGTCGATTACACAGTTCATGCCTAGCTAGTCTGGGCGTTAATTGAGATTGCGGTATGGAAACTTAACCATTTTTGGCCTTCAAGTCGCTTTATTTTCAGATTGGCACAAAACAGTCTAATCAAGGTAGTCAGCACGATCGACCCAATATAAGGGCGCGCTTACGCAGACCTCTAGACGATTTTGCGCTGCTCTGTTGGCGTAACAGACTAGTGACGTCACGTTGCTAAGTCAGCCTCATACAACGAATTAGATTGTCTTAATAACGGCACATCTTCAGTGTAGTTAATCCTATAGCATCTTATCTAGACTACTCTGCTGACGAGACAGAATCAGACCGGCCGTCCAGGCAAAGACGCCATCATGTGTACACGAGGCAGCACGGAGCAGCAGTTTGATCCGTCTGCTGATGAACTGTGAGGTTTAATTTGCAACAACATAAGCCCTACATACGCTTTTGTAGAAGTCCATTTGTCCAAACGTTCTGTTGTGATTCAATCCTATTAACAATAAATTATTCCAACGTATAGGACGGTGAGACCTTGACGCAGTAGGCCCCATGATCACAACAGAGTTAGTAAAAAAATATAATACAATACACTGAATACACGCATATATTGCAGATCAGATCAAGGCATAATAATGTGAGTAGCCAGCCTAATGATAAAAGCACAGAATTTACTTAGAATCCCTCGATTCATCGACTTTCAAGGCCGGCTATAAGCCTACTGCGTCAAGGTCTCACCGTCCTATACGTTGGAATAATTTTCCCAAGAAACAGACAGACAGACACAGACAGTTTAACTTTGTTTTCAGTAGGCGTTCAGTTGCTTCGCTTGAGGGTTGAGGGTCGCCTAACGTCGGCTTTGTGTATATTTACGATCAGGATTGAAGTGCCTGTCGAGACACACTTCGAAGACACAAGCACTTTCTTTGAGGTACGCCTATACAAAGCCTGTCATGGTTATGGCGGTAGGTTAATGTTCGAGTTTGATAGGAATTACTGTGAAAGTGAGAAAGAAATTAAAAAAAATCCCCTAGCAATTCTTGGATTCGGAATTTTGGGTAATGACGTGGGCACAAAAACCCTGGATGCGGATCCGAAGTAAAATTAAATCGATGGTCCTTGGGCTATGCGTCACTTCGCCGTAAATTCAGAATAAATTTTCAAAATTTTGTAAGAGTTCTAGCGGACAATCAAGAAATAAATAAACGAATTAGTCAATCAATTTATTTATTTCTTAACTAAGTAAGTAAATCTGTATTGCGCACAATGTCAACGGAAAACCCGCTGAATCTGAGGCGCACGGATTGGGGTGGGACGAAAATGGCCTAGAAGCTAGGTTGTTAAAAATGCTTTGAGGTGGCGACGAAAACAATGTGCACTTAATGGGGTGTTTACACGATCCAGCGAACGTCCAGCAAACTTCTAGCAAATGTATTCAAAATACACGTGCTAATTGCTGGACGTTTGCTGGATCATGTAAACACCCTATAAGGAAAATTGCGAATCTAAAAGGACGGTATTCCAGATAGAGGGAGGAGCGTCTACAGCAAAACTACTAGAACCCGAAACACGTACGTTCATAAGGGAGAAATTAAAATGATAATAATGAAACAGAGTACTTACGATAAAGCTTAACGATAAAACACAGACGTTGAAACTCAAAACACTGAATTGTACCGGAAAACATGATCATCTTTTTCGGCGATGCTATAGGCCGTTAAACGGCGTATTGTGCTGTCATGTATCAGACAGATGGTAAGCGGAATTTTTCATAACTATACGTATGAGGACTTTGGTTGACAATTAGTCAATCAGTCAATCAATTAGCCTAATCAATCAATTTATTTATTTATTCGGCAAAGTGTTAATAGACGAGACAAACGAGACGCACAAGGCTCACACTGACACGGTATATTTTTTGACGAACTGACCAAAGGGCGAGCCCATTGGTCATTGGTTGACGCGTACGTGCGCGTAGTCACTTAGTTATTGACGCCGTTAGACGGTTCCTACTGTAATGCATCACTGCTTGCCCATTCGTCAATTCGTTTAAAACTAAACCATGTAAGTTCAGTTTAGTTGCGTCGCTCTATACTCACCTTAGCGATAAAACACGAGCATTGATAACACTAGAAAAGTGGAAAAATCAACAGAGAGAATAACGGAAAACATGATCACCTTCCTCGGCGATGCTGGGCCGCTGAACGTCGTGCTGTGTGTGCTGTGCTGGCACGCATCATACAGGTGGTAAACAGCGTTCCGGCGGACTATGTGGTGGATCCGTTCTGGATGTCGCAGCGTGGGGAGCGCGTCGACCAACTCCCACCACGACGCCATCGGCCGTACAACTACGAGTTCATGGAGGCCAAGTACTGGCCGTATCGCGCAGGACGCTACGGCAAGGCCACAAGTCAGCTGGGACGCCGACCCGCCCTGGCGTGTGACGACTGTAATCTGCTGCCGGCGCCGTACGGTGAAGACCCGCCCAGTCTGAGAGTACCCAGACGACGTTCTGCACAACCCGATCCACCCATTGCCATGTCGTCCAAACTGCCGCCGTACAAGGTTCATCGCAATATTCTGCATCGTGTTTATTGGCTTTTTTCGTTTTTACTCTCGGTGATTTTTAGTGTCCATTTTTGGTAAACCACTGGTTTAGGGCCTTTAGGCGTAGGCTACTTATAGTTGATTATGGGCCTAGGATATCACGGCTTATATTCAGTAGTGAAAAATGCCTGCAACAGAACTAAAGGTGTTATTGACTATGTTTAGTAAACAAATAATTAAATATGTGCCCGAATTAACACTCTTTGAGTAGGCATAAAGTCACTCCCGAGTGACTGATACAATATTATTGCTTTGAATCACTGTCATTCTCATACTAACCGTTCACCGTGGATCGTCTGAACTGAAAAAGTCAAGAATTTTACAAAGAAAACGCTAAAAGCAACACGTGGGAAAAATTAGCAAAAACGTGTATAAATGTTAATCGCAAAATTCACAGCTGCGGATTTACAGCTTCCGTCGATATGGTCGCGTTGTTGCTCAGGTGCCCAGTGACAAAGTACCTGGTCTGCTGCCCAACCCGTGGTGCAAGCGCTGGGGAGCCAGTCTGGCGGAAGACTCCATCAGCACATGCGCCGGCTGCGGCTGCTACGTGCGTCCTCCAGTCACCAACACGTCGTACCTCAACGTCGACAGATCGCTGGAGATCTGCCTCTGCGACAAGCCGTGCTACTACAACGGCTACTCGCTGCGCCGCCAGCAGCTACCGCAGCCGTGGGTGCAGGTCGCGCCGACTCCGGCCGACTACAAGCGCTGCCAGCCGCCGAAGGAATGGTGGATCATATTCCCGAGGCGTGTCATCAAGCCCGATCCGCCGGACTACACGAAGCTGCGGCCGAGAGCCGCGCCGCCGCCGTGCTACAGCCGCTTCGAGATCAACGGCGTCAGCGGAGTCCGCTCGCAGTGGATCGCCTGAGCCGCAACTCCAACACTTTGATTTGCGGCTGACTTGTTGGACAACAACACCGGCGTAGCCAGCATCTAGATGTGAGGGGGGCACTTGAGGTGTGGAGTTTGGGGGTGAGATCTCTCTCCCAACCAGGTGAAGGGTCAGGGGAGGGAAATGTGCCCACACTGCAGATTTTTTTTTGCTTAAAAGAAGCGTTTTGGTGCATTTTTGCACTATTTTGCGTAACTGATTAGACTCCCAGTGGGCATATACTCCCAGCGCCCCCCTATGGCTACGCCAGTGGACTACAACAAGTCTTTACATGCAGCAAGATCTGTACAACATTCTGGCATGTCAAGATGTTGTGCATTTGTTGTAGGCTTCCAATTAATGAACAACGTATTGTTGTGGATACGCCGTACCGCTTGTTGTACGTCATATCAAACAAGCAGTGACGTCGTGACCAGGGGGATGGGACAGGGAGGCTTTCCTAAATTTTGGGCAGTAGGAAAATTGTCGCAAAATCTTGTCTCAAAATTTCAATTTCGGAAAACTTAAGAACAAAATTAAAATTTTGAGCACTCATAATCTTCGCTGTCGAAAATCAGCAACGGTTTGTCGGAATTCTGGAAAATTGGAACTTCCTGCCCCGCATAGTTTTTTTAACCAACAACAACAAGTCTGCAACAACTTTAAGCAAATGGAGCTAAAACTTTAAAGAACGAGCAGCTCATCGCTATAAATGGCTTTACTGCAACAGATTAGCGCAAATTTTCATGTACAGACGACTCACCGAAAATACACGACGGCGCGCGTTCAAGCATTTCGTCACGTTCGCCTATACGACGTATAGCAGCGTCTGCGACATACGTTTGTAAAATTATTTTCACCGAAAACGACAATTTTCTGACTATTTTGTAATATACGATAATGTGATAACTAATGACTTGCTGCGTAATATCTGTTAATTTGGTACTAATTACCGTTGATAAGCGGCATGCAAAATACAATATCGATATCTGGAATATAAAATGTCAAAAATCGCATTTTCACTTAAACGTCAGATAACTCGCAGAATATTCGAAAGTTATTTTCTTAAGTTTCAGTAGAATATGTTCACGAAACTCTTAAATATGCCGTGTGGGAAACATGCAGGAACACAAGAATCGTGCACTTTGTGACATCTTCTTTTTGAAATTTGACACGACTGATAGAGCAAGATGTTCGAAAACCCCAACAAGTTCACAAAGCTCCCTGGTGACCATGTAGGAAATGCAACAAGAAATTTGAGCTAATGCTCACGAGACGCGTGAAAGCCTATAGTAGTTCCTGTTCAGTAGCTTAGCTGAAAATTGGGGTGTTCACGCTAAGTTAATATACAAATTCCAAATTCTCTATCTGGGTGGCATAACGATAGTTGCGTGGCGCCACCTTGTAAATGATATAGACTTGTGTCGCAGCCCGAAATCGCCAAAAAATCTATTAAAACCATATTTTGGCGTTCAAGGTCATCCAAGGTCATTGAATTTGGTGGCAATCGAGAGCCAGTGGACGACTTCCTATTATTGATTAATAGTAACCTGGGTCCTATCTCGCACAGTTTCTGATATACAGCGACAAATTGGCCAAAAATCGCAAATTTTTTACACCCCCTTTCATTTAGCGCCCTCGTTAGGGGTGGCCCCTTTCGAATTTATGGAAAAGCTTTACGGTTCCTAAAACTAGAGTCTTCCAGGCAGC
>Ga0209367_1010747_pt1 | contig 12221 bp, 12 predicted proteins | sample WorMetLIZISLAND2_FD_187412 | JGI IMG/M metagenome (GOLD analysis project Ga0209367, IMG submission 187412) | Marine gutless worms symbiont microbial communities from Max Planck institute for Marine Microbiology, Germany - Olavius geniculatus... ... | reverse complement strand
ATCTATAGCACAGACCCCCCCTGTCTTTACTTGCAGTATATGAACTAGGGCCAGGCCTTTGTTCTCTCTCTTGGACGTCTCTCTTTGGCTCTCTCTTCTGCTGCTCTTCTGCTACGGACAGACGCGTCGTTCTCTCTCGTCTGTACTGGCTGACGTGGTTCCTTCCTCTTCTCTTCGGCTGCTTCCTGAGTCCTGTTAGCTGCACTGCATCCTCACGGTCGACGAGTCTGCTGTGGCGTGCTGGCGGGACTACTGTGAATACACAGGGAGTTTCGTCTACTTTCGTCGAATACTTTTGTATTTTCCTGCCCCTTTAGTCATTAGTCCAAGGTCACTAGTTATTTCTTTTCCTTCCTCTAAAATTTGGGTTAGTTTTTCCGGGATTTCTTTTTAACCAAATTTTATAGGAAAGTTCTCAGTTTCGACAGCGGGCGATGGTCTATTGCAGGCCCGGCCTGGAAATCAACTACAGATTTAAATTTTGACTCCATCACACCATGGAAACGCGGAAGAAGCGGGCGGCTCGGCTCCATTCGCAGTCAGAAGCACCACAGGCCCCCACAGGTAACCAGGAAGAGGACCAGGGGAAGGTTTCTTTCCCTCAGTGTGCTTCGGACCCGGGTCGCTCGTTCTTTCAAAAATATACCTAGTCTACGGCAAGCCATCAGTCAAGCCGTTCTATTTATCGACACCGAATCAGTATTGTTCGACAAATTGCGATTGCAAACAGCTTTCACCATAGTGTTACTGACAGATCTATCATCGACCGGCGCACTGCGCAGACCTTAAAACTCACGCCAAGACCAGTAACGTGATTATGCGGTTCTAACTAGGCCTACTTGACATAGGTCTGATAGTAGAAAAATAAAAATAATTGTGCAAAAATCCCTAAAATAAGGAACAGAAAAAAAAACTGTAGTTAGGCATTTACAGTGTGAACCTTGAACATAATACTGAAGGAATGCGTCATAACCAAAAAAATTTGGACAGCTTTAACCGCCGTAGAAAATAAATAAACTAGAATACGGTACAAGAGAAAAGCCGGAAAAAATGAATGAAGTTTTGCAGATTGCAGAAACGGGCATACAGGCGAGTGAGACTACAGCCCGACTCAGACAGATAGCCGCTGACACGCGCTCGCTCCGTCTGTAGACCCACACGACCCACTCGGCCTGACTGGACTGGCCCGTCTCGGCCCACGTACTGTCTGGTTCCGCGACGTAAGCTCACGTCGCCCAAACCCAGACAAACTGGCGCCGACCACGCGGACAGTCCTAGACGTCCTACTGCCAGAGATCTAGCACGCCGACTCCTCGCGTCTGTTTCACCTGACAGCCTACTGACGTCACTACGGCCCACTACGAACTGCTTAAATCTTTTTATGGCGACTCCACGCCGCTTTGAAAAGAACAACAAAAAATACAAGGTTATAAAAATAAACAACCACGAATCCACAAGCATAAAAAACGAAATGAAGTCCACACGCTATAAATTTACATGACAACAAATAATAATATTGAGACGCTTGTAAAGAACTAAATACTGGATGGACGTCGCTGTGAACTAGTGCAACACCGGTACACGGCTACCAGAAGACTATTTATATATTGGCATTAAAGATTATTTTTATATCTGCCATAACGGAAAAAAATAAGCCTAGCCGATGGCTCGGAAGATTAACAGTATAGTCGAATCTGATGATAATACTGGAAGAAAAGAGGTCACGCCAGAACGACACTGTTAGCGTTATAAGCCAAGACAAAAAAAACTGGTTAACTGCATTACGCACGGCCGTGCACACTGCACACCGCCTGGCAAAAGCTACCATTCATAAATCACACTTGTCAATCAATCACCGGCCGGCGGCGGCATGACGTCAAACCTCGCCGTTACCTGGCATGCACAATTCTAAGAATTCACTACACTGGCCCATACACTCTGCCTAGTGAGAAAATTGCCGGCGTACAGCCGCGCTGCACACAACTACACCGGAACTCCCAAGACATTATTTGTGTGAAAGAAACGAACTAAAAGTAACAAAAATTAAAATTAATTGATTTCCTAAGCTAACATAAATTTGCTAATTATTCTAAAGTACAGACAGCATAAAATGGCAATGAAGACTCTGTCCTAGTAAGAAGAAATAAAATAAAATAAAATAGATAGAAAGCTTAATGCGCCCAGAAAAAATAGGCTGAAAAACAGCGAGTTGACTACGCATGAACCCAGCCTGTGACCAATAAACTAGCGATATATAAGCGCCTAGCCGTTCCTACAAAATTGGCCACCTAGTCACGGTCTCTGCAGCCGACATAGGCCTTTAGCCCAGCGCGTAGAAAATCCTGCATTTAAAAGTGTATTAAACCTCGAATTTATAATGACTGCATAAAAATAAAATTATAGAGAACAAAAATGCCTACTGATATGGTAAACAAAGCCGTGAAAACGAAAAAGAGCGATGACCCATATAAACCAAGTTTCTACAAAATATATTTATTTCTAACAAACTGCTGCGATCTGAAAATTTTACTAACTTACTGTAGCTCACCGGGAAGAAGGTGATTTCAACCACACACAAAATACATAGATTACTAGCTACCTTAACAGCAGCATTTTGTTCTGAACAAAAATTGAAATATGACAATAAGCCGCAGCTTAGCAAAAACATTATTATTACAGTTATTGTTAGTATTATGATCACACAGGCGCCATGTCAGTAACGTCAGCACCACACACTATTTAATCAGCTTTAACTTGTCAGTATGGAAGATTTTCTTCCCTCCCCGATCTAACTGAACCACATACGTTGCATCGTTGAGTCGGGCGGCTACACGGCCCGTCTGCTCGTAGAGATTCTGCCACTTCGGCGTGCGGCCGCGAAATCGCCTAAGCCAAAAGACTCGTACTGCGTCGCCTACAGAAAACTCATGTCGAGCAACTTTGCGATTATACCAGCAGCTGGCCGCTTCTGCTGATCGCTGCAGGTTTTCACGGACCAAAGTGAAAGCCTGTCGGAGACGTTCACGCACGTTCCGCACGAACTCTGGAGGGGAAGTATCACCTTCTGTGTCTCTTGGAAATAGAAAATCAACGTTCCAGACAGCCTCTCATACGGTCATGAGAAAGAATGGGGAAAACCCAGTGGCACTATGGACGGTAGCGTTATAGCAAAAAGTCACATAGTCCAGATATTCGCTCCAATCTCGCTGGTTAGTCGAAATAACCTTGGCCATCATAGAGTGCAAAACCCTATGCCAGACCTCAATAACGCCCGATGTCTGCGGACGATAGCCGCTACTGCGTATTTTATGAATGGCCAGTAGATTACAAACCTCACGCACAATCTCGTTTTCAAATTCCGTTCCTAAATTGGAAAGGATTTCGAAATATCCGCCCCAGATAAGAAAAACGTGCTTTACCAACACTTTGGCTATTGTGAGTGCCTCTTTGTTTCGAATACCGACAGAAGTAACGAACTTCGTATACGGGTCAATAGCGGTGAAGATAAGATAAAGCGGTATTGATTACTGGGCGGAAAAGGACCGCAAAGGTCAATGACCAGTCGCTGATTCGGCGCTCCCAATCTCATGGGGTGAAGAGAAGCGTGCCGCGGCGCTGGGCCTCGATGAAAAGCCGCACATTTACCACAACAATCAATGAATATCTTCAAGTCAGTACGCCAAGATTACCACCACGCGCGTCACATAAGATGCTGACTAGACTTGGCAAACTTGAGATGACCGGCTGCGTCACCATGAATTAGCTCAAGAAAGCTAGACCTAAGTGAAGCCGGCAAAATACACTGACAAAACTCGACTGTACCGTCAGTCTTATGAAAAAGACGACGGAGAACTCCGTCCCTGAAAACTAAAGACTCGAATTGCCGCCATAAAGCGCATAAAGCAGGTCCGCAGGGCTTAATCTGCTCCCACGGGGGTCTTTGACCCGCGGTCACCCACTCTATGGCGGGGCCAATGTCTGGATCTTTACGCTGCTCTTCGGCTAAAAATTGGGGACACCAATTTTGCACTTCGCTAGCTAACGCTTGTGGCGCAGTACGGTTTAACAAACCAGCCCTAACCTTTTGTTTCCTAGTCCTACGTGTACACGCTTGACCCGGAGGGTCTGCGGCCTGTGCTGGGGAAAACCCCTCATCGTGACGGTCTGCCTCCCCTTGTGAACTATATGACTGCAGGCGACGTCTCTGTGCCCTAGTAGTAACACTAGAAACGTGTGAACCTGTCACTCTCCGATTGCACTGTTTGCAGGGGTACCCCCCGTCAACTTCACACGGTCTTACTCTGCTAAGACTATCACAGTTGGTATGCTCTCTACCAGGCCGAAACTGCAGTTCAAAGTCAAACTCCGCTAAGAAGTCCAGAAAACGGGCTTGCTGACCTAGCGGTTCTGGCGTGGCTTGGTAGTATTTAAGTGCCATATGATCCACACGGCAAACGAAATGATTGCCTAAAAGATAAGAACGAAAGTGTTTTAATGCAAAGATCATAGCCAACAGCTCACGTCTCGTAGCGCAATAGGAGCGTTCGGCGCGGTTTAACGTCCTACTGGCATATTCGATGACTTTTAATTCCCCGTTCTGCCACTGCTGCGCGACCGCCCCGATCCCGAAAGCGCTACAATCCACGACCCAAGCTCCATCATCGGTGGGCATTGCCAAAACAGGTGGGGAAGACAGCATGGCTTTGAGTGCACTAAAAGCAGCCACACGTTCTTCGGTTGGCTCAATGGGAACATTTCGGTCAACGGTTCGATTATCGTGCTAAAGCTCGGACAAAATGAACCGTAATAATTACATAAGCCAATAAAACCACGTAGCTCGGTTAGGTTTTGCGGAAAAGGCCAGGCTAAGATCGTGGCAACCATATCAGGGTTTACCTCCACGCCATCACTTGACACAATGTCGCCCAAAAATTTGAGCTTGCTTTGGAACAACTGGCATTTGCCAGGTTTTAACTTGAGATTCGCCTGGTGGAACCGCTGCAAAACGAGCTCCACATGGCGCAGATGGTCCTCAAATGACCGGCTCATGACTATGCAGTCATCGATGAACACAAGACAACATAAATAAGCCAGACCGTGTAAAACAAGCGCCATTAAACGGGCGAAAACACTGGGACTATTGCTAGCACCCATTGGCAAAACCTTGAAACGGAACTGCCCGCGTCTCGTGATAAAAGCGGTCTTGTTTTTGTCATCCTCGGTTGCTAACGGAAGTTGAAAAAATGAATGAGACTGGTCAAAACTTGAAAAATACACCGAACCACTCAGTGCATCTAAACAATCTGAAATGCGCGGCAAAGGAAATTTATCTTTCACGGTTATTTCGTTCAGTTTTCGATAGTCCACGGTGACCCTGGGTACAGGAGAATCTTTTTTCTTTACTAAGACAATGTTTGCGGCCCAAAGAGAGCTGCATGGCTCACAGATCCCCGCCTCAACTAAGCGGTCGATTGACTGATCGATTACATCCAAATACACCTTAGGATGCCTACGCAACGGCTTGGCGATAGGTGGGTGGTCACCCGTGTCAATACGGTGAGAAGCAAGCGAAGTCAGACCAAGGTCGTACTCGTGCTTAGAAAAAATATCTGCATTACGAAGAATTAGCTCCGCTACTCGGCGTCTTTCCACCCCGACTACATCGGCAGGAATGCCATCTAAGAGGGGTTTAACATGTGCAAATTCACCCTGAAACATATCATACAGCTCGACATCAGATTTATCGCTGAAATCAATCAAAGAACGGTTGTCGGCACCTGCGCCGCTCTGCTGTTGACAATCTACGGCGGCACACTGCAGCGCATTATCTGACGTCACACTTCGGAAATTGAGGTCACGCGTACCCTGCACAGCTTTGCCCGTAGCGTATAACTCCCTCCCCACGGCGGCTGGTTCATGTTTATTGCCAGCGGCCGGTGTGACTACGCTGTGTGCAGGTGATAGAGCTGCAGCACAGTCATTCAAGCACTCCCCGGGAACAGCTTGACCGATGCACAGGTCGCTGTGTAATATTTGGTCCCGGCCAGACACATTAACAACCGGTACAGCGGCGTACTTGTCACAATCAGGCAACAATGTGCGTGCTACCAATAACCCTGGCCTAAGCTCCACGGCCTCTGCAAGCCAGTCAGAGCTCACAGACTCTAAATTAGGCACTGGTAGTTTTACTGGCACGTTCACGCTGCTACCAGCGGGCACAGACACAGACTGTCGCACGTATATGCGGCGCACACTAGCTCGGCCCGGCCGATTTTTAAGAGCACACTTACGGCCATTTATAACCAGCACCGCTTCGTCAAAAAGCCAATGACACTTGTAGCGCCTGAGAAAACTGAATCCGAGAATTATTTCATCAACACCATCCGTCACGAGAAAATCGGCTGATAATTCTTGCCTGCCTAGATTGAATTTTAGGGTAGCCGACCCCAAAATGGCTATCTTGCTACCGTTGGCAGCCAAAACGGACTTCTCAGCCGGAGCCAGTTTCTGCCTACGCACGTATTTTCTCGGCATTATGCAACGGTCACAGCCCGTGTCCAGAAGACACGGCAAAGTGCGGGTTTTGGTCCCCACTTTAAAAGACATATCAAAATAAGATTCGGAAATAATTGGCTGTATTTCTGAAACATTAGAACCAGGCGGGACACTGGGCGTATCCGCAGCGGCACCTGTGGGGCAATCACGTGCCCAGTGACCTCTTTCATGGCAATTGTGACAAATATCATTATTCACGACACGCGCAGCAGCTCCTCCCCAACGATTACCCTGCCTGCGTCCACGAAACTGCTGAAACGCCGCTGGGGGCGGGGGTGGAAATTGATCGGCGGGGTTGGGCTGATACATAGCCCCTGGATTTCCCGGCGGTGGAAACTGCTCATAACCCATGTTATATCATTGTGGCACAGTAAACGAAACAGGCGGTTGAAAGCAATGACCAGGCGGGGGATAAAAGGCTTGCGCCTTCTGCTCCGCGGCTATGGCCCTGTCTTTCCACTGCTGTGCGTCAGCGCTAAGCTGGCGAAGCTCACGTTTTTGAGCAGCTAAACCGCCCTCCGTCTGTTTAAAGCGACGCTCCATAGCTTCATCACGATCGGCACCTGTATCAAAAGACACACTCTTGTCCGGTTTAACAACATGGACGCGTTTGCGGTCCTCTACGGCTGGATTTGTTTCCGCCAATTTATCCAGTGAGTTAAAGAGCCTGATAAGCTTGCAAACAATAGTCAACGCATCATCCATAGAACTTGGTTGCAACTCTTAACACTTTCACACGCATGGCCGGATCATCAAGACTGGCCAAAAAAGCATCACGGCCAATGATGTCATACAAGCCACCGCTTTCACCAGGAAAGCTCAAAGCTAACAAGCGCCTAATCTCGTTATACAGTTCTTGTACCGATTCACCAGGCTTACGACTACGCATAGACATTTCTGCCCTAAAACGCTCAGCTTGATTGATGTGCCCAAAACGGTGACGTAGCAGCTCTAAAACCTGCTCCTCCGTGGCTGTGTCTGAAATTTGCCATAAAATTTGCGCTGCGGGGCCTTCCAAAGAATTTTTTAGATGGCACACTTTTTCCTGGGAATTCCAGGAATAATATTTAGCGCAGTTATTCAGTTTGGCAATATGACTTTCTAGTGGCGATGAGCCATCATAGCTACATAGTTTAATGGTCGGCTGCACGCGACGGGACTCCGATTTTGGTTCTGCTTTGGGTTCTGCCTTTGCCGGGGCTGAGGCATTATCACCAACACGGGGCTGCAGTTGCCCTTCCCCAGGCCTATCGGCGGTATATCTGTGAATTTTGGGCTCCCCCGACCTACCCCGACGCACTGTAACATGGGAAACCGGCACATCGCCCCCCGAACGTGAAGAATCGCCTACGAACTCAGCATCGTCAGAAAGACCCACAAAAGCAACTCCCTGCCTATACGGCGAGTTGTCATCACGAACTAAATTATCATACCGACTCGAACCTGAACCTTCGGCGGCGCGTCGACGCGAGCGTGCTGTCGACAGCTCGTGAATCTGCTGTTCTAAGTCCCGAATTTCCCGACGGACGTCTGCCGGCGACATGCCAGACAGAGCGCGGGCGGACAACTCATCATCGGGTACCAGCGGCGGCTGATCGGCGACAGAAAGCCGTGGCGGCGAGAGATCGCGGCCAGACGACAAATACCCAGTATCGCGCAGCCCTAGCCCATCCATTTTTATGACTGATTTAAAACAGATGAAATTTCGTAACCAGCAGCATCCTGGTCACGGCACCAAATTGTTAAGCGTGTGTATAGTGTAGTACTCAACTCGTTGTATTATTTCGAGACAATAAAGACATAAAAACCACGAGAACTGCACTCAACGACAGTCCATAGCAGAGTCTACACAATAACTACTGCGGCGCTGCCCAAGGCTCAGAGTGGGCGGGGCTTACACTAATTGACGTGCGCATGCACCATTCAAGAGCACATTCCAACTTATTTATCCAACACAGAGTTGCTACTGTTGACTCAAGACTTGTCAGTGAGGTCATTCTGTGTATCTAGTGGTAGGTGACTGGATCGTGGTTATCGTTGAGTTGGACTCGGTGGTGGTAGACTGGATCCTGGTCTGGACTGGTCTACCCGATGGATCTCTGGCGCTCCAGACGGAGGTATTGTGGAACTGAGTCCAAAGCTGCTCAGAACTGGAGCCTTCGCTACCAAACGTTATCTGTGTGGATTTTAATTTTGTCCCTTAGTTCTCCAAAAATGCGGCCTTACAATAGCCCTAAATTTGGCATTTTTAAAAAGTATTGTTGGACCAGAAGAAAAATTCTCGACAGGCAAAAGTTGGGGGAGGCAATTCTTCCTTTCCGCCACCGTCAGGACGCCAGTGACTATTGAACTGCAGTGTAACATAGGGCATTGGAGTGTACAGTGTTTGTATAGCAGCCAGTTCATTTCTTCTGAGCATGAGCCTCAAACTTGAACAAGTTGAAGACTGCTATCCCACTGACCTTGCTCAACTACTTGATGTTGACATTACAATGTAACGTATGTACGGTGAATTTCAGGGTGATAATATGTGAATAGCAGGGTTGAAAAGGCTGTGTTCTTCAAAGCTTAACTCAACGTTTAGAATGAGCACTGCTAGACAATGTCCATATCTGGCAAATATCCGAAAATCTACAATTATATAGGTGTGAACTTTAAAAAATACGTGGTGAAACATTTCATTATTATTGGTACAAAGAACTAAATTTGAATTAAGTTTGGGTTGGGTTTTGGTGTTTGGGGTTATGTGCTTGGGTGTGTGAAGCCTGTATGTGTCTCTGATGCTCTGTTAATAGCTGTTAGTGTTCGTTGTCTGTCCAATGCAATGCATAGCATTGGACAGAGTATAAAATCACCTTTGTGTCCGTGCGTCCGTCCGTGCGTCCGACATTTCTTAAGCTATCTTCCTTCCACCTTCCCTTTTCCTTCCACTTTCTTTTTTCCTTCTCCATCCCCTTTTTCTTACCATTCCCCTTTCACTTGCCCTTTTCTCATTTATTCCTTTCCCTTCCCCTTTCCCCTTCCTCTTTTCCTTCCCTTATCCCTTCCCCTTTTCCTTCTCTTTCCCCTTTCCTTTACCCTTCCCCTTTCCCATTTCCTTCCCTTTTCCCTTCTTCCACTTTTCCTTCCCCTTTTTCCTTCCTCTTTTTTTCTTTCCCCTTTCCATTTACCTTCCCCTTCCCTTTACTTTCCATTCCTTTTCCCCTTCCTCTTTCCCTTCCTTTCCCTTCCTTTTTTCCTTTCCCTTCACTTTTCCAATTCCCTTCCACTTCCCTTTACCTTCCATTGCTTTTCTCCTTTCCCTTTCCCTTCCTTTTTCTTTTCCATTTTCTCTTTCCTTTCCCTCCCCCTTCCTCTTTCCATTCTTCCGTCTTTCTTTCTGTATCCAGGTCCGTGCGTCCAATATTTGAGGCGCCATGTCTCCGTAACGGTGCCAGATGGTGACTATGGACCATGGATAGGAACTCGACCCCCTGGAGTCAAATGGTCACGTGACCACAAAAGGTCAAAGGCGTGACCCCATTATCTTTGAGGCGCCATATCTCCGTAACGGTGCAAGATAAAGGCATGGTGACGATAGACCATTTATAGTGAATCGAACGGTCTCGTGACTGACAATGTCTATTGTTTAGTTAAAATAATAGTGAAGAATGAAAGGATCATTGCTGCTATTCAATTTGAAATTAAACTGTTTGATTTTTTCTACCAGTCTAAACAGCTCAGTGATTATATTTGTACGGACATATACTATAAACTATCGAAATGCATTGGACAGACTCCGTGTTCGTATGAACATTATCTTGTTATAAATCAGTTTTGTCAGCTGTGTCTCAGTTTTGTGCTTGATGCAGACGTTTCTGGCAAGCAGCCAAATCAGTGAAACAAGGCACACACAGTAGGCCTATTCATCACTGAATGTGCTGTGACTAGTCGCTAGTTTGAATGTGGCCAGATTCCGGTCTGCCATAGCCAAGGTTACGCCACAGCAAAGGTCCGACATAGCCATAGATGCGATTTATTTCTATCCATAGGCTTATTTCTAACCCTATTCCCAACCCTTGCAGTGTTCGGACTAGTCTTCTTTCGGACAAGTGAAATGTCACCGAATGTGGTTCCGCAGCTTTGCCCATGGAAAGTTTTGGAACTGCTTTGTGTTGTGGTGAAAAAAAAGTTATTGAAAAAGTTTTGAAAATGACAATCTGAATGGGTGCTATTATGACAGACAGAATATTGTTCTGACATGCATGGTCCAGTGGGTTGAAAGGCGTATATCCGATAGTTTTCGGAAGGACTTATGTTTTAGCCCAGATGTTTTTTTTCCGACCGTCAAATCTACGAGATGCGTGGGCCGACCGGTTTGAAATTTTGCACGATGGTCACCACTAGGCCGAATTTTATAATGCCGGTCCAAAATTTTGAGGGGCACACCCCAAAAAAATTTCGGGGGCGAAAAACATGCGAAATTTGGCCCGATTTCGGACGACTTCGAAGTTCGGCGACGAATATCTCCGAAACGGATGAAGATTTTCTAAATCGGATTTTTAATCCGTCTACCGCGATTCCTCCTGCGTTAGGCGAAACAAGTCCGGTGAAGTTTGGTCCAGTGACCTTGGAGATCTCGATGTTGAATCGTACCCACCCAAAGTGCATTATTCGGAACACCATATTTCGGCCCCTAGGGGGTGCTGCGCCCCCAAATTTTTACATGCGCTAGAGAATCACCAAGTCCTACTAGCGCACCCCCGACCTGGGACGGGGGCCCCCTTACAACTTTTTTCAAAAGGGGGTCAAAAATTGGCTTAAAATGCAATAAAGGAGCGCTTATAACTTCGGAGTTAGGAGCTGTAGCCCGACAAAACTTTGGCACGTGACGCGGCTCTAGGTTGGGGTGTTAACGCAAGTACGAAATTTGGGGGCACCGCCCCCATTAAAATTTGGGACGGCAAAAAACGTCCTAAATTTAGTACGTTTTACGACAACTTTCGAGTTTGACCGCAAATATCTCTAAACTGGATAGAGATATCGACAAGCGGTAAACGGCGTTATCAAATACGGTTAATTCCGCGTTGAACAAACAAATTTTGTGAAATTCCGTCCACTAAGAACCAAGTTATAGGCGCTAATGTTGACCTACCCTAAGTCGCATTTTTCGGAAAACCATATTTCGGCCCCTAAGGGGTGCTGCGCCCCCAAATTTGTACACGCGCTAGAAAATAAGTAAGTCTTACTAGTGCACCCCCCACCGGGGACGGCGGCCCCCCTTACAACTTTTTTCAAAGGGGGGTCAAAAATTGGCTCAAAATGTAATAAATTAGCGTTTATAACTTCGGAGTTAAGGGGTGTAGCCGGACGAAACTTTGGCATTTGACGCGGCTCTGGGTTGGGGTGTTAACACAAGTACAAATTTTGGGGGCACCACCCCCTCCCCTTAAAATTTGGGAGGGCAAAAACGTTCAAAAATCAGTGCGATTTACGACAACTTTCGAGTTTGAGCGCAAATGTCTCTGGAACCGATGAAGATAACGACATAATCTAAACGGCGCTGACGAGAGCGATCTTTTTGGCGTTTAACAAAAAAATTTTGTGAAATTCCGTCCACAACGAACAAGGTTATAAGCGCTAATGTTGACCTACCCTAAGTCGACAAAGCGCGTTCGGCGTATACA
>Ga0209367_1010746_pt1 | contig 12221 bp, 9 predicted proteins | sample WorMetLIZISLAND2_FD_187412 | JGI IMG/M metagenome (GOLD analysis project Ga0209367, IMG submission 187412) | Marine gutless worms symbiont microbial communities from Max Planck institute for Marine Microbiology, Germany - Olavius geniculatus... ... | reverse complement strand
TATATGTGTATATATATATATATATATATATATATACATACACATATATCTGCCGCTATAATTATTCATATTGGAAACGAGCAATTCAGTACAGCGTCAGAGCAAATCTTGCCAAAACCATTCACTTAAATTGCTTTAAAACTGAATAAGCTGCAGAATACGAATACATTATTTCGAAAAAATGTTAATTATGACAGCGAAGAGAAAAAAGTTGCAAAATGTTTGCATGCACAAGGACTCGAACCTGAGACCTTTTGTGCAGCAGATGCACGCGCTACTAATAGACTGCGCAAGGGCTATTGTCACAGCTGCTTCAGTAGCGCTATTCATGTAGCGTTTTAGCAGACACATACTTGGTTTCCACCACTCCAGCAAATGGACGGCACATAACGTGGTAGAATTTCCGCTACTCGAGATTTCTTTTTTGCACACTGATGTGTATGTTTACACATCATGTGTATGTTTACATCATGGTCGCTGTATTGTGGGAAATGCAGGCCAAGTTCCTCCAAGTTGTGCTTTCTTTATTTTGCCAACTTACGATTTTAACTTGAACGACGTGCAGAGTACGCAATTTCAGTAACGTGCCAGTCACAAAGCATGGTGCCCAAACATCCGGCACCCAAAGGCCCCAAATTAATACAGGGTTATACACCACTTATTGGTCCAGAGGCCTGGCTGAGTATGATGGGTAAAAGATGGATGTCCTCCGTATCCACATCCGTCTTTTACCCGTTGCTACATCGCTTATCCGCCTTTTACCATCGTCTTTTTTCTGTCTACTGCAGCAACTCGTCTGTTGATAAATGTGTCCAGTCCTTGATGTCCTCACATCAGGCCCTCTGCGGTCTACCCCTACCATGAGTATCCTCTACCATTCCTGTAATAATGCACTTCTCCAAGTTATCATCTTGCTCAAGTAGCCTAGTTAAAATTGGCGATTTGCCGTGTAGATCCACTATTCCTAGTAAACTGGCAGCCAGGTGGGATGTAACTGATCACAGCATTTCAGACAAAAGCAACATTCCAACTTGTCCATATCCAGCTGCTGATTCATCAACAAATGTTGTCTACTAATATCAAAAGAAACGACTGTAATTAACTATGAGACACCAACTAAAACGACTTGTCATTTTGCCTCGATGTCTGCTTAGGTGGCCTGTGCTAGCCTGCTAGCCTAATGTCTACCAGCCTGCTAGGCCATGTCGCTTGACCATGTATGACATCATTGCAGATGATATACTTAGAATGATGCCAAGTATTCATTTAGAGAGATGTATGCTGAGAATCCAGTATGGATAATCACGGCCATATCTAGTATGGCTAGGTATCAAGGAGCTTAACTGCATTTTATTATTTATACTGTTGTAACTAATTCGTATTTCTCATACAGTACCGAATAGTAGATATTTTGATCTGCAAAAGTGGTTCAGAAAACAGCTGTATTGTAATTGCAAGATTCATTATGTGTCGTAAGCTTACAGGCTAGAGTTAGTTGTGCTGCTGTTTGTGGATGTTATCCATGTCATTTAAAGTCTGTTTTTGGTGGATATATGTATTGTAAATTTTTCAATAGAACGTGCATGTTTTTTGTACAGAAAACGATCAACCAAATGGGACAAACTGCCGGAAGATGGCAGCAAGTCTACCAGTTCAGACCAAAAGGGCAGTGTAAATCTATTGCCTGCAAAACGAGAGAAACGTTCCAAATGGGACAAGTTGCCTGGTGACAGTAAGTGGGACCAGAAACCATCGGAGAGTAGTAAGTGGGACGTTCGACCTGGAGATGCTGTTGAACAGGTCCAGACATCCAGTGCTGACAACCAGGCAGCACCAGTAGTAACATCGTCAGCATCTAGTGGCTGTGGCATAGCCGCAGCTGCAGAGGCAGCAGCTCGTGTTAACGCTATGCTCATGGCAAAGGGAACATTAAAACCTGCCGAGCCACTGCTTGTTAATGCCAATCTGCTCAAGTCTAAACCAACTGTAAGCTATTTTTTGTTGAGATATTTAACAATGAATTAAATTGTTCACTGATTGAGCTCAGTAAATATCCCTTTTCTGAGTATAATGACTATAGTCAAGACCTCTGCGCAGGCCAGTTTGGTTTATGCTTATTGCTGATGATCTTGGAATTTATGATTAGAATTTTTTGACTTGTGTATAATGGTTATTTACTGAGCTAAAGCTTGTGGAATAATCGTGAATCATATAGTGGGTTTTATTCACTTGGTCAATTTGCATATTAGTTAACTCTGCATACAGTGCATGGTGCATAACTTTGTTACATGGTTATTGCAGCCATATTGCATACAAATAGTATCTGTAATACTGTGCTGAAATTTTAGCTTTTATCTTGCACCGTATGAAATCTTTACTCCTGGAATTATTCTCGTTAGACTGTTTATTAGCCACACAAGACGCACAAATCTGCAAACATATAGGCATTCTCAATAATGGTTTATTGTGAGAATAATGAGATGTTTTATATATGTTTCTAATGTGATAACAGAGCTTTCCGTACTTCAGCTGTATGAAATGTGATGATAGCATACAGCGTTGCCAAGTTGCTAGTACTGTGTTTGTAAGTTTTTGTTGTGGACATATTGTGCAGCTGCCGTCATCGGCTGACATTGGTGCTGTCACATCAGAAGTTGACATCAACGATGTCCCGGTGCCGTGTCGTAACTTGTTGACACGTGGAGTCACCCAGGATGATGTTTGTATTATGCATACTCTTGTGTCTTTTTTTTTCTTGATTGCATAAATTTGATCTGATTCGGTCACTTAAACACTTACTCGCCATTTACCTTGTTAAAGTATTTCATCTTTGGGACCCCTATTTTGTGAGAAAAGGTGTCCGTAGTGGCCATAGGGGGTCATTGATAATAACAGCCAATAGGGCATTGATAAGTTCCTATAGGCTGTCAATAGTAACCATGACGCTAACTGAAGTCATTTGGCCACAATTTGGGGAAAATAGGGTGTTACAGGGGGTCAAACACTGGGTAGCTATTGGGCAACTCAATTTTCTTGTTCAGACAGTTTACCGGTAAAACGTACTGTTTAGCCACAGTGCATGTGTGACGGATAGACAATAGACAGAAGTCTGTGACATAGGTTTGACTTTAATGTTTGGTCAGAAATATTGTTATTGTACAATCTGCTTGGTTAGTTACCGCTGTTATGCAATATATGTCATGGTGTACTTATTTTGAGGTGAATTTCATTTAATTTTGCTGTTTCTACACATACAAGTACAAGAATCTGTTGTGTTGTTGTTTTGCCAGGTGGTGTATGATTAATTTATGCTGTGTAGATCAGTCGAGTGACAGGTGCTTCAGTTAGCACTAGAGGGCGCTACATGACCACAGATGAAAAGCTCAAGTGCCCTGGGTACGTTCTGCGGATTTAGATGTTTTGTCTGATATTATGATGTGAATGATGCATGCTTTATTATTTGTAATTTTATCTGTATTGAGGAGGCTATGTTTTTGGTTCTGTCTGTTTGTATCCAATTTAAATCAGAAGCTATGTAGTTGGGTGGCATTTTGGATTTGTTGGGCGTGGCCCAGGGATGAGATGATTAGATTTCAGAGGTGATGTGGATTTTTTATTGATTCTGGATCATTATCTTTGATTTTTTGCTGCTAGCAGATAGCAGCTTTCTTAAGGTTTCAAGTTCTTTGTGTTCAGCTGGTGACAGCACTGTTTATTTTGGTTGGTATAGTGGCTGAATTTCATACTAGCACACTTCACACTAATGTTCAATAAAGTTTGTCTGTTTTTACTTTGTTTGCAGAGAGAAACTCCTCCATCTCCACGTTCAAGCATCGACCCAAGAAGCAGTTGATAGTGAGTAATATCACATTGTATTAATTATTGTATTCATTGGACATATGTTCACTTATGTCAGTATGGAATATTTTTGTGTGTAATTCCTGGTGATGAGACAGGTGCACTAGACTCAGTTTTTTAAGCTTTTTTCTTGAATAATTCTTATTTGTTGTCTCATAGTAGGTCAACTGTTTTCTTTAGTTCTAGTCACAGCAAACAGCTGGAAGAGTATTTTAAAGAGCACTCTTTGCTATTTAATTTTAACTAGAGTGCTAAGGATTTTACTCTCTGGTACTTTGAAAGTATGCATTTGGTGACAAGAGAGGCTTCGGCCATGAGTAAAGTTCTCAAAATTTCTGTTTCAGGAGCCTGATCTGTTCTGGAATACTTTACTAGATAAATTAGCCAATTAAATGAAAATTATAGGTAGATTATCTGAGGATTAATTAGTGAAGTACTAAACCTTAGAAAAAGATTTGTAAAAATATTTTTTTCATATTTGTAAGTAACTGTTGTAGTTATAAGAGACCTGATCATGAACCTTTTGTTACCATGCTTTTGTCTCTTGAGTTTTGAAGACAACTTTGGAACTTGCATTATACTACTGTTTTCCAGCATATATGAGTTTCTTTAGCTTTTGGGGAAGGAAACGGAATGACGTTTCAACGTAGAGGTGGAAGGTTGCCGGTTTGATGCGTTGCTGATGGTATTGTCTCAGTTCATTATGTCGGTTATCATGTGAACAGAAGCTGTTGCTAGGATTCGTGAGATTATTAGCGGCTCGGTGGATCGGACGAAAGACGCTCGGACGACGGCGACGTTTGCAGCTCGTCCTGCGTTGATGGCTACAAAACCAACACCTCAACCTTTGATGTCACTCAATCCTAATCCAACTGGAGTATGTCAGCTACAGATCTCATCATCATCATCATTGTTATTATCTAGGCAGTACAGAATTTCAAAATGTAAAATAAGTGTGAATAATAATTGAAAAAAATGGCCTTCAAGAACACACATTCTGTATCGTATGCAGTTGGATGTGTAGCAGTGTACAACAGTAACGCAAACATTAGTGTCCACGAAATTGAAGCAAATATGCTGAGTGATAGCAACATTTTGCTTAATGCCAGGACTCATATATGAGTTAATTGTGTTCTTCGTTGTTCTAAGGAACTGCTTGCACTCAGCATTTGTTATCTTGAAATAGTGGGTCTGTGTAAAAACTGTAATCATGTCCATTGTTTTCTACAATCTGCACTTTTTGTGGAAACTTATTCTGGAGTTTTTTTCCACTTATTTGACCAGACTTTTTTTCTCTGTATGTCACTGCATCATTGGGTACCAAACCTTCATTTTCATTCATGTCCCTTGTTCTCCAATAGACAGCATTATGAGATTGATGACTGTCTGGAGGATAACAGGGAAGATTATTAGAACCGCCAAAATTACTATTGTTATATATGCACAATTTTAATCAGCAGTTCTTACAATTTTAGATTTAGGTCGTTTTTTGTGTTTTTTGTTTCATAAAGATTAAACTTTCTGTAAAGGTTAAACTTTTTGTTTCGTTACTATTATTATGTGTATGTGCAATTTTGCCTGCAAAGGCAATCTCCGAAATGACCTATACTGTGTCGGGCAGGACGTTAAACCCTACACACTCATTCATTCATGTCTGCTTATCCATTTGTGATATACTTAGTGAAATGATGTGCATATTTACTGTCATGTTTTACCTCAGTGGTTTGAAATCCTGTTAGTTGGGAGAGTTTAAGGCTGCCCGGACTGCAATTCTTATGCAACTGTTCCAAAGATATACATTGGGGATGTCCAGACTAACTAAGATTAATCTAAGATAGATGCAAGTTAAATGAATGTTAAATCCTAGGAGTTAATCTGAGATGAATGGTTATTAAATCTGTGAAGCAGTTTGCTGTAGGTTAAATTGCTGTCTGGTTGCAGCTTGCATATGTACAAGACAAGCTGTTCATTGGATTGGAGCATGCTGGTCTGGCCTTCGGAGTCAAGGACAGGATCCTTGGACCTGCAGTATGTACTGTTTCTTTGTCATGCATACATGAGTAGTACTGATTTCTGTGGCTTAAAATAGCACAATAATTACTTGATCTTTTCATCACATTTATCAGTCGTGCTTATTGCCAAAAAAATTTGAAATAAGTTAACTTTGATCTTCAGCTGATTAAGTGTGCTGTAGGACTTGCAGCAGTCAGCGTAGAAACTTAAGAAATACTGGAGCAAGATTGTAAACCACATTGCCGCCAAAATCCAATTGATTGTTTTTTGAACCATGATGGACTCTGTAAAAATATTTCATCGAAATTCATTCATTACTTTCTGAGTTATCTTGTGGACAGACAGTCGTAAAAACATTGTATGCATTTTTTTGGAGGTAAATTTGAGATGTTAGGCTGCTTAGTTGAAACTGCATTTACAATTTCAGTAATTTTGTATTCACAATGACTTTCACAAATGTCCATAGGCTGTATAAGGTTTTATGGCTGTTGTGCCACAGAAAGTTGTTCGTTAAAGGTAAAAAGGTAAAGGTAAAGGTCGTCAAACATGCCTCTGATGCACTTTCGTCACTAACCAGAGCTGCCTGCCGCACGGCCACCATGTGACTTTTTGCGTGGTCTTACAGTCATGACTAACAACATCCCATTGCACTGACTACTATTACGTGACTTCACTGTTTAGGCTTATTGTTACGTGTGACTTCACTGTTTAGGCTTATTGTTACGTGTCCTTGTAGTCTTAGGACTTAACGCCACGCTAAAGTTAATTCGTCCTTCATCATCATCATCATCATCATGTGCAGCCTGCAGACACAGGCTGGCGCAGCGGCCGGCTAGGCAACTCTAGTCAGCTGTACCAAGGTCTCCACCTTCCGTAACCCATGTAAATGAGTTACTACTCATTTTACCCACGGAGGGTAGAAGGCTGAGTCGACCTAGCTGGCAGGCTTCGCTCCGAGATGGTTTACCTGCCTGCAGGCAGTCACCCATCGCAGTACTAACCGAAATGCATTACTAACTACTCCACGCCACCAGCCTACTTGTACTTGACTCAATGATAGATGAGGATTGGTGCTGAAAATGTTGCCATTGTGCTGCAGTGTTCGTATCTGAGTCATATACAGATGGAGACTGGTGCTAAGGTGATGCTTCGTGGTAAAGGCTCAAACTTCATCGAACCAACGTCAGGCCGTGAGGCTTTTGAGCCAATGTATATCTATATTCAGTAAGTAACCCTGAATGAATCAATAGCCCTGAATTAGTCAACGCAGTCATTCAGGTAGTATGTCTTGAAGCAGATCGTTAAGTGTGTCACAGAAACCTGCAGAGTATTATTTCATTTTTTTTAAAATAACTACAAATGGCAAAAAATTCCAGCATTAGATCTGTTTATTTTCATGGTTGTATATCATGCTTGCAGTCACTGGATTGTTTTGTCGAATTCATTTTCCGTTGATTGCTGTTGTGGCCTTCTGTTGAGGTGAAGGTTGACACAGTTGAACTCGCCCAACTTTAATGGTTAATCCCAGCCAAGCAGGCCGGTACTCGATTTACATACTTCAGAGGATGTAAGGCTGAGTTGACCTTGTTGGTTATATGCTCAAGATGGTTTGCCTGTCCAAAGATGGTCACTCATCTAAGTAACAACTGCTTGATAGTGATCTGACTGAGAGTCTAATCCACAAACCTCTCGATTGCAAGTTTGACACGCAACTGTTAGACCACCAAGCCAAAGTCAAGGTGTTTAGGGGTGCGCATTTGGGGTTTGGGGTTGCAGGCCCTCCAAAATGCAGGCCCTCCAAAAAGTTCCCATACTTCACAAGCAACTTAGAATTTCAAAATTTCAACCTGGGTCCAGGAAATCGTCCCCCAACTTAACCCAATTTTTTGACATTTATCGACAATTATTGAAAAAAATTCTCCCAAAAAAATGTGCGACCGGTCCAAAATTTTTCGGTGTGGCACATTGTCTTTCAGGTATCACTAAACGCAACACGCGACTTACTTTAGGGGTGCGTGTTGGGGGTTTGGGGTCTTTGGGGCCCTTCAAAATGGCCTAAAAGTCACCCATTTTGCACTCAGTGTTCATTGTTGTATATCTCGCTAATTTTTCGACTGATCAGAACAATTTTTTTCACTGCATGTTAGGTCTCACTCAGCTCTACAACAATCTCGAAAGAAAATCTCGATTTCCACTTCCAGTTTTGGCTCAGTGCCAAAAGATCATAATTTACCCCTCTCAAATTTTCTCAGCCAATTGAAGGCCGATGATCACCAAACCATTAGTGCCTATAGACCTCACAGCCAGCCACCCGCGGGAATGACGCATATGTTGCCAGTGCGACGTTATGGTACCATCTTCTGATCTCCAAAGTGTGACGTTTTGGTACCTAGGTTAATGTTGTGGAATTATCGCTCGAACACGCGGCAGTGACGCATTTGTTGCTAATGTGACGTTATGATAGCATTTCTTGATCCTCAGGTGTGACGTTTTGGTACCCAGCTCAACGCCTATTCGACTCCGATCACGCTGAGTGTCTGTGTGTGGTTTTTTATAGGCATCCGACAACACTGGGTCTTCAGCAGGCAAAACAGCTGGCGCTCAACCTTATCAACACGGTTGGTGGACTTTTAGTCCACTTTAGTTGCATTATATGCTTTGATGCTGTTGTTTTCATTGCGAAAAAAATCGCACTCACATGCATTGCACCCACATCATTAGAATGGCTGTTTTCTATTTTACCCACGGCTGGCCAGTTTATTTTTGACTTTCAGTCTAAACCAGGGTTAAAAAACCTAATTTTTAAAAAAAGTCAAGCTTAGTTTCTTTTACTTGGTTCTGTTTTTTTGACTTGAAACCATTTTTAGAAGGCTTAAATTGATGGGTTTCAGGGTTTTCATGTGTATTTAAAATGTGACTCTTTTTGAACTATTATTAAATGTGCAGAATGGTAACACTTCAACTGTTTGTTGCATGCTGTCTAGTTAAATATCACGCTGTAGCTTATTTGGCATGACTGATGTTATTCAGGTGCATGAGGAATTTGCACAGTTTAAGCAGTCGATGGCCGCTATGCCACCCACCGTGTCTCCAGGCACGGCCACCATGCTGGCTGGCCTGCACCAGCGGCCTCAGCAGCAGTGTATGTATTCACATTTGTAATATGTATTTTTTGCTTTGTGGTGTAATGGTTATGGTATTGGACTCCCAGTTATGTTGCTATGAAATGGTTGCTATTTGGATGGCTGACTGCCTGTGGACTCGGTATATGACCAACCTTGAAGGTCAGACAGCTCAGCCTATCTTCGCTTCCGGATAGACAAATCTGGTACAAACCTGCTTGGCTCGGGTTAAGGCAGTCGTGTTTACCTCTGTCAGGTGGCAGATAACACTGTGTGATCTCGTGTGACAGATGACGCCCTGTACTGTCTGAGGTCAGTTTTCATGAAGAGTTATATGCACCCTTTAACTCTTCTCAGTTTACACCCTTTGTGTGATCAAGTGGTTGTGAGTTCAACTTGCAGTCATTTTGCTGTGAACTACCAACCCTGGGCAGGTTATTCCGACACATGTGCCCCTGTCACCAAGCAATACAGTTTCACACCGGCCAAGGGGTGGTCACTTGTCGTTGTCGGGAAAATAACTGATAAGCTCTGCAGCATCTTTCGGCTTTTGCCATGAGTTTTTGCCATCACTGCACTACATTGAATATGTTATTCGAATTTGTTTGGGTTTTTAACTAGTATTTTAGTTGGTAATCAACTATTTTATTAGGTTATTACATTACTGCTAAAGTGTCTACAAATTCGTTTGTATGTACTTCCAGTTCCACCCTGGTACAGTCCATTTGAGACATCTCCAGTGCGTCCAGCTATGCCACGTCCAGGTATGATGGCTATTTTGTATGCGGAAAAGAATAATGTATTCTGTGTTCCATTTTTGTTTGACTCATCTGTTTTTCAGGAATTAGTGCCACATAGTTACCCAGGTTTTGGAGATTTGGAGTTTTTTTACAAAATGGATGCTTGTTACCATTTTGACCAATGCCATCCAGTCACTGAAACAGGTAGAAAAAAATCTCAGTTCTGGAAGAGTTCTTGATCATATTTTTGTTTTTAAATTTGCATTTTTTTGAATGAAGCAAATTTGAGGACCTGATTTTTAGGTTTCCATTTTTAATTAGCAAAAAATATTAGTGCTTTGATGAGCAATCTGGTTCGTAGAAACTTCCTACCTACTTTCTACTTACTACGCATTATGTCTAGTACAGCCAACCAGTTAACAAACATCGAAAAATAGTTTGACTGATAATAGCAGATGATGCACATTTTGGCTCGATGGTGACTGCTCATGTTCACGGGAGTCTAGAGAATGAGATGGTCATTTCTTCTTATTCTTGGTGATGTAGATGATTATAATTTTTTAGTTTTTATAATTTTTTTAGGATTAAAGGCGTGGTTAATCGCTAATATGTGCAGCTCTAGTTTTCAGTCTGTGTCTCTAGGTTTCTATGGTTGTATTTCATCGTTGTTATTGCGGGTTGTTTTGACAAGGTTTAGTGAGTGCAGGTCGACCCAGAATGCAGCCGTCATACCAGCCTCGTGGGCCATTTCCACCATGTGTGGGAAATTCAGGCTTTCAGCCGCCATTACCACTTCCGCTGCCACAACTCAGACCACCTGGTGTGCTGAAGATCAGTTTATATATGAAAATGAAATACTCAGGGCAGGTTTCTGGATCTTAACTGACCGGTCAAGTTAGCTTTAACTGGCAGATTTGCATAACTCGCATTTCCCGTTGCACTAACCAACGGACAAAATGGCCAAAAATTTAACTGGTCGAAATCGGCCAGTTAGCTAACCGTCGGTCGTAGTTATCGTATTTAATGCAACTTTTGTACCATTCTGCAAGCAGTTAATTGAAGAATGTGATACTTTAAAACAATTTTACCGTATAGCAGTGTCTTCAAAACGCACAAGGAGTCGTTTGCTGCTACAAATTTTACTACAACATCCATTCATGAATGGACAAAATGGCTGTCTGCAATTGCTTGGCTGGCTCGTGGGCTGGCTGACAAGCGCTTGCACTCATTAATATTCACGATGTTTGCCTGCGGTAGGCGGAAATGATTAGCGCTGTGCACATCGTTGCTAAGCAACTATAGTTTACCATTCAGTTAGCTAACGGCCAGTCAAGGTTTTGTTCAGAAACATGCGCAAACTTAACTAGCGAGTTACAATTAACAGACGGTTTACTAAGTTAACTAAAAGATCCAGTAACCGGCCCTCAGTAATCTTCTAGGTTATTTTTGCTCACTTCTTTGTGAAGACTCTTGATGTTAGTGAGCTTTTGTATCGTACTGAGTTTACAAGATGTTGTGTATTTAATAATGTGTAGTCATGTTTCTTTGTCTACAAGATTACCATCATACTGTTTTTTTTCACTTTCACGATATTGTCTTAATTTTTATTGCTGATTTAGTAAGTTTGCTTTAGGGCCCTACCCTATAGCCATATGCATAACACTGCGATAAGCAAGTATGGATCTAAAACTTATATCATGACTACGTAACTATTTGAAATTAGCAATTTACGTCCACCTGCAAAAATAGGAGGAGCAGAAAGTTTCCAACAGACGGCTTGCAAATTTCAGACAAAGGATAATATGGGTGCTCAAAATTACGACCTCCATTTAAGTTTCTCCAATACTTGCTATTTTTATCCCTAAATTTTGTATTTTTGGACAAAACGGTCTGAAGCACGAAAACAAAAATTTCCTGAGAAGCAGAAAGTTTTTCATCAGACTATTTTGGGCGAGTGGGGGCAATTATCACCCCCACCAGTTACAGTACAACAGTCACACTCTGGTCACTTCCACTTCTATGCTGTTGCAGGTTTAATGCAGCTTGCGCAGTCACAGTCGTCTTCAGTAGAATCAGCCTTGTCAACTGACGTGCTGGATTCCTCCGAACTTTATGATCCTCTGGAAGGCACGGAGTCCGATGATGATAATGATGAGTCTACTCCCGTATCTTTCTCAGCTTCATCTACAAATTCTAGCATTCATTCTGCCCCTTCTCCAGCATTTAGTACTTGTGCATCAGCAGTTCAGTCATTTGATCTGCCTTTTACTTTTCCGCCAGTATCAGCAGCTGTTCCGGGGTCATCATTTTCCACCCCATATCCAGGCATGCCATTGCCTGCCATGGCTGCAGCACCAAATTTACCTGGTCGGCCACCCATTCCCATTCCCAGTGTGCCAAATTTTGTACCATCCGGTAATTTGCCACTGCCACCACATATACCAATTCCTGCTATGTCCCGGTTTCCACCTGGCATCCCCCCACCTCC
>Ga0209367_1010745_pt1 | contig 12221 bp, 6 predicted proteins | sample WorMetLIZISLAND2_FD_187412 | JGI IMG/M metagenome (GOLD analysis project Ga0209367, IMG submission 187412) | Marine gutless worms symbiont microbial communities from Max Planck institute for Marine Microbiology, Germany - Olavius geniculatus... ... | reverse complement strand
GAGACAGCCTGCGCCAAGAGAGATGCGTCTGTTTTGATACTGTGCACAGACGTACTGCGACTGCTGCTGCTGCTGTCAATAGAAGTTGGGAGGCCCAAAAAAGAGTCAATGCGTTTTCTGATAAGTGAGACAAGATTGTGTCGCTTACCGCCGCGTTTCGGAGTAACAAGAATCGACTGACTCCAATTAAGGACAGCAAGCCAGTTATCTACGATATTATTATTATTATCATTATTATTATTGATACTGTTGTTACACTACCTCGTGAAATGCAGAAGTTTCACACTGTAGGTAGTGTAGGATGCAGGCGACAAAGCAGGCAAATTTGGGCTCATTGTGGACAGTGACGTGAGTTTCTAATTAACTACAGTTTTGCCTATCTCACGTTAATACTGATACTACACTACCTTGTAAAATACAGGTGTTGTTGTTTGGCCATTTAGGATGCAGACACCGAAGCTGGCGAATAATCTGGACTCGTCGTGGACAGTGACTGGAGGCACAGTGTCAGTCAATCAGCCTTGGCTACAACTCTACCTGGCCGCATGCAAACTGCTGGATCTAGCCCTTGTGCTCCCTGCTGACTTTCTGCCTCACTTCCAGCTGTAAGTTATGTCGTTACTTTCGCCTACCTCACCTTAATACTGTTGCTGCATGCCTTATGCCGTATGATGTTACTTTTGCCCACCACATCTTGATGCTGTTGCTACACTACTTTGTGAAATTGCAAGCTGCTTGATCTTGCTCTTGTGCTTCTGCCGACTTCCTATTTTACTTCCAGCCGTAAGTTCTCTTCCTTTTACATTGTGATTGCAATTCCCAGATTCAGGATATTGAATCCCGGGATTTTGGCCATTTTCACAAATTTAGAATCCCAGGACTATGGCATTTGAATTTTGTGATTTCAATACTACAAATTTCTTAATTCCTAGTTGCCAAGACAGAGAAAATCAGTTCCATGATTGCCATCACTAGTTGCTACACTACCTTGTGAAATGCAGAAGTCATAGTTTGGCCATTCAACTTGGGTCATACTCAACATTTGGGTCAGAAAATGTCAGTGCTACGACTGCAACATTTGCGAGTTTTTTTACGAAGGCTCCTACCTACTTATAAGGCCTAGAAAAAGTTTAAACACGCACACAGCAAATAAAGTTCACGATTTCTTATGCGTAAAAACAAGACAGACGGACAGACAGATACACATGAAAATATTATACAGCAAAATAGAATGTCCAACTATTTACTGAACAGGTTACGTTTCTGTAGATTAGGGTTACTTGACCTTTCAGTTACTGGTGCTGTGTGTGGCAGGTACTGGTGAGGGTAGGAGGCTGAGTTGACTGGTATGCTGTGTGTGGCAGGTATCGGTGGGCATTCGTCGGAGATCCAGGCACAGCAGCTGTTGACTCAGACAAACGTCGACAACTGCGCGACCTCGCACCGACCTTTGTGCCACATGTGTTGCGAATAGCACGGCGGTTATCCGCTCGAGTGTGTTTTACTTTTGTGATGTAAAGTAATTTCTGCCATTTTTGTTCTAGTGGGTTTGATTTACTTCCATGAATTTTATTTATTATGAATTTTTATTTGCTGCTGCCCCAGAAACAGATGGCTACCGTATATAGTTTGTTTAATCAGACTTTGTATTTTTATAATCTCAGTCTTGTGTCAGTCACTTTTCGGGCATGTAACCAGGCTTGCCGAGGACACTGCATCCCATCAGGCTTTGCGGTGCCATGTCGACATGACCCTCGGTCGTCTCCCCGACTGTAGTTGGAGACGTCGTCCAGGCCACCCCAGAAACAGATGGCTCGATCAACTTTGTGGGGACACCAACAACACTCCACCTGTCGACCTCTGGAGATGAGCATCGAAACATGAACATTTGGTTCTTGCCTACCAACATATATGCGCGTGTATAAATCGAGCAGTTTGGACACATTTTTGCCCAGAGAGTTGGGGAGTAGACTTATACGTGAGTCGGAGAACAATTTTTTGGCTATCCGACTAGCGATGCATGCGTATAGTAAACAAGCCATAGTGGTGTGGGAATGAAGACTGGCTATTCCTCACTGGACCACCTACAGCTATGCAGCATGTCCTGCTCTTGCTGCATTCAATGATGTAGTGTGTGGACACACCTCGGAGACCGATTGACCAACCCACCATGTGCTTCCTGGTGCTGGTGTGGATTATGTAGCATTCGTGCTTCATTTTCATGCCCGGCCCACACCAATAAAATATTTGTCGGACTAACCCTCATCATTGAAATACTGACTATATGCGAAAGGCCTGAAGTCGGGGGGAGGGGTTCGATTTATACGTGGATTGGATTATACGTGAGTTGCTGTCCATCTGTGTTGATTGTAGTTTGGGGACATCCCAGTGCTACCACGTGTCACTGATCGTCCGCTACTATTATCAGCTCGGCCGCCGGCTCTCGCCGATCTGTGCAGTTTCTTCGTGACCCTGAATGCAGCGGTGACCGATGGCACTGGTACGTACACTTTTCTATAAACTATGAGGGTTTTATATTTTGGATTTTTATTGCGCCCCCTGTCCTCCAATAGACAGCATTATCACATTGATGACTGTCTGGAGGATAACAGGGAAGATTATTAGAGCTACCATTATGTTAATTAGATACGCACGTGTCTAATGGAATTCTTACAATGTTAGATTAAGCTCATTTTTGTGTTTTGTGTTTCTGTAAAGGTTACACTTTCTGTTTATTGTAAAGTTTAAACTTACAGTTCCATTATTATGTGTTCATGTGTGCATTCTGCCTGGACAGGCCGTCCCTGAAATGACCTATACTGTGTCGGGCAGGACGTTAAACCCTACTCATTCACTCACTCTGTTTTAAGAATTAATGTAATGTTGCCATTTGGTAAACTTTTTTATGGAATGACCCTCATACTTCCACCATTGTAATGGTGGAAACAGACTTTCGACTTTCGAGGTCGTTCGTTTAACTCCGTCGGGACGTTATCAAGTGAGGCTATCAAGTGTCGCTATCAAGTAAACTTTACAACTTTAAAGAAGGTTAACTGTTTAGGTATATAACCGACATCAAAATCAACTCAGCTTTCTATCTCATTGGGGTAGGTAGATTAAGTACCGTCTTGTTTGACTGGGGTTATGGCGTGGCACGTTCCCCTGTGTGAGGTGGCAGGTGTGTGATCCCATATGGCAGGTGACGTTTCATAGCTTTGAGATGGGTTTTCTATGAAGAGTTGTACCATTTTAACCATTCAACCGTTTTTGACGATCAGCCCGTGACTAGTACCTGAGATGCGGATTTAATGACAGCTCTCCTTTTAGTGTCAGAACTGATAGTATAAACTTTTGAAGTAAGTTACTATTCAAAGACATATAACGGTTATTTTATTTGTGATTTTATTTCTCTGAGCATTTTATTTCTAATTATTTTTTTTCAAATTTTGTAATGGTGTATTTTGTTTTACAATGCCAGCAACCTACAGACGATATTGCTATTGGTGCAAATGTGTAAATTATTGTATGAATTGTATTTCTGCATTTGCAGTACCGGTAGTCACTAGCCTGTGCCTGTTTACGTCCCAGCGGTGAAGCCGGTGTCGTGGGAAATTTGTCACACCTGGAAAATTCTTCCCACCTCCATATTGTCATAATGTAACTAACGCTAACGCTAACTCCAACCCTAACCCTAACCTCAATCCTAGCTCTAATACTAACCCTAGTCTTAACCCTACTCCTAACCTTAACCCTAGCCATAAATTTAACCCTATCCTTAATCTTACTCCTAACCCGTACTGCTTCGTGTGGGAATAATTTTCCGGTGCGACGAATTTTCCACTACACCGGTACCAAATTATACTGCTTGGTGACAGAGGCACACGTGTGTGAACAACTTGCCTAAGGTCATTACCCGGCAATGTCCTGGTCCGGAGGCGAACCTGCGCCTCTGAGTTACCTCAGGATTACAAGTCCGACACGTTACCGTTAGACTACCGAGCCACACTACTAAACAGGCACACCGCGTGATACACTGGCCCCGTGTGCGTGGTCTCGCAGTGTAAAAATTGGTGTCTGGCTGAGGGCCTTAGGAAACGGAGATCAGCGCCGCCTTATGGGCTGTAAAGCTCGGGAAGGACTTTACGTTTTTTTAGTCAATAGCAGTTATTTATCTGTTTGTAATACTATTGTATTATAAAGGTAAAAGGTAAAGGTAAAGGTCGTCAATTTGTATAGCGCGTCTCGCGTACTCGCCTCTAACGCGCTTGGTCTTGTCACTAACTAGAGCCGCCTGCCGCACGACCACCGTGCACAGCCTGCAAACACAGGCTGGCGCAGCGGCCGGCTAGGCAACCCCAGTCAGCTGTACAAAGGTCCCCACCTCCATAACCCATATGAATGAGTTACTACTCATTTTACCGTCCTGCGGAGGGTAGGAAGGCTGAGTCGACCTAGCTGGCAGGCTTCACACCGAGATGGTTTACCTGCCCGCAGGCAGTCACCCATCGCAGTACTAACCAGGCCTGGCGTAGAGTAACTTCGTTTCAACGCTGTGATTGTAGTAAAAGAATATTGTATTGTACAGTCAGTTACACTAGTCACATTAGCATGGTCATCTGATAACTACTACAAATACTACTACATCGTATGTATGACACAGGTCGTCTGTCAGCTGCCACCTTATCTCAACCCCGCACAACAGCGTTCTTGCATCGACCAATCACACAGCAGCAGGGGTCTGGTTCACAGCCAATCACATCTCATCAGCTTTCTCGTGCCCGCTCGGCACCCAACGTCTCTCTGTCCGATTCGACACAGGCCTCGGCAGTGTGGCCTCCGGCCGAACTAAAAGATGACGCGTCGGGTCTGTCGCCGATGGAATATATTGAGAAACTTATTCTGATCGACTTCTTGGAGCCTCTGCCTCAAAACTGATTATGATGCTATTGTTGTGACTGTTATATTTTTAGGATTATTTTTAAGCTTTCAGTACTAAATTCCGGAGAGCACAATATTGAAAACTAAGCAAACAGACTACAGTGGTGTTTATTTGATAGTGAAGTTGCTGTGAAAGGAGACCGCGTTTCCTTGTTGGAGTTATGTTTACTGTTATTATTACTAATAGTGAGTCACTATGTGGTGGTTAAAATAATGAATTATTGGCATGGAAAAAACCGTTACGTAAAGATTCCAGGGTATCAAAACAAAAGCTAAAACCAAGTTGCTGGAGTGGCATTAGTCTCATTCAGCAGGAACTGCAAAACTGTAGTGCTGGACCACCAGGGAGACTCACTTGAATCAATACTTTGTTTCACGTCAGTCTCCCGAGACATCTATCAATCTGTGGACGAACTTGGTGGGAAAAAATTCCAGTAAGAGTTTATTAGTCAAATATGACTATTATTACGATTATTGCTATTATTAGTGGTGTGTCAGTTAAAATAGCAAGTCGCACATGTGAAAACAGCAGCTACAGAACTATTGTTATTATTTTTAACCCGCAGTACTCCATTCTGGAGGAAGCGCAAAAATCGACTTAGCAATACAAAGTTGGGTGCAGTTCTCAGTCTGTGCAGTCAGCCATGCAGGTACTATTATTACGTGAATTAGTTTTAAAGTGCTATTTTCTTTCAGTCATTAATATGATGCAGTGTTTGGAATTTGGCAATTGAGAGTAGGTAAAAATGAGTTGTGAGATTGTTTTTAAAAGTGCATAGAAACATTACTTCATAATCATTCGTCAAATATATGATGCCGGTGACCTCGAAAGCACAGGAGCAGCATGGCAGCGTACATGGCTGTTTGGCGGTAAATAAGGCTGCAGTTTTGTGCAAAATTATGACTGATGTTGTTTAAAGCCCAAATTCCTTTAAGCTGACTTCCCAGAGACAGATGTCACCGGGAACTCTCGGAGTTGTCACCAGCTTCTCACAGCAAGTTGCGGACGTGGACCCTGAAGCGGGGATGTCACAGGAAGGTTTTGGGATGGTTTGGGGAAAGCCTGTGACAAGTCCGCAACAAGCTCATTTTTGTTTTAATTGAATTTTGGAATGAGCGTGACACAATACAGCAGTCGGATTCTGGCATATCGCGGACTTTTTCATCCCTATATCTTGCCGAGAAGATGTTGCGGGCTTGTCGCAGGCAGGGGTCACGGGAAGTCGACATGATGCAATTTGGGCTTAAATGCATTCCACAGTTACTGTCGATTGGAAACCAGCCAATGTTGCTTCATTTCTTTATATTGTAAATCTGTGAATAGCGGCGTGGAAAAAACGTCGTGTATTTTCGTTAGCTGTAGTATGTGGCGTGAGTATATTTCGTTTTTGGATATTCATTAAGTTAAGTGCTGTGACCACATGCATATTGAGAATTTTCATGCACAGTGTAGTATATCGAGGGCAAAATTCCAAAAAAATCTGATTTGTTGTCAGTGACATTTTGGAGAAAACCATAGCAGACCTTCTGCATGATGCATTTTTCTAGTGTCATAATGTTGTTTTGCAGTTCATTAATAAATAGCATATGCATTTACACGGTGTTTCATAAAAAAATGGCGCCCTATTTTCCTTTCATAATTTACACAAATGATGATCGATTTACACGAAATTTGTATCAGGTATAGCTGAAGAAATACTAATTCAAAATGTTTTAGCAAAATATGGCTGTTGGTTAACTATTCTTTGCTAGTTGTGACGCAACGCTGTGTCGTGAGGACAAGCATGTCTGTCTCAAATGGTGCAGTCAGTTGCCACCCTGCTTCGATGGTGAACTTTATTTGCTTCACTGATGAAAAGTCTTCATTGTGTCAGCACTAAGTAACACGCTGACGATGACATGATGTCAGACGTCTCGTGATCCAAAAACTCAACCATTTTGCAAGCATTATGTGCTGGTGTACTGTCTTACTGGAAGATGTAGAAGTCATGCTATCCCCACAAGTGTGTGAAAGTGATTGTTTTTGTGGCTGCAGTGGTAAAACATCAACAGTTTGTCATCGGTAAACCAGACGAAGTTCACCATCGACGCAGGGCAGCTATTAAGCAACTGTCAGCATTTGGTTGCGACAAGCAAGTATGTGAGTACTCACGGCACATTATGACGTCAGCATTGCATCACAACTAGCAAAGAATATTTAATTAACAGCCATATTTTGTCAAAATATTTCGAATTAACGTTTATTCGGCTACGTCTGATAAAAATTTTGTGTAAATTCATCATCATTTGAGTGAATTATGAAAGAAAGAAAAAGGTGCCATTTTTTTTATGAAACATCATGTAGTTTGTTGCTATATTTCATTGTGTAACTAGATAAATATTCAACACTCTGACATTTTGCATAGAATTAATTTTTGAAGAACTTTGTAGTTAGTGCGTTCTGCTAGATGTACAGATACATTATTTTGCAATTCTGCCCTCGATACGTGCTAGGCATGTGCATTGTGCACTGCAGTTGTTATCCACAAAGACTAGCACATCCGAAGATCAGTGTATTTTTATAGTAATTAAATAGTATGCACTCATTGTATTGAAAGGTTAATGATTACGGCCTGTACTTGCCTTGCTGGTGATGGATGGAACATGTTGTGGCAGTGGCATAGCCAGGAATGTGAATTGGGGGGACCTCGTTTTTCATCCCCACTTTTTTCCCTTTACTCCTTTTTCTTTCCCCATTTCGTCTCTTTTGTGTCTTTTTCCTTCCTTTTCTGCCCTCCTTACTCCTCCGTTTTTTTCTTTTTCCCAATTTTTCTTTCCTCCTTTTAGAAGTATTACTCCTACAATCCAGCTAATGAGTCTTGAGCAGAGAGCCCTAGCCAAAGCCCCAGCCGAAATTGAATTTGGTGCATTGTAGTTTTACAATCTGGCGATCTAGTGACAACAGTTTTAACTAGAAAGCAATCATAGCTCGCAGGTACCTCCACCAAGGCAATGCTATTCGCCAGGTGGCGTCACCATATTCGCTTTGCCAGCGGTTTTGCTTATGCCCCCTTTAACGCAATGGTAACGAAAATTTCAAAGTGGTCCAGAATCCAGGATTCCTGTCGGATCACCCCCAAAATTGAATCACTTGTAGGTTATTCCATGCCCGACATTCCCTCAAAATTTCAGAAAGATCCGTCCATAACTTTTTGAGTTATCTTGCTAACACACAGACAAACAAACAAACAAAAGCCGGCAAAAACTTAACCTTCTTGGCGGAGGTAATTATTTTCCTGAGAGTCAACTGACCAAACCGGCACATTTAGTTTAGTTTAAATGCATACTTTTGTCTTATCTAGGGATTTGGGAGGCTATGCCACTGCGTTGAGTGCTCACTTATATGTCGTCTTTCACAGTGCAGCTTTACGCCGAAACTAGTGAGTGGGAAATCCCCATTCTGCTTCCCCTTTTTTTTGTTCCACCTGTTTTCTTTCCTCCGCATTCTCTCTTCCACCTCCTTTCCCTTATCCCTGAAGCAGGGCCTGAGGTGTTGACCCCAAAATTTTTTTTTGAAATTCTACATTGCTATAGGTGAGTTTTAGCACCTTTTGAGTATCTAAAATTGATTTTTTGTTAACTGTATTGTCGTAAGAGAATACTGAAAATTATGTGTTTTCTGCGTTATATTATCAGCAGACTACCTCTACCGGCCACAGAATAACGAAAAATAATCGCTTATATATCTTTGAAGAATTAGACTGATAGATATACTGTAGTAAACCCGTTGGCACCAATGTATTTACACAGCGAACACATTGTTCAAGTTTTGCGATTTGATATTATGTTTTATTAAAGACACTTTGTGAGCATTTTGTTGCCATGGTTGTTAAGGCGTAAAAAAATTTCTGTGCTACCGATTTTCAAAAAAACCTGCATCCCTAAAACTCTTATTGGACTTTTAGTAATATTGTGGTGTACGGACACTTCATCACGCGACAGTTAATCACCCGGCAATTAATCACCGACACATAATCACTTAACAATCATCACACGACATAATCACAGTTACACATACAAAATCCTATAAAAATATGAATGTCCACGGACACGTTAACAACTTGACACAATAAATCGCTTTGGGACAGAAGGTCTGGGCATTTGTCTTTATTTACTGCACTAGCAATTTTTTTTGTAGAAACGATGAATGTTGCATTTGACGATCTTATTTGATACCTTGCACGAAAGTCCACAATGTTGGATGGTGACAATGGAAAAGTGTCTGCAGACCAAAATGCCAACCTTTAATATTGCATTTTGTTCTGCTTGCAATACCCCCTGCCCCCGCTTCATAATGAGTCTACGTTTGTGTGGGAAATATGGCTGAGTCGTAGTGTTTACTATGCACGTCCTGGCCATTTTCTGTCTTTATAGGCATGTTTGAAAATGCACAATCGATCACAGGTCGGTGATTAACTGTCGTGTGATTAAATGTCGGGTGATTAAGTGTCACCAAACTTAATATTGTTGCTGTTTTTAGTTGACTTTCGAAGTTTTGCTGAAAAAAGCTCTTTGCATTTATTCTGCTATGTTGCTATTCAGTGTGTTAGTTTTTTGTCAATTTTTGTACTACTGGTATTACACATGTCTGGAAATAGAATTTTTTTTCAAATTTCCACATTTTTTATTCCTACTTTTTTGCCAGCTCCAATCGGAAGCACAGAAGTTTTTTTGGCTTAGTATAACTGCTAAATGTGATAGTGTACAGTGTATTACTATTCAGCCATTTCTTCGAGTAAATCTAATTATTTCATCACAGTGCATGACATTGCATGTACATGTTATGTTCTACTGTGCGTGCATGCGTGTAGTTCAGTTTACCTGGAGGAGTTTTCTGAGCAAGAACAGTTGCAAGAATTATTACGCGCGAAAGCAGCTACTGCTTTTAGCGCGTCTTTTTTGATTGATCCACCCGTGTGACGGACAGACAGACAGACAGACGGACAGAATTGCTGTATCTCAATAACGGTGCGAGATAAGGCCTAGGTTACTATTAATCGCTAATAGGAAATCGTATACTGGCTTTCGATTGGCGCCGAATTTAATGACCTTGGATGACCGTGAACGTCAAAATATGGATTTTTATATGTTTTTTTGACGATTTCGGGTTGCAAAACACATTTCAAGAGCGAATTGTGCCGAAACCAACTGAGATAGACATGGACAAGCTACGAATGAAATTTTTAGCATTGAACGTAGGTTTTGACGGTCTAAGTCTCAATTTTCTAGGTTCAAGGAAACCTGCGCACGAAGGCATCAAAGAACGGTACCTCCGTAAAAGTCTTTATTTTACCGTTGTTGTCCAGTACCTGCTATAGGCTTTCGCGCGTCTCGTGAGCATTAGGTCAAATTTTTTGTTTTATTTTCTCAACGTTTTTTTATTTTTTAAAAACGTTCATCAAAATTTGAGAATTCTACCGAGAACGTCGAGAAGGGCTTTTAAAGCCACACAAACGATTATTAATAGGCTATAGTGGTGGTAGTTTACTTACTTAGTCAAGTGATACGTGGTCTTATGACTACACGGTTGAATTGAAATTGAATAAAATTTTATCTCTTTCTTTAGTTCTATAGTTGTACTGCAATTACAGCATTAGGTTTTAAACAACAAGTCGAACAAATTAAGGCTAACGTTTTTTATCAACGTTTTTAAACGTTTTTTAAATAATTTTTGCCACGTTTATTTTCGTTTTTCAACGTTTTTGTTAATTTTTTTTTCGTAAAGTTTTACATCTATGATTGCACATGATGCGAACCCAATTGTTTCTGCTCTAGGCCTATTACTGTTTCGTGAAGACAGACTGATCAGTGAACAACATTAACAATAAAGCAAAATTCACGGATAGAACGAGAGAGCTACCCGCCTGTAGCAACTACACTGGTAACATCATAACAGATAGAACTGACAATAACGAACGCTCTCAGTATTCTATTTATTCTGTTGTAACCAAACGTCGTACGTTCCAATTATCAGGCAAATTCAACTCTTGAATACTACAGTGCGGCCGTCCTAATAGGCACATTACGGGTTTCGCCTGTCCGTCCGTCCGGCCGTCTGTCCTCTATGAACTTGTAATTCAAGAACGGGGCGTGAGAAAATTCCACAAAGCAAAAGTAACCGGTGCACCAATTTTGAGCTCAAAGGAGCAAAGAAAAAAGTGGTTAAAGGTAGTATTACAGCTTTTCATGGAATGTCCATCTCAGAGCTAAGGAGCGTCACCTGCCATATGTGATCAGACCTACCACCTGACACAGGTGAACGAGCCCCGCCTTAACCGCAGCCAGATTTACCTACCCCAGTGGGATGGAAGGCTGAGTTAACGTAGGCGGCTGGATACGTATAGCCTACTGATCGGTTTACCGGTCACCCATCCAAGTACTAACCCGGCCCGGCGTAGCAGCAACCTCGTTGATCAAACTCAATGCGTCACCGCTATGCCAAGCCACCAACCCAATGAACCCATAGAAGATTTGGAGCTAAGGTTAGCTGTATGCAGACGACCGCACAATACGTCGGCACTGGGTTCTAGTTAGCGAAGCTACAATTAAGCAAGCATTGTGTGCCATATATGACTGAAATAGCACCAAGATCAACGACAACAGTATGTGCAGTCAATATCGATCAACTGCTGAGGTTCTCCGCCACCAATAGACCTAACTACAGAAAAACTATCACCGTGAATAGAACACAAAGCACGTCGAATGACTATGTACATTCATCTGTCGAAGAAATAACAAGTCCAAACGTACGCCGAAAAGATAAAAAGTTGACTTGACTTTTTAGTACTCGTAGTTGGAACTGTGATGGTTCACAAATAACTCAGACCCAGTGGTAATAACTTGCTGCAACCCGACCGGAAGTGAAACTCACAACCAGGGAATTGTCCACCCCCCTCCCTGAGCAGAGGTGTACACCCTCATTAAAATCTTGACACCCCCCCCCCGAACGAAAAAGATACCAGGGGGTGTTGTGGTTGAAACCAAATGTATTTGGTGAAACCTAATGTTATTTCTGCATATTGCTTTTATTACTTTTCATTAATTCACAGTAAACTGTAACAAAGTGCAGCCTATTAAACTTTTTTTGGCAAAAACAACCGCAAAATCTGATTTTTAAGTTTCCAAATTTTAGAGAACATAGCAAATCGGCGGTATCCATTGAATGTCCTAAAGCCAAAAGTGTTTCAGCTTAAGCCTCCCCTAACCTCTTGACCAGGGGCTCTGCCCCTGGACCCCGCTGGAGC
>Ga0209367_1010743_pt1 | contig 12224 bp, 7 predicted proteins | sample WorMetLIZISLAND2_FD_187412 | JGI IMG/M metagenome (GOLD analysis project Ga0209367, IMG submission 187412) | Marine gutless worms symbiont microbial communities from Max Planck institute for Marine Microbiology, Germany - Olavius geniculatus... ... | reverse complement strand
CACATAGCACAATTGAATGCATATGATAGACTTGACAGCTCACTATTGTTCCACTCAATAACTTCAGAACCATACAAAAGATACGGCTTACATTTAGTATTAACCATATATTGTAATACAGGTTCAATGAAATTATGGCAGTTTGAATACAAAGAGTTGAAGCACTGAAAAAATCGAACACGCATTCTATGTATACTGATCTTGAAACGTGTTGCTGAAACAATATACCAACCTAGATATCTTGAACTGGTAAGTTTTTTTACATAATATATATAGTAAATAATTATAGGCTGATAACTTACGTGGTTTTGGGTTAGGTCATCTTACCATTAATAATTTAAAAAGCTACTTTTGTTTCGTTATAATGCAGCTTCTTAGCAACATCAACTATTAAATAACTGTTAAAATTGGGTGGTTTTGACTGCAGGTGATCAACGATTGTTCATCCGTCAACACTAAAGTTATCGTTAACACACAAAGGTATAATGCATTTATTTCGTTTTTTACGATTTGCATATTTGCATAGAATATATGAAAAAACACCAGCAACTTAGCACAGCATCAGCTTGTTTTTAGTTTGTTGACAATCACTGAAAGCTCGTAATAATTTTCGGCGTCAGCGAATGAGCATTCCAGAGATATTGTGTATAATTGTTTGTTGACGTATTTTTGAAAATGCCTTCAAATTCTTAGCTGTTATAAAACTAAAAACAGAACATTGCGGGGGTTGACATTTTTTAAACAGTTTAATTTACTTGTTCTTGTAAGCCTATTTTAACTAATTACTCTTACTGTTGTTTTACGATGAAAAATGCTATCGAACTGACTAAATTAGGTGTTTCGTTGTTCGTCAGTCGATGGAGAGTCATGCTTTGTGTTGCATAGATCCGGTTGGCTTAAATTTAGCGAACTCTTCGAACAATCCAGCAACAAGTTCGAAGTTAGTTTTGTCAACTTCAATTTAAGAATAATTGTCATCAGCATTATCATTAAATCCTGATCATTATCACGATCATCGGCGCTAAGTTTAAATTCCGACTTGTTGCTACAGGACGTCGGATCAGTATTATTCGTTATTTAACATGATTTATTATTTAGCATTAATTAAATATTTGCCATAACATTTGCATTTGTCAGCCGTTGGCGTTTAGACCTTTCGTTGTGGGTGGTCCTTAATCCGTAGTATCCGGAGACCCTGGACAAACAGCTTTTCTCTGACAACGCATCTGTGTTTTGCTGCAGCGTTACTATGTATGCAATTTGATTGGCGAAGCACTTGTGGATCCATAGCCACGCCTTTGCTTTCAGTCCCGATTTTTGCACTTTTGTAACATTATAGTGCAAGTATTTTGTGTCAGAAGATTTCATAAATCTCCTGTGTATACTTTCAGTGTGTTGATGTGCCCGTGCATAGACGGCTCGTACGCTAAGCACGGATGCGATGCAAATGTTCTTCACGAGTGGCACGACGGGATATCCCAAAATGACTCAGGTCTCGTGTGCCAGCTACGGGCTCGGACACAAAATCACGGCCACCTACTGGATGGACCTGTGCCCGACGGACATTCACTGGAACTTGTCGGACACGGGCTGGGCCAAGTCAGCATACAGCAACGTGTTCAGTCCATGGATTAACGGATCTTGCGTCTTCATTCATTCCATGCCGCGTATCGACCCACCGTTAATACTTCAGGTCTCATCTGACTTCATGCTTTTCGATCCTCTCATCATCAGCGTCATCATTAGCCCTATCGTCATTTATATATTGAGTTTACTGTTTACTGTGCTATATGGACTGTATGGAAGCATACCACAGAACAGCCAAAGTTCGGGAAATCAGCCGGAAGACAACGATTGACGTTACGGAAGACAGAAAAACAATGGAGGCGTTGGCATTTCGTATATATTTTGTTTCAGATAAAACAAAATTACTTTTGTTTTTACGAAACCTTTAGCAGATGTCCGATTTCACTTTTTTATGCCTACTCTTACCCTTGAGATAAACTGCAGAAGAGGCTGCAGAAGCAAACGCTGGCACCTCACCGCATATCTGATGCTACACTACCTTGTTAAATTTAAATGTTTAACTGTGCTCCAAATAATGGAAAATTGTCATTTAGAGTGACACACAACATGATTACGTCAATACTGTGGCTTTCAGTATCAGAAACGAAAAGTTGTACAATCAAATAAAACGTTTGGATTTTACTGCGTAGTGTGGCAACAGATATGCGATATGCGGTGAGGTGGCAGCGTTTGCTTCTGCTTTCTTCTGCCTCTTGCTACGTGCAAGAGTGAATTATTATAATTGAAATTGGACCACATTTGCCAAAGTTATCGTAAAATAGAAGTGGTTTTGCTTTATCTGGGACACGGCGTAGAAACAATAGGCCTAACTACGAACGTCTCTCATTGAGTGTTGTGAATGCGGATGCTGCAGACTCTGCAGGACTACCCGATAACGACGTTCTGCTGTCCTGCGACCGGTTTCCGTATGCTCATTAAAAGCAACCCGGCTCAATACAACTTCCATGCGCTGCGTCACTGCATCTCTGGCGGCGAACCCTTGGTACGTTGAATGCCGTCATAAATCGATATCTGTCTGTCAGCATCGGTCTGCCTAGACACCGCAAATCAACTGCAAATCTCTACGTAGGTCACTGATCTTAGAAATTACTTATGTTCAATGACGGCAGATCAGCACGCCTCATCTGTATCTTGAGTCATTATAATCACATCTTGCCGTGTTTGATACAACTCCACTGGTAATCAGAACGAGCTCGTGTGCAGCATAAACTTTGCAGTTTAATGTGCGGCGTCCAGAACAACCGGTGTCCGTAGTAGGCCTACATCTCTGACGTTGTACAATCCACCAAGACGGCGACAACACGTGGCCTTCACGTTCGGCAGATAAAACTGACTACATTCTCTCGCGGCTGCGTACCAATTTCGCAGAGCGAGGTTCAATTTACGCGAGTCGGGTCGCGTGGAACCGCTTGCCCGAATCAATCTGTAAAACATCATTTCGGGCATGTTCTGGGAGCAGTATTAATTTTCAATATGATGAGTATGATATGATGATGATATGGCACCGGAGATCACCCTAGATCAATTCAAATAATAACAGTTTCGGTCACTAAGACGTTAATAGCGACGAAGTTTATCAAACCCCGTCAATGGCTACGTCGAGTCGGTAGCGTACAAGCATGAAAGTAGTCAGATTCTTATGTATGGTAGAAGTGTAGACAAAAGTAAAGTATGGCGTGAATTTATTGCTGTTGTAGACGGGTGATTTGGTCGAGAAGTGGCTGGACGCTACGGGCCGAGTAATACGCGAAGGCTACGGACAGTCAGAAACAGTCAGTCTTATACGTTCTCTGAACACTGAACTTCACTGCTAATAGCGAATTAGCGATAAAACTATTCCATGGACAGTAGCAGTTTTCCACGTTTCGGTTCGAGACAAAAGAACACGGCGATGGTTGCTGTTTTAGAGCCATAACTTCTTCGCGCCAGGAGTGTGTACTAAACTGGCCTATTTTCACCGCCAATGTAGCTACCTGACCTGTAGCCATAGTGCAACAAAATACTTGGTGCTGGGCTGATATTAAGCAAAATGAAAACGTTACACCAACTTTTTTATTTTACAAATGGCTGTTTATTGCTCAATTTTGTTTACTTATGTTTTGATTTTCAACATTTATATTTGTTATATTACCCTAGTTGAGTACTAGTTGAAATGGTCAGAAGTGCCGCAAATCGTCAGAGAATTGTCAGGGAATTTCATAGAGTGTGGACAGTGGTCACATGTTGACACATAATTGGGGAGTGTTTATACATACGTCAGATACACTTGCATGTAGGCCTGGATTAGTTTAGTAATAAAGAGTCGTTTTTATCTAGTCCAGAAAACGAGGCCACTTTGTTTTACAATTTGTAACTTCAGAAATGTTGACCACTGCAGCACCAAATTTGGCACAAATCAACGTTATTGTATTCTTAGCATTATTTCTTAATCTAATAAAAACAACTTCGAAAAATAAAGTGGCGCCACTTATCGATTGACAGTAACCCTGACAAGCCCTTTTGGAATTTCAGCCTAATATCATGTTCTGCAACGCGCCAAACAGACGAGCGTGAAATGTCCATCTCCCTTCCAATTTCGTACCGAGTTTTGAATAGACATGCAAAGCACTTTTATGACTGCAGATAAGCTTTTCTGCCAGTTAGATGATTTTTTTTCTCTCCAAAATTCACGTGCGAAATAATCGTGGACGGCCACTGCCTTTCGGACGTTTTGTCACTCAAATGGAATTAATATTTTTCAACAGCAGAAACAAACGTTGAGAGCTGTAGTTTTTTCTTTTGACGTGAAACATCGATCAGCGCGATATCGTTTTTACTGATCTTGCTTAAGTTGAACAAAACCATTAAAAATTCGTCGTTTACTATGGTTATTGCCGTACGTTTGATGTTGCCGCATTATTCACCAAGGTTGAATAAAATAAATAAGAGATTATGCAAAAATAAAATAACATTGATTTGTGCCAAATTTGTTACCGATCTGATCAATACTTCTAAAGATGTTAGTTGTAAAACAAAGTGATCTTGTTTTTGAACCACCCTCTGTGTCGTTCAGCCAGGCTGATCACGATGCAGTGTAGTGAAATTTTCTCAGTCGTGGTTTACGTTGTTTGTGCTCAGGTGATAATGTGCTGTACACCTCGCTGTATTCCGGTGAAGCTGGGATCACTTGGTAAACCCGTGCCCGGCATGGACGTCACCGTACGTCAGTTCTCTTAGAGTCAGCTCGTAGATGTAATAACGGCGTATATTAAAAAAAATCATAAATTCTCAGCAACCGAGCATCAAATCCATTTCCGGTTTGGTTCTAGCTAGGGCAGGTTAATTGGGCAGGCGGATCCAATGGTTACGCGACCGATGACGTCACTTAGCCCAAAAAGGTCAAGGTCGTGACCTCAATATTTTTGACGCCTCGTATCTTTATGATCGTGCAAGGTAGAACACCAAGTGTCCCAACTCGCGCACAACACTGTTGACCGTCTTTATTTCTGTCTTCCACGGTCTAAACAGTCCACATCACCTCAGAGGACTGCCACTTGCAGGTTTTCGTCTGGCACCGCGTCGTCACCGCTCATTTTTTCCCGTCATTCGCCCCAGCCAAATACCCACCTTTTAAACGAGCCTTTTCAATTTTGCGCTAGCCGTTGCGAGCCATCTTGCCTATCAGTTTGTTAAGTTGTAGTTAAAACAGGTTGATTGTTTCACTAGGAATAAGGCGGTTGTTCGACTGTTTTGTCTGCATATAATAGCAACATTTTAAATTTTTTTTTCAAACACAAACTGGAAACATTTTCATTTCGTCGACCTTACTATCCGTCACTATCCGGATTCACTGCGTTTGTTTTAGGCCTATCGTTTGATATTTTGTTCTTTTAATTTTTTTTACCGTTATTGCAGTGCTTTTTGTGCTTACACAACAGTTATCTGTTTTGCCGTGATATGATATGTGATATGATATTTGACATAATAATTATTGCAGCTGGTGGATGCAGACGGGCGTGAGGTTGGTCCTAACGTGGAGGGTGAAATAGCTTTGCGCGTCAAACCTCAGCGACCTGTCGGACTGTTCTGCGGTTACTATGTACGTTCTTAGTCTATCAGTCGACTCATCTCCTTTAATTTCTTCATATTATTTTATGATCTACTCTTTCTATCTCTCACAATAATGTCTGGAATATTGGCAAGTAATCAGTTACTCTTTCAAGTAACTAAATAAGCTACGAGTATAAGCAGGAGAGCTATTACGACAATTTTCGTTCCGAAGATTTAGGCTTAACAAGCCGACAAAAGACGTAAGTGAGACGATGTGAGAAAATTCTTCGAATGAATGAATTAATTGACAAATTATTAGCGCAAACAAATTAGTAGCGAAAACACAACGAAATATTGCTCTGTGGCAGTCTGTTCAGTGGCGTAGCCAAGGTGGGGTCTAAGGGGCCCAGGCCGCCAATCCCCGGACAAGACATAAGCACATATTTTAACTGCACTAAATGTGCCGATTTGGTCAGTTGATTGTTTTTAAAAATAATTAAAAATTTTGCCATCGGGTCTCATATTTCAAAGCTGCAGTGCACCAAATTTGATTACGGCTGGGGCTCCACCCCAGACCCAGCTCGGGATGGAAAAGGGTAAAAAGTGAACAAAAAAAAGTGGAAAACGGAACGGAACGAAAAAAAGAACAAGATAATGTTCATACGAACACGGAGTCTGTCCAATGCATTTCGATAGTTTACAGTATATGTCCATATGAATATAAATATATATGTTTAGACTGGTAGAAAAAAAATCAAACAGTTTAATTTTAAATTGTACAGCAGCAATGATCCCTTTATTCTTCTCTATTATTTTAACTAAACAATAAACATTGTCGGTCACGATACCATTCGATTCGTCACCAGGGCTTTACTATAAATGGTCCATCATCACCATGCATCTATCTTGCACCGTTGTGAAGATATGGCGCCTTAAAGATAATGGGGTCACGAACGTTTCGTAAGCATTGTGTGTGACTGTGACGTCATTGTAGTTGGCCCGTAGGCCGAGCGTGGTTGACCAGTCAGCGTGGTCCACAGTATAACCACGGCCGTTCAACTGAACGGGATCAGCTGATCCGAGTTCAACTTGGTGCAACGTAATTCAGCGTGAACTTGGTTCAACTTTTGCCTTTTGATCTAGGTTTAGCTGAACCGAGATCATGAACCACGTTGGTGCAACGCGCCCTTAGTAATTTTTTCGCGATGTCGGGCTGCCACACGCTTTTCAAGAGTGAATTGCGCCGAAATGGGTAGAAATAGACCAAGACAACAGTTGCGTATGAAATTTTTTAGTAGACCTAGGCCTATTAAATGTAAATTTTAGCAGTCAAAGTCCGGACAAACAGAATTGCGATGGCTAAGGACAAAGACCTCCTGGTGCTGAGAGAGAGAGCCTCTGAGTGCGATGTGTGACATTTCACAAGGTAGTGTATCAACATATATGCGGTGTGATGGGATCTTTAGTGACAGTGTTACTACAAATTTTCTTCTGATTCCGACGGTGAAAGAATTTTGAAAATCGGTCATTATTTCATGAAGTTATTGACGTATAAAAATTGTGCCAGTTTTTTGCCCACCCTGTACACTCCATAAAATGGTCTTACACACTTGTTCCACGCTGGCCGACGATCATTCATGTAGCAGCCTAGCACTGTCGTTTGTTTGGTCGTGCTTGAGTGCTTCCGTTGAGTTATACCACTGCAGACATAGTGTTAGAAATAAGCAGTATGCGCGCGGCCGTGGAATAGAGTGAGGCAAAACAAAACCGAAGTGCGGTATAAGGAGTTTGATGTTTATGTGATATAAAGATATCGTGCTGCTGATGCTGCTGTCAGAACGATACTAAGCGCACGGAGTCGGTGTTTCGCGGTGACTATTACATGACCGGCGACTGCGCTACGATGGACGATGAAGGCTACTTCTGGTTTTCCGCCCGCGCCGATGACGTCATCAATTCATCCGGGTAATTTCGTTCTAGTAAATGAACTATCTTACTGCATGATCTAATTTGTTTTTCCACCTACCAGGCACTATAGTGTCTGGACTCTGGAGTGTTACAAATGCCAAGAAACTCACTCCACTCAAGCATGAGGACCAATAGCGTCTCGCGTTTGTTTATCACACGTGCGTCCAGGCAGAACACGCCGTCGATCACGGCCATGAAATAAATACGTTTCAACACGGTGTGCTGTATATTATGTCTCGTTACACTCGCATGGACTGATAGACTGATACACTGCAGACCGTGTTGAAACCAATACGTATTACGTATTCTTCTAACAACGACAGTCCAAGTCAGTGAGAAATATTATGTGAATTCGACGTATTCTATGTACGCGTAATCGAAATACATTACCTGAATCGATTGCAGTCCCGGTTGATAATTACGTCGGCAATGCAAATCCGTTTACTGGGCAAAAACAACTTGACGTGACTGCAATAATATCTACGTAGATGGGCTCGGTGCTTTGTAAAATAAATGTACAAAACATCAGTTTATATACTTGTTAACTGCAACAGTCAAGAACTAACACATCGAAATCAGCAAAAATCACTCAAAAGGTGATATTGCCCGCATCACATAAACTGTGTGTCGATGCATGATCAGACGAGGATGTAATTCTATAACATAATTTTTATGTCCCAAAATTTGTGGCCTACTTCAAGCAGAGTCGCTGACAGCTTGATAGGGGAGAGCGAAACTTCGTGTCTTGTCTGCCGATGTTATTTTTCCAGTATCTTGTCAAAGAGCTGTGGAGATATCCTCAGATAGTTCTGAAAAGCGTTGACATCTTCGGGTGCGGAGCTCTTTGGTGAGAAATGTTGAATAGTGGCCCAGCCTCCTGTCTTTCCACTCTTCCGATAACCAATGATTTTTAGGTCATTTGAAAGCCAATAATTATGAGACTTCCTATTAGTGGCTGATAGTAACCTAAACCCTATATCGCACCGCTTCCGAGATACGATTACTTATAGGTTGTAACTTTACGTTGAAAATTGCGGCAATGCCGCTGCAGAATGCAGGTGAAGACATGATTACTATTGACAGCCTATAGGAAGTCAGCAGTGCTCTATCTGATGGTACCATCGCCGACCCTCTTTGGCTTACCGCTTAGCCACAATACCGCACGATTGGATACCATAGTGCGTCATGATCCTTCAAGGTCATCCAAGGTCAATGATTTACATGTCATTTGAAAGCCAATATGCGGCTTCCTATTAGTGATCAATAGCAACCTAGGCCTTATCTCGAATGGTTTAGCCACAATACATCTGTGACAGACGACGACGACGGACAGACAGACAGACGGACGGACGGACAAACGACAACCATACCAAAAGCTTGACGTTACACATTACGGTCGGCTAAAAAGTCGTCGTTAACACAGGGCTGTGATTATACACCGTGGGCCATAAAAACGTGGCACTTTACTTTTGTCTATATCTTCACCAATTATTGATCGATTTTCAATTTTTTTTCACTGGCGCACTGCGGACAATTTACAATAATGCAATTATTATATATCCCACTACACGGTAAATGCGTTTCTACACTACCTTGTGAAATTTAAATGTAAGCAAAAACAAACGACAATAACAAAAATTTAGGTAAATGAAAAAACACTTCAGACCAACATATGATCCGTATGACACTAGACTGAGTTAAACCCACGCAGCTTAGTGTCATACAGACCATTTACTTACTTTACCATTCATTGCAATGTTGGTCTGAAGTGTTTTCTTTCCATTTTTACAAAAATGCTTGTTTGTTGTTATCGTTATATGCATATTTCATTGACATTTCACAAGGTAGTGTAAAAACTCATTTACGGCGTGGTGGGATGTGTAATAATCAAAGTATTGCAAATTGTTCGTAGAGTCTGCCAATGAAAAAAATTTGAAAATCGATCAACAATTGGCGAAGATATGGACAAAAGCATAGTGGCACGTTTTTATGGCCCACGGTGTAGGCCTACTTTCGCGTTAAACCAGTAGTACTGTAGAGTCAGTCAACTTTTAAAACATCAACGGGTGGGCTATTTAGTTAGCGGAAGTATTTAGCCTATAAAACGTCACCGGACTTTTCGTAATATTCTTCTACGATTTCATATCAGTTTTTTCAAGTCTTGATTATAATGCATAACTTTTTTGTGAGTTTTTTTTTCAGTTTTTCTGTAAATGACATTATAAAAATATTTGCGTTAGCCTACGTTTATCGCTAAGCTTTTTGTCAAGTTAGATTTGCGAACTTATGTTAATTGCGCCGGATGCCTGTAAATTGCTGCGCCGCGATAATTTCTTGACAGAAGAATATTATCACGGTGTGTTGTCTTGTATTGTGTCTTGTAGCTATAGGATCGGACCGACTGAGGTGGAGGTCGTTCTAATGGACCACCCGGCAGTGTTGGATGCTGCGGTTGTCGGCAGTCCGGATGAACTGCGGGGTGAGGTGAGCAAGCTAAGGCGGATCAGTCAGCTGTTACAAAAAAAACAAAGCGTGATCCACGTTTCAGTTCGTCTGAAATAACTAAAGTCTCCTCTGCAAAACGATGTTGTTCGTTCATCTATTAGAATGATGACCACGACGACATCCTCTCAAGTTCAGATTAGCGCTGCTGTGAGTTCTCTCTTATGACTGAACAGTCCAATTGCAGCGCCAAGTGTTATTCCACCATCGGCAGAGATATGACGTTGTACTGAGTTAATAATAAGTAATGGTACAAATGTTGAATTTAGATTCGTTTACCACTATTAACCCGCTGCACATAGGCTACTGCACAAGAAGTAAAAGGCTGGGCGCTGCCGAAACAAAATCGCGCGACACCGCAACCATTTTAATTTGATTCTATAGGCCCCTATGTTTTGATCATCAGCACAGAAGCATGCGTGCGCTACATTTTAGCCCTGTGGATTTATCTTTATTCATTCAAATTTTCCTGGTGGGAGCTTTCGTGAAAGATGCATGTTTTGTTGTGCAATACTGTCATGACACATAAACATCGCATTGTTTATCATGAGTGAACACCAACAGTGTGCTGGACACGACCGACAGTTATAGCCAGTGTTAGTGGGAAAGTATTGTGTCAGTAACTTGTACTGTGTGTGCATTAGATTGTGAAAGCGTTCGTCGTGCTGAACGCCGACTATCAAGAACATGACAGACAACAGTTGATCGTCGAATTACAGAAATACGTTCAAACCAACACAGCGCCGTACAAGTATCCTCGCAAGGTACGCCAGAACCGCTTATAATCTCTGCCGAAATATACCTCTTTTTCAGTATTGTACATTTGCGGTCTGTCAGTTATTGTTTGTTCAAGAGCATTAATTTGATTTGGTAATTGATTTGGAAATGTCAATTTGTACTTTGACCCATGATCCATGCGCGAATCCGAATCTTCTTCAAAAGCTATCAATCTCTCTCAGCGCAGAGGCATTGTTGTTTAAAAATGTCATCAAAAATCCGTCCAAGGAAAAAAGACTGTGACGATAGTATTAATTTTGCTGTAGATAAAGTTCGTCGATGCGCTGCCAAAGACGATCAGCGGCAAAACGAAGCGCTCCGAGCTACGAAAGGGAGAATGGCAAGACGACAACTGATCCGATGAATAATGAAATAACAGCCGACGACAAAGTTCTGCGTTTCACTCAGCCGATGCATAGGCCTGCGCTATGAGTACAGTAAAACAGAGAGAATGCAATGATCACCATTTTTGCGAGTGGGGAGGCAAATTAGCTGGTAAAAGTATTTAGCACAGGATATAATTAATTATTTATCCGGCCGCCGTCTCCGCCGACTTGGACGGCCTTAGCCGGTACGTAGGCCTGCGAGTACCCAACGGCGCTCGTAGACGTACCGCCTAAAGCCAGCCAGATCTCTGCGGCCATGTCTCATCGTACCGCCGCAGAAACACGACAACAGCCGGACAACTGACGACCTCGACTGTAGCTAGTACTCTCTGATCGCCAGTCGGCAAGTTTCGTACTTGCCTGTAGCATGCATTTATCATAGGCTAGATATTATATCATATAGGCCTATATTATAACCAATATCATACGCTTATTTTTTGGTGCGCATTATTGTCAAATGAGTCTCTGAAATACGCTAACTCTAACTCTAATTTTAACCCAAAACCCTACACCATAATACTAACGTTAATTCTGGTCACTACACGTAACTCCATTACGCCCAGCGACATTGATGCCGCCGCTTAGCAAGTGCGATTGAGTTTTTACGCGCGAAAGCAGAATGCTTCGCGCGTCTTTGCCATCGTCTGGGCGTCCGTCTGTCCGTCCGTCCGTCTGTCCGTCCGTTTGTCTGTCTGTCTGTCACACTCGTGAGCTGTATCAAAACGGTGCAAGCTAGGATCACGAAATCTTCACTGTGGCTGCCCCAAGGTCTCTAGTTTATCGTGACAAAATTTCGTGCCACTGGGTGCAGGGGTTCCCCTCGAACGAGGGCGTCGAAGAGGGGTACCCCCCCCTAAAAAGACGTCATTTTGCCGTTATTGGCTCGAATAATGTGAAAACGGTTGCAGATAGGTACATACATGCTGCTTATCATAACAAGCACTGGTGACAGGCTTTTTGGATTCATGAACATCG
>Ga0209367_1010742_pt1 | contig 12226 bp, 9 predicted proteins | sample WorMetLIZISLAND2_FD_187412 | JGI IMG/M metagenome (GOLD analysis project Ga0209367, IMG submission 187412) | Marine gutless worms symbiont microbial communities from Max Planck institute for Marine Microbiology, Germany - Olavius geniculatus... ... | reverse complement strand
GTTCAAGGTCATTCAAGGTCATCGATGTTGATATGATAAATTTAAAAAGCCTTTCACCAGTGCTTGTTATAATAAGCAGCATGTATGTACCTATCTGCAACCGTTTTCACATTATTCGAGCCAATAACGGCAAAATGACGTCTTTTTTAGGGGAGTACCCCTCTTCGACGCCCTCGTTCGAGGGGAACCCCTGCACCCAGTGGCACGAAATTTTGTCACGATAAATTAAGAGACCTTGGGGCAGCCCACAGTGAAGATTTCGTGATCCTAGCTTGCACCGTTTTGATACAGCTCACGAGTGTGACGGACGGACAGACAGACGGACGGACAGACGCCCAGACGATGGCAAAGACGTGCGAAGCGCGTAAAAAGCAGCATACAGATGGTAATCAGAACCACTGTGGTGGCCACTGAAGCATGCACTTAAGCTCACAGCATCACTGTCATTTACAGTGACAAATGTTTGACACTCACGGGGGCCTGAAGTTTTAATGTCAACAAGGTGATCTGTACGGTCATGTTCTGCATTCTACTTGATCACCTCCAGACATTGTGCTACCATAGTTTGGCTTGACAGCAGGGGCTGTTTGTTCCAGATGTTACTTGTGAACGTCTGCTACCAGGGGTGACACTGGACTGCCCATCGTGGTTCCAAATTTTTGCCTGTACAATTGGCCTATGAAGTGGAAGTAAGTAGTAGTCATATAAAATTATGTTTTCAGATTTTTAGTTTGTGCAAAGTTTTTTTCTTCTATTGCTTGATTCTGACTGCACATGGTTCCATGCCTCTCTTCTTCAGTCATTCCTCTGGTCTGCACTGAGATCGGTCTCAGACCAAGGCCCCTCGAACAGAAGGTATGACAGGTTTCATGACAGCCGTCAGTTCAAGTTTCTCGATGGCGGGAAGTATGGATCTGAAGTCGGCTTTGACTGACGACTGTCGTCTGATGGTGATGAGACACTGATGCATTAGGCTTGGTGGTTGCTTGTTGTCTTCGTGCAGCCAATTCAACAGCTGCTTCTCCAGCGAATGTCAAGTCATGTCGATATCTACAAAATTTTGTAACAGCCTTACTTCATTAGCGGATGGTCTGTATCCGAAGGCTAGGATAGCAGCCAGACGGAGACGAATGCTCTTCGGTTGAGGAGTTGGTGATACGGCCTCACAGCAACGTGCTAACAGCTCAAATCCAGCTCCAGCTTTGAACAAATTTATGATGAAATTATCTCTGTCGTCAAAAGTGGCCAGAGCCAGAAATGTATATACTAACTGGGGACTGACGTCGTCTTGCAGTACGGCACCATGGTTGATCATAAACTGCAGAAGTTCCACCAGTGCGACGACTGACTGTCGCTGTGCCACTTTATTGACGCACAGTACCGTCTTCAGATTCTCCAAGGCAAGCCTGAGAACGGTCTGAACGGTTCTACCATCGCCAAGTAATGTGACGACTCCATTGGCAACCGACAACGGCGATTTGCTTGTTGACTCAAGATCACCACTGGTCGACGAGAGGTTTGGATCTGGTCTGTCGACGAGCTGCACGTTCTGCTGAAGACAGCAGGCAACTGGGAGACTTTTATTCAGCGAAACTTCGTCGGGGTTTCCTCTATATACGCGCCGCATTGTGTTGGCAACGTCGAGTAGCAGGCCTGCTGAAGCAGCTGCGGCCAGCGGCGTTATGCCGAAACGGTTTGCAAGATCAACGTCCGCTCTGTTCTCTAGCAAAATGTCAATTACCGACTTTTCACTGTTCTCTTCCAGCGATGAACGATACTGTTCCATGGCATCGTCATCATCGATGGCATGGTGCAGCGCTGTGTCTCCATAGTCGTCGATGGCATTGACGTTTGCACCATGCTCTAGAAGGACCTCTGTTAGTTGGCATTTGCCGTTTTCAGCCGCGATGTGCAGTGGCAATGAGCTACCAGTGTTCGCATTTGCGTCAGATTCAACTAGCGACTGCACGAGATGTTCGTGACCAAATTTATGTGCAAAAATATACGTGGACAGATAAACCATCTCAGTATGTAACCATTGGTGAAATTATATGAAATTTACTGTGTGCGAAAATGTAAATAAACGTTTAAATGCAAGTAAAATGGCAAAAAAAAGACAAACACATGTACGTCGCCTTTAAAATTACGTAATACTAACACACTTACATGTGCACAGACGCACAAACGGACGCACAGACAGACGGACAGACAGACGGACAGACAGATGGACACACTGCGAACAAGCACGCATACAGACGCACGTTACTTGCTAGTTGCTAATGATAAAACGTTCACCAAACATCATCATGACGTCCATGAGCGCCGAACTGCAGCAGCCTATAAGCGCTGTCTCGTTTCGCTGGTCCGCGTTGCGCTTGTTCTACGCTTTGCACTAGCGACCCACGAACGACTTCTACAAAGAAACAAACAGCAAACAAACAAAATACTTTTTAAACATTTGCAAGTACTAGCATAATTTTAACGCGTCAAAGCATATACTGCTATAGCGCGTCTTACACATGACAATTATGTCTGTCCGCTCGTCACACATATGCACAATGGCTTACTATACACTGATTGCAGCATGGAGGTTTGTCACAGTATAAGCCTTCATTTTTAGATTGAGGTGAACCTGCTAATGAGGTAAATAAACAGCAGTAAACAGCAGTACCACCCCTGTAGAAGTCGTGATACAGTTTATTAACAGTAACTGCTAGCCTGTGTGTAGTTTACATGGCAAGCTAAATAATATTTTAAAAAACATTTGAAACCCAGCTTCTGCATACGATGTGGACGGTGAAATGAGCGGACTGTGGCCACGAACAGGTGTCGATGTTAGCTGCATTCCTAAAAATAAAATAACACAATATTTGAAGCAGTGGCTTAATAAGTGTATTACACAAAATATAATTTTTAGCATGCTCAACTTATAGCCTAAAAACACCGGCCGCCTACCACACCACTTGCAAACTAAACTATACATAAGTACTGTATATGCTTATTTCAACGTTTTAGTATATCATGTGCGTATTAATAGGCCCTTAACTCGTACAGGCTTATGCATCGCTCTCTCTTACCGAAGGAATAGGAGAAGACTGCAAGCAAGAAGCAACGGAAGTAGAACAGGTTATCGGATTAGTACAAGAAGAAGGAGAATTATTTAAAAGGTCTGATGGTGACAGACGATAAAAAGGATTTGGAGAGCTAGAAAGAGATAGGCAACCTGGACTCAGGCACGGACCTAAAGAAGCGGAAGGAGAATTCTGGGACGCAGACAAAGAAGACTGGCCGACTGGATGATCAGTAGTGGAAACAGGAAGATTTTTTGTGCCTGAAGTAACACTGGAGGATGGACAAGAAGAAGTTAGAGAAAACTGAAGAATAGACGGAGCTGGTCGGAAGGGAGCGCCGAACAAGGGTTCATTTGGGAAAGACCGATCGTGGCGGCGTCAGAAAAACTACTAATAATACAGTTTGTCGTTGAAGGTACATTTACAGGTTGTGAGCTGTGGGACACGGTAGAAACTGTCCTCGAATTCCCGCGGTGTAACCCCCGAACGTTTAGGTGACACGATAAGAGGAGCCCTGATGGAAATATTCCCCCACAATGGCTACAACTGGCTGGATAGCCGGTACACCGAGTTTCATACATATGTTGTAAGTAATTCCCATAGGACTCCTCCTGAACACCGCATTGCTGGCACGTCAGGGGGAAGGGGAGCACCCGCAGGTCACGATCTCGACCGAAAGCTCTTCGGTGACGCGGCATAATCTGTCAAACAAAACATAAACCCCAAATAATTTATTTACTCTCTCGAGAAATAAGGGCAAATAATCTAAGTTCAGCTCATAAGGTTAACCAATAATCACTATTTTACTTCTTTGCTATTTTGCTTTCTAAAACCTTCTTCTTGATAGTTCCAAGACTATATCTTCCAATTTTCTCAAATACCCAATCCTTTTTAAAAGGTACACGCAATATTCTTCTACCTAAAACAATTGTGCAGTTAACCAGTAGCAATAAATTGCAATAAAATGAAACAGCACATTTACTAGTAGAAATCTACCATAGTCAGATTCATAATAAAATGCAAAATAATTACCGTAATGACTCAGTGTAGAACGAGATTCTGGCGCGATGACGTCAAGGGACCACTTCACGTGCACTGCAAACACAAGATAAAGCAAATTCTAATAACGTCTATAGAAGTTCAAATACAGTATTAAGCATTGCCAGTAAAATTGCAATAACATTATACAACTCTAAACCACAGCTTCAAGTTTTCGATTTACCAACGGTCATTCTAAGGTTTAAGCATGTAAATAGAACCGGCAGAAATTTGGTATTAAACTCTGCGGATATTATTAAGGCCTGAAGCAACGATCAGCCTTGCCGCCAGCGTCGCTCAGGTAGAGAGCACTGGCTACCGGCTGTCAACAGCTAATCGGTTATTTATAGCCCACTGCAAGGAACCGTAACAGCAGTTGCTATCGCTAAACTATGAACCCACTCTGAGCTTTGAGTGCACCAGATATTTTATGACAGGTCTATACAGACACTCAGTGCCGTAGATGACCTATCAGTCTGAAACCATGTACTATTCTGTACAAGGACTCGAGTGTATAAGCTGTCTATAACACTATCATTCATTAGCCTAGTGATTTTGAAACGTATAACATTGTGTTTTGTGTGTATATTTTATTTACTGCACTGCTATATTCGTGGTTAGCCAGAGTCCGATCTTCCACGTTAATCATAACAATTTTCCAGGCTCGGAATAAATATGCACGGCACCTAGGTTTTTCCTTATAAAACACCGTTCGTAGGGAAATATCTACTATTACGACGAAAACTTCTACCTTTACACTAAGGGTCGAAATCTTGTCCTCTGAATTTTGATATCTTTTAGCTGTCGTTTCATCTAGGTTTGTTCAAGGAAGTTCTGACCATCTTTAGCCTTGTAAGATCTGGTTTGTTTCAGTCCTCACACAATTGTCTCTCACAAGATGATCCAATTAAAGCTTTTACAACCAATTATTTTTCACCGAGCAATTTCACTTTAATTATTAGCTGACTAAGAAATCATCATAATGGTTATGTAATAATGGTGGCAAAATATAAAATAACCCATTCCTTATTAAAAATTAAACCCACTATTTTGGGATAGTCCAATCCACAAAATTCTGGGTGCTAAATATTTTTTGGGGGAAATCAAAAATTATCACCTTGTATTCTGCTCTGGAGAAATGACGTTGCAGAAGCGGGGACGAGACAGCCACCGACAACAGCAAAGACGAAAGCGTATGGTGACAACAGCAGCAAGAAACTCTCGCGACAACGTTCACTCTTCACTCCACTTCGACGAAACAGATAGCTGCAGACGAGTAACAGCTCAACACCGCACCAACCAGAGATAAACAAACAGTCGAACGATGACAGTCAACAACTTTCAGCATGGTTAATCCACAGTAGAGACAATCGCCGTTGAAACATTCTCTTCTACGGTAGAGACTAACGAAAAACGTCCGAACCGAACTCTGACATAGTACTGTGACCAACACGACCAGAACACTGCGAAATGACTGGCTCGTCGGCAGACTGAGCCGCTACCGCGACCTACCGGTCGCCATACGCCACAACCGTAACCGGAAGCCGCGTTACGGATCGGGTTACACGACCCCCGAATTCGGCGGCTCGATAGAGCGCCGTTTGGCCATCCTGACAACACGCATCAGTGTCAATGCCAGCTGCTAGCAGTGACCTGATGATGTTCATAGCAGAAGGAGCCAGCTTCTGGCTAATTGAGCAAACGAAGTGTATGATAGTTTGCTCCTTTGCGATCAGATAGACCAACTCGGCAGCACCAGCGCTGATAATTGGTTTTCAAGTTACAGTCAAATGTCTGGGATGTTTTTTTTGAGACACAGTGTAGTAAAGATAGCTTATAGTTAGTACCGGTATAGGTCAAGTTTTGAACTTCATTAATTCTGGTTGATTTGATGTAGAATGACCCATTTTTTCTATATCACACATCCGTCTATATAGCCCAAACAGTGTTAGCATATTCCAAATGTGGTCTTACCGCATTATCTCCTGCACATCCAACGTTCCCGACACATTCGCACAGATAAACTGTGAACACTCTTCCCGCACGATCTTTCCTGGTGACTGGTGCATCGGATTTTTCACGCTTTCGTTTTGTGCCGTGACCATCACCACCAACATTGACAATTGTGACGTGGCCTGCAAATTTACACATATATTTACACATATATAATCAGCTTATAGTACAGATATCAGATAGCTTATAGTTAGTATAGGTCAAGTTTCCAACTTCATTAATTCTGGTTGATTTGATGTAGAATGACCTCTTTTTTCTGTATCACATATCCCTCTATAGAGCCCAAACAGTTGCTAGAAGAAGCAAGCTTGAGAAGTGAACCATAACTCGTCGAATGTGGTCCATTTGTTGAGTTAAGCTGTTAGAGAATACTGGTAGCATCTCTGTTGCTGCCAGAGCGGCTTTGGCCAGTTCACAAATTTTCTGTCAAAAAGTAATCAGCCATGCCAACGTCGCCTTCATGACACTAATGTAACACAGAATAAAACCACGCTTCCGTCTGCGTGTGGTACTCCCATGCCTGCTCTGTCAAATGTTGTGTCATTTTGAAAAATACACAGCATACCGCGGTAGTTCTGATGCTGACAAATTACATTTATTGGCGCTACTGTTACGAGATGCTGCAGGTAACTGGTACGATGGATTAGACGAGAACATCAAGACCGATTGGACAACATTGAGAGAAGCTTTCAACCAGCGCTTCGAGGACACAGAAGTGCTACGATGGCGCAGAAGTCAAGAACTACATCAACATGTTCAAGGGCAAACAGAGAGCGCTGATGACTACATAGCTGCTATTCGCAAGCTGACGAGATCGGTTGGAGTTGGAGAGCTGGAACGTTACGTCATTCAACGAGGTTTGCGTCCAGAGCTTCGGAAAAGCGTTATATTAGCTCAACCGACATCGGTGGACGAAATTTTGACGGCTGCACGTCTCGCCGAAGCAGCTTAGACGCTAACGGACATATCAACGACGACGCTGGCTGACGCTTTGATGGGAAAAGTAATCGCTGAACACAACACCAACCACCAGATCGTTGAGGAACAATCCCACGAGCTACAGGAACCCGTTGCACAACTATAACACCAACTTTTCGCTTTGGTGGCATCTCGCTACAGTGAGACGCGTTACCGCTAACATTTACTTAAGCAGAACACCAATAAATAACGATAAAATTTAGAAAATGTGACAAAGCAGCATATCTAAGACTGACTTATAGTCCTTGTTGCGCCAGTGAGACATGACGGCGAACGCCAACGGAAGCTGCTTTAGCTGCCCGTCCTTTCTCACGAAAGCATGGAAGGAGAAGAGCTGCTTAAACGGCTCCTTGATCACCTTGAAGGTGCCGTTCACAGCAAGCACTTCTGCATGCATGAAGTATTTCAGAATTCAATACATTAAACCGGTAGTGGGATCAGGTGCGGTCAACGACCTCAAAGTGCGCATTTAGACATATATTTACACATATATAATCAGCTTATAGTACAGATAGCTTATAGTTAGTATAGGTCAAGTTTCCAATTTTATTATTTCTGGTTGATTTGATGTAGAATGCCCCCTTTTTTCTATATCATGCATCCCTCTATAGAGCTCAAACAGTTGCTAGAAGAAGCAAGCTTGAGGAATGAACCATAACTCGTCGAATGTGGTCCATTTGTTGAGTTAAGCTGTTAGAGAAGACTGGTAGCATCCCTTTTGCTGCCAGAGCGGCTTCGACCAGTTCAATTGGGTGCTGTTTGTTATGCAAAAACAGCCATTCCACCAGCTTCTCTTTAGTGGGGGGGGTGACAAGGGAACTGGTGGAGGGGATTGACGGCGGGAGCATTTTGAGCATTTGGAACATGAGGACACATCGTATCCTTTCTCCTCGGTTTTAGGAAATTGACCTTTGGTTTCCATCTGAGCTAAAGTGGCTGCTTGCCCGAGTTGCTCACCAGCATCGGTGGCGCTGGCGGATGGACACAGGCCCACCGACTGGCCAGACACCTCCATAGTCATTTTAATGATCTTATCACAAAAGGTAATATTGTTAAATAATATCATTTTTTGTACAATATGGACAATACAATACAATGATATACAAATATGAAAACAACCAACTGTGCGAAGTTTGATGTTTTTGATAATAATAGCAAATTTTCTGTCAAAAAGTAATCAGCCATGCCAAAGTTGCCTTCATCACACTAATGTAACACAGAATAAAACCACGCTTCTGTCTGCGTGTGGTACTCCCATGCGTGCTCTGTCATGAACCAGGCTACAAATTCATTATAGCTTGTGCATCTTTTTTTGATGCACGTTTTTCCTGCTATAGACACAGAACACAGCAATGAAAACGCAAATGAGTGAATCACCGACTCTATAGGCCTCGAAAGTCTATACAAGATACAAGGCCAACACACAAGGATTTCAAACACGGGTTTTGGGTTTAGAGAGTCCCCATACCTGGGTTCCTCCAAACTCAGGTTTCAGGTCAGATTTGGCTTTGACCATATACAAGAAAAACTCTGAATCAAATATGCTATCTGCTGCTGCTGTCAATTAAATAGACTCATATGCTCGCTGAGTCGTAAAATAATTGCAACATAAGAATCCTAAATTGCAAAGAAAATCGTTAAAGAAAACAGTGTCAGTGCCTATTATTCAGTAAGTAAATGAGTGTTGCAGAAGGTCTTAACTCTTGAGAATTGTGCAAGTTGAAGTCAGTATTAACCGCCAGCTAGAAAGTACATAATAGTGACTGATGTATATAACGGCCCAACGGGACTTTGAAGATTTGAATAATCTAACTGCCACAAAGGCTGGAAAGCAGCTGGAGGTGATAGTATGCTATGGATAACTAGTAAAATCATTTAACTGTTATCTAACATGGTATAGGCACCCTAATGCGGCATTAAACGCAGCGCTGTTGCAGATTGCCCAAACGTGGGGTTCGGGTCTGGCAAAATGTTCAGGTTTCCGTGGTTCCTGGAGCTTGAAAAACTCTGGTTTCAATTCCTAAGCTCACTGAATCACTGTATGATAACTGTATGATAACTTGATAAGCATACCAAGTTCTGAAGGTGTTTCTCTGCTTTCTCTGTCTTCACGTACCACGGTTTTCTGTGCGATTTGCACAGCTTCGTTCATTCATCTATAACTCTTTTTAGGATGTCCTGCAAGCCTCAAAAGGCTGTGGTTTTTGTTCTCCAAAGTAGAAATTAATGATAGTGACGGACAGTGGCTTGCTAGTCTAACGGTAATGTGCCAAACTTTTGACCCTAAGAGATGCTTTCTCCATTCATTGACAGCAGTATCGATAGTGTTTTGCTCCAGACCAATGCAAGTCATACCAGTCACTTCTTGACTTCACAAACATTCCTAAACTTCATCTGTTAGACACACTGCTGCATGGCAGTCAAACCTTGTAATAGACCTGCTGTTGTGGCCCACAGATCAGGATAGATGGAATTTATTGACGTTTTTTTCATTCATTTTAACACGTATTATGCTTGGTCTGCTTTCACCAGATAGCGCAAAAGCAGACGTTGGATAAAGTAGAAACTAAAACACTTATTTTATAGGCAGTTGTGTCAGAAATGATTCTGCCAAAAATTATTAAAATCTGCTAGTCATTTTTCTAGTTACGATCGATAATGTTGGGAATGCTTTTTCCAGGTTTGCTGTTTATTTCAACACATATTTTGCTTGAACTGCTTTCCCTAGGTAGTGCAGAAGCATACATCAGGTGAGGTGGGAAATTAAATGGTTATTTGATGGCAAGTTGTGTCCATCCACCTGCCGAGCATACAGCGATGCTGTGTCGGCCACGCCTGGTTCCCAGTTCTTCGACAGGCGCACAGCAAACGCCGCCGCATCAAGTCCCGCAAGGAGATCGTCGTTGGCAGAAGTCTGTGACGCAGTATTGACTGACCGTGTTGTCGGAGTTCCTTTCTGCACGCCCACCTCGGCTGAAAAGTTGGCGCTTGTCCCTTCACTCACGTCGCAAAACGCCCGACCGTCTGGTCCGACTATTGCATCGATCGTGGAGACCGGCTGTAGGTCCATTAACTCCACGGTGTCCAAAAGATCAGCTGGATCCAGCGCAGGCTCGGTCATGACTTGCACGCAAACAGACGCCGGGCGATGAGCCTGCTGGGCTTTTGCACGCGTCATCTCCTTTACTTTAGTCTCTTGACTGTCAAATGGTTGAACGTGCCCAGCCCACGAGCAGTCCATCTCGTGCTTTATCATCACATGACGTCGCATTCCGCCGACACTCTTATACGTCTTCGGGCAGATTGGGTACTGCCATAGTTTCTCTCCTGAACTCATATTATCACTTTCGCAGCAAACTTGACGCGTCTGACTATATCGCAAAGGCGGACGGCACTGACGTCATAACTGACGTGTGCCGTTATTTATTACAGTTGCTGCTTCGGTTTATTCGGTTGATGCATCGGTCGATTCGGTTGGTCCAACCGATTCGGAATTTGGTTAACGACCATTGTTTATCATCAGCCGATACTTCGTTTGACGAGATGAATCTGGTAGATTCAACCGACTCCCCTCCATTCTCTGGAACATTAACATTGGTCATGGCGATTGACGGGTCACGCAATCTGTCCGCTTCAATGGTCCACCTTTCCAAGTGTGGAGGCAAAGTGCCGACAAACTTCTGCAGTCGATCTATGTGTGCAACAAACGACTTAGCTCGTGGACCTGTGCGTATTCGGTAATTCACTTCGTTGATCCATGCTTCAACCAGGCAAATCGAACAAAGCCTTCGCCATTTTTGATTTCTGTTAGCCTTGCGCCGGGGACAATAATACCAGACAAAGTCATCTGCGCTCAACTGTATAGCGCTAAGTCTGTGGTCATATCTCTGTTTGCTTCGCCGGATCGTTGCCCTCGTCAGTTGATTCACGATACGAAATGCTTCGTGCATCCGACTTACATATTGCTCAGTGTAGTCAATATACGTGGCCGGACCTTCATTCAATGACAATGGCAAAGTCAGATCAATCGGGACTGAATATTTGCACCTGTACACCAAGTAGTATGCCGAAAATCCCATAGATTCATGCTTGCTTGCATTATATGCGGCGGTGATAGCAGGTAACCATTCAGGCCAGTCTCTCTGATTTTCTGAGACAACTTTCGACAACAGCGTATTCATAGACCGATGGACACGTTCAACAACTCCATTAGCTTGAGGTCTATATGCTGTTGTGCGCAGTCATACAACATGCATTCGTTTACAGATTTTCCCCAGCACGGCATTGCAGAATTCCGAACCTTGGTCCGAGACGATTTCTCGACAGCTGCCAAACGGACAGAGCGTTCTTTCCACAAGTGCATTCGCTACTGCCACAGCCGTCTTTTACAGTAAAGGTGCAGTTACCAAGAACCGCGTATAAGCATCGATCACTGTCAGGATATATTGGTGGCCAGTTCGACTGACAGGATGTTTTTCCGTTAAATCAATATGCAGCCGTTCATACGGGCCAGCAGGAGAATAAGTCTGTAAAAGTCCCTGCCGCCTAGCAGGTCCGATCTTGGCAGCAACAGCACGGTAACTCTACCCTTTCTTTTGCAATGTTATAGCTGTAACACGTTATTAATTATATAATGGACGAATAAAGTTGAAGGCGTGTGGACGTAGCGTGTGCTGTCTCAGTGTCAGTGTCGTTATCCTCGCTGTTTTTGCACATTTCCAGAGAGACTGCCCTTCTGAGTATGTGATGGTAAAGTTTAGGATGTCTGGAATGTACGTGTGTGATTTTGAAAAAAAACTGTGTTTTCGAATGGATATTTCATGACTCTTTTGACAGCGCCAAGCAAAGCCATCGATTGATTTGTCAGGAGCGGACAGACGGCATACGGCACTACATCTGTCGCAATTCATTTTATGGGCGATTAAATGAACTTTTTGCAGCCACTGTAGTTGCACGTAGTTACTGCTAAGCAGCATCGTATATCTGTTAAACGGATTATTTATATCAGCTAATCTCATGTTCACTGCGTCGTCCTTTCTTGTCGACGACGTGGACGTCTTACCGTATCTATTAATCTAGGCATTATTACGATTTTTATTTGCGTACACTACATAACTGTATATAGG
>Ga0209367_1010741_pt1 | contig 12227 bp, 11 predicted proteins | sample WorMetLIZISLAND2_FD_187412 | JGI IMG/M metagenome (GOLD analysis project Ga0209367, IMG submission 187412) | Marine gutless worms symbiont microbial communities from Max Planck institute for Marine Microbiology, Germany - Olavius geniculatus... ... | reverse complement strand
CAGTAGTTATAGTTTCGAAAATTGCATATCACTTGGACTCGGCCCATCGGGACCATAATACACATCGGCCATAGGCGCGTGTGGCGTTGGCGACGGTGGCGCCTCCTTGTGAATGATAAAGACTTGTGCAGCCTCATATCGCGAAAAAAAATCCGTAAAAACCCCTATTTTGGCGTTCAAGGTCACCCAAGGTCATTGAATTCAGCGCCAATCGATAGCCAGTAAGCCTATACGATTTCCTATTGGTGATTAATAGTAACCTAGGCCTTATCTCACACCGTTACCGAGATACAGCGAGTTATTGGCCAAAAATCGCAAATTTTGACCACCCCCCTCTCATTTAGCGACCTCGTTCGGGGTGACCCCTTCGAGTTTACGAAAAAGCTTTATGGTTCCTGAAACTAGAGTCTTCCAGGCAGCCGATGGTGAAAATTTGGAGATCCTAGCTTGGACCGTTTTTGCCTGATCCACCCGTGTGACAGACAGACGGACAGACAGACAGACGGACAGAATTGCGATAGCTAAGACGCGCTGAAAGCATAGCTGCTTTCGCGCGTAAAAACAGACAAAACAATCAAATAAAATGGTTATCAACAGCATGACACACACACAAGACAACTCGATGAACAGAGACAAGGAGCCCTACCAACTTCCTTGTATTCGTAAGAAACTATTCGTCACAACGACAACTAGAGGTACCGGGTAAGCAGAAATCATTCCAAGGAAGGCAATAATGCTTGGAAGAAACAACAAATTTGCAAATAAAAAAGTACCGGTAATATTACGAAATATTATTGCTTATTAACTGTCCAAATGGTCTATCTTCAGTCACAATCTTCCCGCATTGCAAGCAGATGGACGTATCCCAGCTTAACAGAACATGTCTTGAAGTGGTGAACAATGTATGCCTTTCTTCTGTAAAATTTGCCACAAGACCCACAGCAGAAGAGCTTGACATCAGAGTGTGTCAGACGATGACATTTCACTTCACTTGCAGTAAAGAACAATGAACAAGATGATCTCAATCAATTCACATATGGCAAAATTAACAAAAGTTCCGATGTTTGCACGTTTTTTAGCCACAGACTATGTTTCTGCAGCAGCCGTTAAGACCAGACCTAAAATGTAAAATTTTGGCAATTGTTGCAGCGAGACTTTTACACGCAAGATGCTAATAATGTTACCCACTCAACGGTATCAGAGCAAACAAAAAATTCTTTTTTTTTAACATCGATGAAATAACTTATAATCAGTTATCCATCATGCCAAACTGTGTTATTATACCAAATGTCAATCACTAATCAGTAATCTGCATAGTCAAAATTAAGCTGTGTCATTCTAAACACTATAAACACTCTGTTGACAAGTGAAATATCCTGAACTATTAGCACTACAAAATACTTGTAAAAATATATAGATATATAAACGTATGTAGTTTTTAACCCAAAATTTATGCAGGGGAGATTACACAGAGAAGCCAACACTACAAAGCAATATTATGCACATTACAAATGGCTACCAAATTAGTTGCACCAAAAATATCAAACTGAAAAGAATTGCATATCAAGTTCTGTAATTAAATGAACAGAATTCCTTGCAAAACAAACCTAATATGCAGTAAACAAATCTAAACTAGAAAAGCACTCAGAGAGCGCAGACCTCCACCAAGTACCATTTAAAGCAATGTTAACAAAAATTTCAAAGTGATCAAAAATCCAGGATTCCTTCCGGATCACACCCAAAATTGAATCACCTGTAGTTTTTGCCATTCCCGACATTCCCTGAAAATTTCAGAAAGATCCTTCCATAACTTTTTGAGTTATCTTGCTAACACCCAGAGAGACAGACAAACTCCGGCAAAAACATAACTTCCTTGGTGGAGGTAATTATGTTTTCAATAAACTCACGTCTATGTAGATAACAAAAATGCTCCATAACCAATTATTCACCATAAAAACCAGCATATAATAAAATACAATGGAACCACAAAACTATTTGTACTACTTTTTATATTCCCACTTTTGTCGTTCGGTACAACTGCCAATTTTCTGATGTCACTGCACATGATTTTAGCAATTTAAGTCCGGACCGTCTAGGTTCAAGGAGACCTGTGCATGCGGGTGTCAAATAGGGGTTCCCCTCTTAAAAAGTGGTTATTTATCCACTGCTGGCTTGTCTAACATGAAAATGGTTGCAGATAGGCACAGATATGTTGCTTAACATAACAAGCACTGGCGACGGGCTTCTTAGAATTGTCAACATTAATGACATTGAACCCTAAAAATAAAGAGGTTTTAGTAATTTTTTGGCGATTTTTGGCCGCTAAAGAGTGAACTGCAATGAAATGGATGGAGATAGACCAAGATTACCTGCAAACAGGAACTGCTATAAGCTCTAGTGCATCTCATGAGCATTAGCTCAGATTTCTAGTTTTACACCCTTAAAAGTACTGCCAGTAACACAAGTGAATTCGGTAACACTTTACCAGTGCAAAACGAGTAAAAGAAAATGCTGTTCTGTCTTCTGTTCTTTTTGTTTCAATCCCTAGCTTTAGTCGTTGTTACGGAATACAGGGTGGGCCAAAAAATATGGCACTTTACTTTTGTGCATATCTTCACCAATTGTTGACCGATTTTCAATATTCTTTCACTGGCACACTCTGCAGACAATTTGCGATAATGTGATTATTATAGATCCCACCACACCGTAAATGTCTCTACACTACCTTGTAAAATATCAATGAAATATGCATACATAACAATAATAACAAACAAACATTCTGGTAAAATTGAAAAAAAAAACAGTTCAGACCAACATTCAAGTGAATGGTCTATATGACAATAGACTGTGTGGGTATAACACATTCTAGTATCATACAAATCATTCATCGCAATGTTGGTCTGAAGCATTTTTTAAACTTATCTAAATCATTGTTATTATCGTCAGTTTTTGCTTACATTTATATTTCGCAAGGCAGTGTAGAGTCACGTTTATCGTGTGGTGGAAACATTATTGCAAATTGTCTGCAGAATGTGCCAGTGAAAGAATTTTGAAAATTGGTCAATAATTGGCGAAAATATGGACAAAAGTAAAGCAGCACGTTTTTTATGGTCCACGATGTAGGTCATTATTTATTATTTATTTACTAGTAATTCACACCAAATAATGTATGCTTTCTTGTTAATACTTCAATTGACTGCTGTACATGAATGTTGTTAATAAAATACACTTCTGCAGTTAAGTCTTTCTTCTAGCACATACTGGTGCTTTACAAGTCTGATTATTATTACTATTATTATTAATTTGCAATTTAAAAATGTAGACGTACAATATCAGTAACTTTGTAGTTCAAGATTCATGAATAATTGCTTCACACTGATGATAGAGCGAACACCATCTACACCATCCACAGCATGCAAAAAGTGTTCTGACATGTCAGTGGAAGCAGTAACAGGTTAGGTTAATTTTTAATGTCAGGTGCACATGCACAAAAGAAGCAGATAAACGACTATGCTTTCAACAAACTAAACAGTAAACAAAAGGTAACAACGTCATAAGGTAAAGAATAACACCCGGATTCATTACTGACAGACAAAGACGTCAATCCAGTACTGACATGATGAGACCATCCACCTAGCTGTGTGTAATCACCCACCCACTGCAGTGTACTAAACCATTAAAAATATGCACACCAGTTGCTCTAAGTAACGTTCACACCAATTTTGGTTTGTCTGTGCCTATTTATTTGGGAGCCCACATGGAAAGATGGACAGGCTACACCTGTAACTTGCCCATAATACAGCCTATCAACATGGCTGAAAAATAAAGCGACTAATTTTGAACTATTTACAATCAATGAGATGATAATTTTGCAAGGTTAGAAGTCACGTGGACCTTGCTAGACTAGATGACGGATAAGAAGCAGAGTCAGATGGCAAAGAGTTTGATGGCGTGATGAGGCACGTTGCCCAGCAGACCCCTGGATGACTCCATCACAGCCACGAGCTTGCCTTGGCCTTGACCTTCCGCCGGACTGACAGCCACATCACACGGATACCTCAGTCCATCGCCGGCCGTCAGTAGGTCCCCGGCGTCAGCACCGTCGTACGTCATCAGTACAATGCGGTGTCCATCACGATCGCACACCGCCAGCATGTTCGCGCCCTCAATCACACACAGGCCGTACGGACGAGCCGGAGGAGATCCACGCGCCTCACTGGGACTGCGACGTCTTGGCAGATTGAAAAAACGCTGGAATGTCCCCTTCGGATCAAACATCTACATCAGCCAGCAACCCCAGAGACACAACTCAAACTATAACTGTCATGTCTGTCTGTAAACAGTTATTGTTACCACAACCTGATAATCACCCAACTTCTTGCTGCTGTACTGTCACAAATTGTAACTAGAATACATTCGTATCAGTAACTCTCAATGGTTTTTTAAAAATTCTGTCCAAAAATGTTCACTTTATTAAGGAAAATGCCATCACCTTGTAACTATTAACATCAAAACTGTCTTGATCAACATGCGAGTTTAGGTTGTTGAGAAATAATATTATCTTAATTCTAATCAATTTCTCTTAATCTAAGCTAAAAACCTAGTCAGATTGAGTTTTTTCTTATCCAAAAAATGAACTGAAAACCAGTTTTAAAATTTCTAGTCTCTAAGGATTAAGAAAAATGCATATTCATTTGTATTGCAGCTGTCTGGTGTTAATCAGTAATGTTCGGATTAACTTTGGTCTTATCTGGCGTTTCCGATCATCTTTCTTCTTATCTGGTAGGTAATCGCAATTGTTGGTCTTTCAAAAAAATAACACTGAAGTTAGACTTCAGTTCATGTTTGCGATTATCTTGGTATTTACTCTAACAGAAAATGTCGACTATAGTGGTAATCCTACTTATCGACAAAACATGAACTCGCATAATGACTGTTTGAAATGCCACATCATAGGATGCGTTTCACAAACAACCTCCAGGAAGTTTCCGACTGAAATAAATTTTGCCAGTTTTCGAGACATCCTTTGTTAAGAGAAACAGCCATTCCTCAAAAAGCATCACTGAGTCCACCAACAACGTATTTGTAATAATTTCAAATGTAGTATTTTGCCTACATGTAGCTTTGCAGTTGCTGGTACTCAGCTCTGTTGCCATATTAAAAAAAAAACTGATTTAGATTGAGTGCATGAACACTGAACAATCCTAGCAGACGTAATAAATAGTACAAATGGGTCAGTCACCTTGACACACAAGTGACGTGCATCGGAGATGAACATCATTCCATTGTTGTCAACTGCAACGTGAGTGGGGTTGCCCAGCTGATAAGAGGGTATGGTGCACAGAGGAACTGCAGGTGATGGGGGCCTGGTGCTAGGAGCATGCACAGTCACCGTACGTCGTTCATCATCAACCACGACAATATTTCCACTCGACTTGACTGCCGCCACGCCTGCAGCAACAGTGTTCACTAATAACAACAATAGTAGAACTAATAATCGCACTACTACAATTTTCGTGCACTATTTAAGTGTCTACTGCCTCAATCAAAACTAATGTAAAACTGAAATAAAAAACAAAAATTATTCTCCCATGGAACATTTTTAAAACTAGATTTAGGAATAAAAATTATATTCTGAAGAAAAACCAGAAATTTCAGAATTTTAATAAACAATGCCAAACTGACACAGTAATTGAATGAATTAATAATGATCTTCACAAGTGAATTACACTTGAAGTAAATTCAATGTGCTGAACTGAGATAAGAATAAAATTAACAATAAAATTTTCAACAAAGCAAAATATCAGTGCCTGTAGGCATGCCGAACATTCGCTTGGGCCAGCATGGTGACGCGTACCGACCATCCTCGTGGAAGAAGCAGACTGTTCTCAAAGCTTTGTCGGCAACTGCCAGAAGACCACCCCTGCTGACAGCGAAACCTGACGGCTTGAGTCTGCCAAAATTGATCAAGGCGACGGACTGACCAGTGTGATCAAAGCGCTGAACACGAGCAGTGAGACCTAAGCCCTGGACACAGTACTCCTCCGCAACAATGACATCTCGGTTGTCGAGAAATGCAACAGCAACCGGGTATTGTATCATATCCCGGAGTGAGCCCACCTGCAAACATACACATATGTGTTAAGGCATGTACTGAACTGAAGTGAACTAAAATGCTAGTTCAGTTACATTGCATGGACTCTACAAAGCAACCAACTGGCAATTCAGTTAATTTCATTTTAGTTCACTTTATTCGCTTTGTACATGCATTTACATGATAAACACCAGCAGTATGCACACAAGTCAAACCATCAATCAACTCTGCTTTCTTTGGCAATGTAATGGCATTCACTGACAATACTAAAACAACAAAATAACCCAAAGTTGTTTGGTGCTAAGTGGCTTAGCTACAAGTTTCATATCAGTGTGGAGACAACTTGAACTGCAAATTCAGACACAGGTCAAATGGGGTATACCATATGTCTAGCACAATGTTACTTGGGGGAGGGCACATGAGTGTCTGACAACAGGTATTTTCATCTTATTCCAACCAATGGCTTCAGCAAGTTGCGCAACACTGTTTTTAAAGTAACAACAAGCTTAAAAAATAGAACTGGCTTCTAACTACTGCCACAGGTGTAATATGGCAAAGCAAACTCCGGTCTTAGGTTGAACTTTGGTCTACATGAATCATTTTTTTATGTTATATATACAGTTTCTGGCATGATTGTGTACTGTGTATACAGGGTTGGCCAAAAAGTGTGGCATTTGATATTTGGGTTTCCTCTCTAGTTAGATACACTATTTTTGAAATTTTCGTTTATTCACATATCATTAAATAATGTCGTTCTTCATCTGCTGAAGTAAACAAGTTCCATTTCTATACAAAGGAATTGTAATTTTCTCACAATGGCTGGATTAACTAACAATGTTGAACACTGTTTGATTCACAACCTGCATGTGCAGAAACACTTGGGTTCCAACAGAATTACAAAAATGTTTCTAAGTAAATGAGCACAATTAAACTGTAAATGATAACAGCAAATGCCAAAGTTGTTCAAGCAGTATAAACAACTGGTGTTTTGCAGTTTGTATGGGAGTATACTGATGCAGTTGAGGGGGGTAACTTATGTTGGTCCACCCAGTGTGAGCAATGAAAACTAAATACAAGACTTATTATGACGAACGAACAGTACCTGCTGGTGAGATGTACAATACCTTATCAACAGTGAAGAGGATCCTAGCTTGACTTGTAGATCCCGAGAACGTGACAGGTGACGTGGAAGCACTGGCAGTTGATGTGCCTGGAGTGTCAGCACTAGATGCAGAGCTGACATTACCAGAAAATGATGCGGTGTCAGCAGTTGCTGATGTTGGGGCATCTGGAACGGTGCTGCTGGCTGCCACAATACTTCCATCTGACCCACCTCCACCATGGCCTAGTGAAGTATGCAGTCGAGCAACGCTCTTCATTCGATAGCTGCGCCTGGGCGAGATGAACAAGAATTCATCAACGCTCTTCATTCGATAGCTGCGCCTGGGCGAGATGAACAAGAAACGTTCGCGGGTAACCGATGACGGGTTGTCATGCGGAGGACTGCTAGTTGTAGATGGACTCTGAGGCTCATCTGCATCCATAGTGTCCGTGCTGACGCTGCAGTCCTGCAGGCAGCCAATGATGTTCATGTCGAACAGTGACAGTGGCACAAAACGAAGTGGCTTGGGCATTCGTAGTCGGCTCGATGAGGCACCCACGTTGTTCAGCGAGGCATCAGTCAAGCGACAGACCTTGGCAGCAATCTCATCGAAGTGCAGCAGACACGACAGCGGTGAATCGGTCAGCAGCTGTCGGATGTCGACAATCAACTTCTCAATCTCAGACTTACGGAACTCAAGCTCTGCCAAAATGCTGCCACCGCCGTCACTGTTCAGCGCGCTGTCAAACCAGTTCTGTGCTTCCGTCAGCAGCGTCGTCTCACGCTGGCGCACCTGGGCCACGATCTGCTCCGAGTGATCACGGATGTTCTGCTGCAAGCCATACAGCTCATTCTGATGCGACTGACGCATCGTGTTGAGTTGCCTGGCTCGTGTCTTTACGTCTGACAGATGCGACGTCAGCACATGTATTGAGTCTGTCAGTCGACTCCTGCACATAGCATTACAGGCAGATCACTAACAAGATAGATGGCTAGAACTTAACATCCAATGTCTCTGTTCACTATGACCCAAACTTGCAACATCTGACCCCACAATCTGATGCATTCCCAGAAAGGATCAGGGCTGAAACTGCAGCAAAATTGTGTCCTGCAAATATCATGACAGCAAGACCAATAAGTGCAGTTTTCAACAGATCTGATCCCACCACCACAACCTTGAACTTTGACCTGATGCATCCATCCATGTCAAAAATGCATCAGTGTGCAAAGTTTAATGAAGTTGTGCTCAGTAATAACCACCTAGCCACACTACACTGGTAGAGGCAAGAGTGGCTGGTGGCAAAAAAACAGGTGTTTATCTGCATAAACGGTATTAAACTCAGTACTACTTGCATGAACATTCCATTGATATTCTACCTTTATCTAACTATCTCACATTCACACTGCAGTATTACGCTCTGCCATAACAACCCCATGTTCGTTATCTTCAAGAAATCAGTCCTGCCGATGTTATGAATCTGTGCAATGATCCTCTCCCTTATCTTGCTTCACATCTTTACTATACCAGTATCGAAAGTAGGCTTTTTATTTATTTATTTTTATTTCATTTATTTTCTAGAAAAAAAATGGTACAAAACTGTGTTTTTTGTCACAGTTAATTGGTGCCAAAATTTGTAGCTATCAATTTACAACCACTGTTGTATCTGATGCAAAAACCACATGCTGTGGGCCATTAGTTTACTATGCCATCAAGTTATCGAGCACCACAACACACACAAACCTGTATTTTTCCAGCACTCCTTGTTCCAGTGCCTCTGGCTTGTGCGAAGAATCATGTTCGATGGCACAAATGGAGCAGAGGGTAACACGGCACTCAGAGCAGAAATAGCGCACTGGTTGTTCGTGGTGCTTCGTACAAAACATTGCGTCTGCGGCATGCGTGTCATTGACAGCAATTAGTTGATGAGCTGCCAGCACGGTGTTAGAATTGTGCTGAGCCACACATTCATCGCACAACTGCATCAGACACTGTACACACATAAAACAGCTTATAAATGTAATGCTATACCATATACCAAAAGCCTATAGCAGTTCCTGTTTGCAAACTGTCAGTCTATTTCCAGCCATTTCGTTGCAGTTCATTCTCGAAGTGTGCGCTGCAGCCGAAGATTGCAAAAATCAATAAAAAAATCCTTATTCTGAAAGTTCGGGGTTCTTTAAAGTTATTGATGTTGATATGACTAAAAAGCTATTGTGATAGGCAGCATGCCAATGCCTATTAGCAACTGTTTTGACGAAAGACTGGCCAACAACGGTAAAATAACGACTTTTATGAGGGTACCACTCTTTGATGCCCTCGTGTGCAGGTTTCCTTAAACCTAGAAAATCAACACTTAGACCGTCAAAATCTACGTACAATGCTGAAAATTTCATATGCAGCTTCTCCATGTCTATCTCAATTGGTTTCGGTGCAATTCGCTCTTTAAATGTGTGTCGCAGCCCAACATCGCCAAAAAATCCATAAAACCTCCTATTTTGGCATTAAAAATCATCCAAGGTCATTAAATTCGGCGCCAATCAAGAGCCACTGTACGACTTCCTATTAGTGTTTAATAGTAACCTAAGCCCTATCTTGCACCGTTACTGAGATAAATGTACAGCAACTTATTGGTAAAAAAATCGCAAATTTTCCCTACCCCTTCTTATTTAGGCCCTCGTTTGGGATGACCCCCTTTGAATTTATGGAAAAGCTTTACGGTTCCTGAAACTAGAGTCTTCCAGGCAGCCGATGGTGAAGATTTGGTGATCCTATCTTGCACCGTTTTTGACTGATCCACCCGTGTGACAGACGGACAGACAGACAGACAGACAGAATTGTGATGGCTAAGACGCGCTGAAAGCAGTAGCTGCTTTCGCGGGTAAAAATGGTTTCAATCATCACTGGTCATATAATTCTCTGCACACACAAACTAAAATTACTGACAGGAAATTAGGAATGTACAAACATAGCAAAGTATACCACCTGAACGCAGTGCTGTGAAGAAGTCACGGTGCGCTGCTGGGTCTTACACACATCGCATGGTCTGGTCACGTTCGGATATGCAGATAAGTCAACTTGCGCCTGTCCATCAGCAACATCCATAGCCTGCATGTCACTAAAAACGTCTCGTATCTGTTCAATACGGTAGTCAGTTGGCAAACCACAAATTCCAGCAGGTGGCAGACGTGAAACACGCTTGCACAGTGGGCACTTAATATCATGGCGAATACGCTGCCTGCATCCTTCGAGGCATTCGGTGCAGAATGTGTGAAGACAAACCAGAGTGCGTGGCTCGTGGAATACGTCGAGGCACACGGGGCATTTCAACAGTTCATCCACTTTACGTCGGACCCCAGAGGAACAAGGCACTGATGCTGCCATCTTCTCACTGTCAATACGAATACAAACCAGTTACCTGTCACACAACAAAAATACAAAGAATAATCATTCGTTCAAATTATGCTACCTGGTAGTTGCCTGGTGCCACAGCAATAACTTGAACATTATGCAACACTAAAGTTTCGTTGTGGCCACATTTATTAATCTGGTCGTTATTTTCATTTTCTTTTGTGGTTGTTTCAGAATACTAATGCAACTGTTGAGTTTGGCCATGTGGTTTTTTTAACTAGTTATGGGCCGGCGTTCTCTCTAAGAGACATGAGTTTGCATACTTCCTTTCTTTCTTCTGAATATCGTTAAACAGCAGCAAGTTGAAGACTACTGACCAGTGGTCGCAAATGTGTCGATAGTGCTGAGTGCATAATGGATCACATTGGAGCTTCGCCACTAAAAGTGGATGGAATTTTAGTCAGTGATCCAAGCATGAAGGTTGAAGCTCTAAACAAGCAATTCAAGTCAGTGTTTATCAATGAAACTGACTGAAATTAAGGCGTTATAACTTGTTTGTATATTTGTACAGATTTATTGTAGTGAAAGATGGCAGAATCTAGCAAATTATTTTATTAACTAATTTATCTTAAATTAACTAAGTTCTCCAAATTTTTTCTTTCTTAAATTATATTTTTTGTCAAGTTTTTACCATTATTTTAAATTCTAGTCTCTTCCCTAAATCTTAAACCCATCTTTCGGAAAACCTTTCTAGGCTAGCTGTAGCACGTTCCCTAGCGATAGCTGGGCTTTCTTGTTTTAAACGCTGAGCATATACACCACATGCTGGCATCCTTTGATTTCATCTGCTTCTAAGTGTGTAGGCATATAATGTTAACTCTAAGCGAGGAGCGAAAGTTCCACCTCATTTTCGCTCACGGGAGCGAAAGTTCCAGGGAACGAAAGTACCAGGAAGCGAAAGTTCCATGCATGGAACTTTCGCTCCTGGGAGCGAAAGTACGTGGGAACGAAAGTTCCTGTTACCGGCTGCCGTCCGCCAGGGCGTCTGTGCGGCACTGCCTCTAGCAATGTCGTTTACTCTCACTAAGCGCCTGTTTTTTTTCACCAAAAACATTCCATGTTCATGAATTTTATATGCCAGCCAAACTTATGAAAATGGATTAGATGCTAAAACTTTTCAACTGAAACTAATCATCCATGAAGCATCATGTTATATGAGGACAGTGAACACCAGACAAGGAATATATACCAACTGTGTATTCACTGAACAATTTCTTACTGCAAGATATTTGGGTTTTTAATACAGTTACATTTACAGTTACAGTTTCCAGTCATCCATCACAGGCTGAACGGTAGTTCAAGCCCTGTGTTAACGGCGACTTCTCTTTCTTATGAGAAAGCCAAAAATTCAACCCCCTACAGAATCAAAACCCCTGATCTGATTGAGATCAAATTTGGCACGGTTGATTACATCGGCGAGATGACCCCTCATGCAAAATTTCATGTAAATCCCTCCACGGGGGGCTTCCCGGCAAATGGGTGAAATATACGCAAAAATTTTTGTAGCCATATACCTTTTTTTTCAGAAACTCACCTACAGGTCAGACCCTTCGGCGGATTTTTGCGTGCAATGGATCAAACGACGCGGTCTCGCGCAACGATGTGCCTTTTGGGGGTTAAAA
>Ga0209367_1010740_pt1 | contig 12227 bp, 7 predicted proteins | sample WorMetLIZISLAND2_FD_187412 | JGI IMG/M metagenome (GOLD analysis project Ga0209367, IMG submission 187412) | Marine gutless worms symbiont microbial communities from Max Planck institute for Marine Microbiology, Germany - Olavius geniculatus... ... | reverse complement strand
CGGTGTGATAGTGCACTGTCTTGCTCGAACATGTGAAAGACCAACTATCCCCACAGACATGTAAATTCGATCGCTTTGCACGTTTTTGTGGCTGCAACTGTAAAACTTCAAATATTTGACACCAACGAACGAGATTTTTGACCAAAGAAGCAGGGTAGCAACTGGCAGCACAAACTGGGATTAGCCTGTTTGTACCCGTGACACATTATAATGTCAGCGTTACATCACGACTAGCAAAGAATATTTAATCAACTGCCATGTTTTGTTAAAACATTTTGAATTAGTATTTATTCAGCTACAACTGGTAAAAATTTCATGCAAATTGCTCATCACTTGAGTGAGTTATGAAGAAAACAAAGGGGTCCTTTTATGAAACACCTTGTATATTCAACAATGACAGACTAATTTCTGCTCAAAAACTCCTTAACAGACTACTTTGCTCCAAGTTTTTGTTATTGTCACTAAACTTGAATAAACATTATCCTCTACGCATTAAATTTAACAGATTTACTATACAAATGCTTAAAAAATGACACAAACTATACCTTTCCAGACACTCCTTCACCATCATAATATAAATAATGTCTTTCCCTTTTTCCATCTTCTACACCAAACTCAACCATTTTTCGGAAGTCACAACCATTTAGCACAATATCAATATCCACTGGTTTCATAAGATTAAATAAGCTCTACACATCAAACATAGAAACAGCAATTAGAGAATTAGAAAAGTTGCAACAAACTGGAGATATTTCAATAATATACTTGCAAAATGCATTACCTAATTAATGACACTGTACAGAGCACAAAAAGCATCCTTCTGTAACACAATTTGCCTAATTAATAATAAAAAATTCAAAATTTTACCAACGAGTTCAGCCCCACGAAAGACAGCAGTCTATGATACAAACATACAAACTGTGACTCTGGTAAAAAGCGGATCGGTGGATATGTGGATCAGGGGGCTAGAGTCAAGAGTAGGGTTAGCATTAGGATTAGAGGTAAGAAAGAAGTTAACAACAGTGTGACGAAACACCACACCGGCAGCATTGACCGCACGGGCAAAACAAATTAGATGCTAGGGCAAACATAAGGGCTAAGGTTAGGGTTAGTGTCAAGGTTGAAGTTAAAGTAAGGGTTTGTGTTAATGCAGTAATTTGCTGCCGATGCGGTTGGTGCTACCAGCATGATGTTTCGTCTCACCCAGTTGATAAAGCCTGGGTTAGGTAATGGTTAAAGTAATAAATTACAGCTTTACAAATTGCGACATCCGCCAACTTACACATCTGTTTTCACCCATAAATACAAACTGAACACATTTCATGTAATGTCACTGTATGTTCAACAAAACAAAAACAATCACAAAATTATTATCCTGCTGGATCAACCTGAAGCTGCATTTTTTACAACTCTTGCCAGTGCTACCATCAGTAGCCCCATAACTTTCAAAAACTTCATGAAATTCATCCATAACTTTTTGAGTAAGAAACAACTTAGAAAGCAACTAGGCATGCATTTTATGAAAGTCAGATATACACTGTGTCCCTCAAAAAAACATCCCGAACATTTTCAATTCCAACTTTCAGAAGAATTATCAGATTATAATAATTTTTGGTACAAATATTCCAGAAACAACTGGCCATCAAATGACCATTCATTTTCCCACCTCACCCAATGTCTGTTTCTGCACTACCTGCAGAAAAGAGAACCAACAAAATATTACTTTTTTATCCAATGTGGTATGATTACTTAATGAACATAACACATAAGCACACATTTTGTTCACATTTCTGACTGTCTGGCTGACATTTTATCCAGTTGTCCATTTTCCAACTGCCTATGTAAAACCGCTTGAAATGCTAGCTCATTAGGTGAACATAAGTAGGGAGATGCTTTCTCTATTCATTGGCAGCAGTATCAGTAATGTTCTGCTTTAGACCAATCCAGGCTTTGCCAGTCGCTTCTTGAATTCATAAACATTCATGGACGTCATCTGGTAGAGACACTGCTGCATGACAGTCAAATTTTGTAATAGACTGGCTGTTGGAGCCCACAGATCTGGGTAGATGAAACTTATTGACGTTTTTCATTCATTTCAACATGTATTATGCTTGGTCTGCTTTCCCCAGGTAGTGCAGAAGCAGATGCTGGGTAAAGTGGAAACTTAAACAATGATTTAATAGCCAGTTGTATCAAAAATGTTTTTGCTAAAAACAATTAAAATCTGCTAATCTTTCTTTGAGTTACAGTTGATAATGTCAGAGATGTTTTTTTCAGATTTTCTGTTTATTTCGAGGTATATTTAGTCCGCCCAAAAACGATAGTTTTCGGAAGGACTTATGTTTTAGCCCAGATGTTTTTTTTCCGACCGCCAAATCTCAGAGATGCGTGGGCCAACCAGCTTGAAATTTTGCACAATGGTCAGTACTAGGCCAAATTTTATAATGCCGGTCCAAAATTTTGGGGGGGCACCTCAAAAAAATTTCGGGGGCGAAAAACGTGCAAAATTTGGCCCGATTTCGGACGACTTCGAAGTTCGGCGGCGAATATCTCTGAAACGGATGAAGATTTTCAAAATTGGATTTTTATTCCGTCTACCACGATTCCTCCTGCGTTAGGCGAAACAAGTCCGGTGAACTTTGGTCCAGTGACCTTGGAGATCTCGATGTTGAATCGTACCCACCCAAAGTGCATTTTTCGGAAGAACATATATCGGCCCCTAGGGGGTGCTACGCCCCCAAATTTTTACACGCGCTAGAGAATCACCAAGTCTTACTAGCACACCCCCCAAAGGGGGCGGGGGCCCTCCTTACAACTTTTTTCAAAGGGGAGTCAAAAATTGGCTTAAAATGCAATAAAAAACCGCTTATAACTTCGGAGTTAGGGGGTATAGCCCGACGAAACTTTGGAACTTGACGCGCCTCTAGGTTGGGGTGTTAACGCAAGTACAAAATTTGGGGGCACCGCCCCCTTACAATTTGGGAGGGCAAAAAACGTCCAAAATTTAGTACATTTTACGACAACTTTCGAGTTTGACGCGCATATCTCTGCAACCGATAAAGATAGCGACAAAATCTAAACGGCGTTGACGAGAAGGATCCTTTGAATGTTGAACAAAAAAAAATTTGTGAAATTCCATCCACTACGAACAAAGTTATAAGCGCTCATTTTGACCTACTCTAAGTCGCATTTTTCGGAAGACCATATATCAGCCCCTAGGGGGTGCTTCGCTTCCAAATTTTTACACGCGCTAGAGAATGACCAAGTCTAACTAGCGCACCCTCAAAGGGGGCGGGGACCCCCTTACAAGTTTTTTTAAAGGGGAGTCAAAAATTGGCTTAAAATGCAATAAAGGAGCGCTTATAACTTCGGAGTTAGGGAGTGTAGCCTGACGAAACTTTGGCACTTGACGCGCCTCTAGGTTGGGGTGTTAACGCAAGTACGAAGTTTGGGGGCACCACCCCCCTTAAAATTTGGGAGGGCAAAAAATGTGAAAAATTTAGTACATTTTACGACAACTTTCGAGTTTGACTGCAAATATCTCTGGAATCAATGAAGATAGCGACAAAATCTAAATGGTGTTGACGAGAACGATCTTTTTGGCATTGAACAAAAAAAAATTTGTAAAATTTGGTCCACTACGAACAAAGTTAAAAGCGCTCACGTTGACCTACCCTAAGTCGACAATGCGCGTTCGGCGTATGCCAATGCATTTGAGTTCGGGCCACGTGACTTTAATGCCGGGAGAATTTTACCCCCCCTCTAATTTCCCCCAATCGGACTTAGGGGGCCGGGTGGACTCATGTTGGGCTTTGCCCCAAATTTCTAGTTTTGCTTGATCTGCTTTTCCTAGGTAGTCCAGAAGCGGACAGTGGGTGAGGTGGGAAACTGGGCGAAATCACATGGTCACTTACTTGTAAATTGCACTAATCATACCTTATTGCACATTTCATGAATCTTTGTTGTCAGCGGTTTCGTTTGAGTTCTGGACAGACTAACTTTCTGGAACAGTGAGACAAACTTTTTAACAACTTCAACATTACCTTCACACAAAATCAACGTATTGACGTAAACATTGCACTGGACTGTCATGGCAGTCATAAACATCCGTTAATATAATGCAGCGTAACATCAACCATTATGTTCATCAGACACGGGGGCGTCTAAAAACCGAGAACGACCACGTTTAGATCTTCAGACTAGGTGTAGAATTAGATTTAGTTTAAAGGTTAGGGTTAGGAATAGGGTTAGGGTTAGGTTTAGGGTGTGTAGTCGCATTCAACTGCAATTAAAATAACTAAAATCAGTACAATCAGTGTCATAATCCTTCTCAGACGATAGACGCTTGAAGTAAACAGCTGTGACGTAGAGATCGCATTGCGTGCACATATACAATTTGTTGCGAAATAGTTAGAAAAGCGTGAAACGATCGCAAATATTTCTTCATTTTCGGACTTGAGACATCTTTCGCAGTTCATTAACATAAGTGAAATCGAAAATTTGCGAGTAAGTGATCATGTGACTTCGCCGGAAAATGAATGATCACTTGATGGCAAGTTGTGTCAAGAATACTCGTACCAAAAATTATCAGATAACTGGTTTTCAAGTTACAATCGAAAATGTCGGGGAAGTTTTTGGTACACAGTGTATAAGCATGGGTCTCCTATAAGCATACAGCACTAGAAGGGAGCACTGCCTCGAAACCCACTGCCGTCAAATCTGCGTTTAAAAATTATTCCCATTACTAAATCACGAGCCATGCAAATAACACAAATACATATTATGTTACCATTTTCTATTTAATATCTCTTCTAGCACAGTTAACAAAATAATCATAATCAAATCATACGTTCTTGTTTATATTCTGAACGGAAGTAAAAGCAAGCACCGGCTAGCACCACTTGATTGATTTCGGTTCTAGCAATTTCGACCTTAAACGAAAGTCGATTGAGAACAAACGTAAAAAGAACAGTGTGTCGCGATGTTTCGCAGCTCTTCGAGGTCCGCCGTTAAGTACTGCCAGCCACGTTCCAGTCTCTGTTGGTCATTTTGGTTTTGTCCCAGCGGAACTACGAAAGCGTCGTATTGACGAACAGTCAAATATCTCTGCAGAGTTAGGCTTAGGCCTACATCGTTGTCTTCTGTCAGTAGTTCAGTACTAGGCCTAAATGCTGCGGCATAGGTCATCTACCACATAATGAGATCCACGGACCATATCACCGACGTTTTTGCCAGTCTTTACTACAGGCCATGATCTTTTAATTTAAACGCTACTAGGCTAAGGCAGTTTGCATGCAATTAATTAATTGATTGATTGATTCAGCTCTGTCTCACCGTATATAGGCCTACGACACAAATCGATCGCAACCATGATCGCAACCCTAACTACAAGAGGCCAACATGCATGGTTATGAATATTACGTTTGTTTGGATATTTCATTTCCTCGGGCTATATAGCTGCTGCTTGCACATTTATTATAAACTTTGGACAGCGTTTGGCCTAAACACCAGGCCTACCTAATGATCACGGACATCATAAACTCGAGCTACGTCCATGCCGGTCGTAAACCGCGTTACAGTTTGAGTTGATTGAATAACGTCGACTGTATGGTCTCCATTATCACTGTATAGAGGCCACGTTATTACTTATGAGTTTGCCACTAAAAAGTCAAAAATTACACAGTATCTTTTGACCATTTTTCAAAGTCGTGGTAGAAAATGTCATGGTTTACTTTGTAGACCATACTGTAGGTAGCAAAATGTTTATTAATAGGCCACGTGAATAGTGAAAAACTAAGTGGTGTTATTTAATTACAACGTACTTGTCTTCGCTATGTGCGCGGTATTCGTGTTTTTGCATGTCGCTAAACTTACGAGACGTTTGGATGACAACGGCGGAGAATCATCCGCAACTGCTTCGTCATCGTTGTCAAACGATAGCGGCACTTCCGCCGTTCCAGTCGGCAAGTTCGTCAGCCTGTGTCCGGTGAGCCTGGACAAGCGTCGTCTCGGCAATCAACTGTTCAACTTTGCCGCGATGTTCTACGTGGCTCAGCTGACTGGACGTCGCATCGTCATGCCGCGCAGCTACGTACACGGACACCAAAGTAACGGCAGCGGCCGGATCAACCGTTGGTTCGACGTGCCGGCCGTGCAGCTGGTCGACGAGGTTGTCCCTGCTCTGTGTCCGTGTCGCAACATCACGGAGAGTCGTCCGCTGGCGTTCGAACAGTCACTGGTCCGAGCGACTCTCGAGTCCAGCGACGTCAAAACACTGCTGACCTGCGGCTGGTTTCAGAGCTGGCGATACGTCACTGGTGTCGACGCTGGACGATCGCTGCGCCGACAGCTGACGTGGAAATCGGAAGTAGCGACAGCCGTGCGTCGCTTCCTGGCGGATCACCGTCCACGGAACTGGACCAGCGTGTGCTACGCACGTGTCGGGCTGCACGTGCGTGCCGGTGATCTGCTCGACCAGCGCAAGCTTGCGTTCGGCTACACAATTCCAGGCCGGGACTACTTCCGGCGGGCGATCGACTTCTTCATGCGACATCACGGCAAAAACGCGACTCGAGTGCAGTTCGTGGTGACGAGCGACGACGTCAACTGGGCGCGAGCACATCTGGGACTGGATCAGATCGTCGCTGGCTACGGTCAGTCGGCCGACCTCGTCTTCTCGACGTCAGAGGATGCCGGGTTCGACTTGGCACTGCTGTCGGCGTGCGATGACGTCATTATGTCGACGGGTTCGTACGGTTGGTGGGCGGGTTGGCTGGCCACCGGCAGGACGGTCTACCACCGCCACTGGCCCAGACGTGGCTCAGCGCTACACGCCGCCTTCAACCGTCCAGACTTCTTCCCGCCGCGCTGGGTCGCTCTCTGATCACTGAGCGCTCGCAGTATGTTGTCCTCATCGAATTTAGCACGCAAGATGTGGCGACTGATAACAATGATTGAATAATTGCCAAGCAGCTCTACAGCATCATCTCCGTCCGTGGTTTACTCGCTGACGCGAGACTGTTACACACGCGGAAAATTTCGTGAAAAGTTTTCGCGCAGAAATTTTCAGGTTGTCAGCATACTGTAATTCCAGAAAGTCCATCGCGACGTTGTTTTTTAAAACTCTGTATGAATGTACAGCGTGTCGAACAATTCAGTTTTACTGTCTGCAAAATACAAAATACAAATACAAGAAATAAAAGCATATATTATTTCTATCTGGAATCATTTCGCGTCTGTCAAAGTGTCGGTGAAACGAAGCGTGACTGAATGACGTCACACAACCGTGACGTCATGAAGATGTCAGTCGGTGCTTAATTGCTACCGACAGACGGCGGATTAAGCTGACATCGACGCGGGTGGTCTCTCTCCATTCGCCGCCAAATTAGCCGCCACTATCATCTAATGCCATTCGCGCGGGCGCTCGGACGGACGATCATCGCCGGCCATTGTACGATTTATTCGTCACGGGCCGGGCCAGCTGACAAGGTCGCGAGGTCAACTTTCGATGACTCGGTGACCCCGAGACGAGGGTAAGGTGGGAGTGGCCGACGCATCACCACGCTAGCAACTGAGCAACTACAGGGAATAGAGCGATAGGCATTGGGAGGAGGATGTTAGGATAACAGACACATGAGAATTGGACCCGCATCGCACCGAGACATTTTTCAGCATTTCAATCATGAGATATAGACATTAATTCTTGTGTGCTTTTGTTTGCCTGACACTGACACGCGACCACTATGTTGATAAGTATGTAAGTATCTTTTTAACAAATTTCGTTTATGTGTGTTTTCTTAATGCCAAATTATGTCGACGATAACGATGACGATAATAAATCGTAACACTACGTCCTCATTATTGACACTATACAGTCGCCGAAGACGTCAAGAAAGCGACCTTGTTCCCACGCTTTTTCGTGGTTCTTCTAAAAGGTTAAAGGTGGTGATATAGCTCTTAATGGGAAACCCATCTCAGAGCTACGGAGCGTCACCTGCCATATGAGATCACGCAGTGTTACCTGCCACCCGACACAGATGAACGCGCGCCGCCTTAACCCCAGCCAAATAGGCTGGCACTCGATTCACCTACCCCGGAGGGATGGAAAGCTGAGTTAACCTAGGCGGCTGGTTACATACCGAGATGGTTTACCTGCTCGCAGGCAGTCACCCATAAAAGTACTAACCCGGTCCGTTGTAGAGTAACTTTGGTGATCGGATGAAACGCGTTACCGCTGCGCCAAACCACCAAGGGAATGGAGTCTGCATGGTCACTCGGCGTTGCATCCATGATCCATTACACACTTTTTTCACTCAGAGGTTTATGTTGGTACGGCGTAGAGAGCGACAGAAATGAAATGAACCAAAATAAGTAAAGTGAAATAAAATGAAAGCCGCGCGCTCCGGCTTTCAGTCCACTTTAGTTTATGTCAGTGTCGCTCTGTACACACCTTAAGACTATGCCGACGCTGGGTGCTTAACAACATTATCATCTGACGTAGGCCTACCCGTCAACGTCGCTATATTACGTGTCAAACAATTAGGCCTAAACAGGTATAGAACGGCAACCGACCAGCTGTTGAGGTGAACCTCTTGTCCGAGACGTCGCTGTTGCCGGTACATAGGCCGACATTGCCAGCGTCGTATAGAAACTGCCGCTAACTGCTATAAGTTAGGCTTACTTGAGAGTACTGGTGGCAGTCGAAAATTATGTTGACTGGCTCGACACTCAGCAATCCACATACTGTCACGGTACAAAATTTTTTTTCAGTTTCTATATAGTGGTTTTAAAAATAATATTGGATCCAAATTTGCTGTTTCTGGCAACGACCAAACATGTTGCATTTTAGCGAAATTCAGACTTGCTCACTTCAGTGACGATCCGGCATTTTAATTTACTGCCCTTGTCCTTATATTGACTTCTGGACTCTGGACTTTTGACTAATTGCCACCAATCTCCGTGTTAGCTTTTAATAATGTAAATCTTGAAACCTTTATTACTAAAAACAATAATAACAACAATAAATCAATAATACAACAATTTATGGTGGTGTCATCGTGACACAGTAATTGTTAGAGTTCACCTAGTTTATTTCATAAATAGAGAACAAAAGCGGATAGCTCAAACAAAGGAAACCAACTTGGGCCATAAATCCACTACTATTATCTATAAACCTACAGTCATTATCAGCAAACTTCGCGTAAAACTGATGCTCATTTTATCGTTTTATGGAAGACAGAAGGCTAAACTGAGCTTACGTAATACAATGATTTGAAAATAAAGCGTCGACGGAGGGCAGGCGTCTTTGAACAACACAACAGAAGAGAATGACGGTTTCAGCCGACGTCAACGTTGTCTCACGTGGGACCGACCGACGACCAAGACAGACGCTATAGCCGTGGCGTCGTGCGTTGCTGTCAGAGCGTTCCAGAGACCAGCGACCACGCACCACGTGTCAGTCTGTCAGTCAATCGGTCGGACGGTAGACTTGGGCGGCAGATGGTTGCGGGTCGACTGGGGACCCCGGCCCGGCCACCCACCGCGCCATCTCGTGCCACACACACACACACGCACACTTCATCGACGCCGAACGGACACCGGCAGATATTAATCGTCGTAATATTAATGCGTTTATGCTCGCTTCGCTGTGTCCTGATCGAGAAGTCGTGGTCGATGCCAGCTCGTCAAGCGTAAACCAGCTGATACAGAACGATTGTGTCCGTCTCGCATCAACAGCTAATGAAGCGCAGATCGAGTCGAGTCGACAAAACTAATCACGAAGACTGATAATCTAATTAAATCATACTAACACCCAATGAGTACGCGTGAAATCAACCTTGCATTGAGTTAAACGGATGCGACGGCTGCGTAGAAAAAACGTCATAATTTTTACGCGCGAGAGTTAGCATAGCTATAGCGCGTATTAGCTACGGCAATTCTGTCTGTCTGTCTGTCCGTCACGACCCGGTACCAATTCAAGCCTATGTGAGATACAGATTTTCGGTTTTCACTATATGATAGCTTATTGTCTCTAGTATTTCGTGACAAAATTTCATCCCGCTAGGTAAAGGGACTAGTCTGACGTGAAAATGGTTGCAAATAGGCACAGACATGCTGTTTATCGTAGCAAGCACTGGCGTCGAGCTTCTTAGAAATGTCAACATCGATGACCTTGAATGACCTCGAACCCCCAAAATAGCGGGTTTTAGTGAATTTTTCACGATTTCGGGCTGCGACACGCATTTCAAGAATGAATTGCGCCAAAATGGCTGGAGATAGACTAAAACAACCTGCGTACGAAATTTTCAGCATTGAATGAAGATTTTAGCAGTCCAAGTCCGAATCCTCTACGTTCAAGGAGGGTTGCGCAAGCGGGTATCAAATAGGGATACCCTTCTAAAAAGTGGTTATTTATCCGTTGTTAGCCTTTCTAGCGTGAAAATAGTTGCAGATATGTACAAATATGTTGCTTATGATAACAAACATTAGCGACGAGCTTCTTAGAAATGTCAACATCGATGACCTTAAATAACCTTGAACCCTAAAAAATATTGGTTTTAGTGATTTTTTGGCGATTTTTGGCTGCAAACAAGTGAATTGCGACGAAATGGATAGAGATAGACCAAGATTACTTGCGAACAGGAACTGCTATAAGCTCTCGCGCGTCTCATGAGCATTAGCTCAGATTTCTTGTTTTACTCGCAAGAGCTAATTCTGTCTTGGTGTTTGTCACAACCCGGTACCGATCGGAGCCCAAGTGAAATAGAGACTTCTGGTTTTCACCATATGATAGATTAGAGTCTCTAGTATTTTGCGACAAAATTTCATGCCACTGGGTGAAGGGTGTCTCCACGAACGACGGACAGAAAGAAGGGCAACCCCCCTCCCTTAAAAGCGTTATTCTACCGTTATTGGCTCTTTTAACGTGAAAATGGTTGCAGATAGGCACAGACATGCTGCTTATCATAACAAGCACTGGCAACGAGCTTTTTAGAAATGTCAACATCGATGACTTTGAATGACCTTGAAACCCCAAAATGAAGGGTTTTAATAAATTTTTCGCGATTTCGGGCTGCGACACGCATTTCAAAAGCAAATAAAATTGCACCAAAATGGCTAGAAATAGACCGAGACAACCTGCATGTGAAATTTTCAGCATTTAATGTAAATTTTAGCAATTTAAGTCCGGACCCTTTAGGTTCAAGGAAGCCTGGGCACGCGAGTAACAGATACGGGTTTCTCTCTTAAAAAGTGGTTATTTATCCACTGCTGGCTTGTCTAATGGGGTGTTTACACGATCCAGCAAACTTCCAGCAAATGTATTCAAAATACACGTGCTAATGCTGGACGTTTGCTGGACGTTTGTTGGACGTTTGCTGGAAATTTGCTGAACGTTTGCTGGATCGTGTAAACACCCTATAACGTGAAAATAGTTGCAGATAGGCATAGACATGTTGCTTATTATAACAAGCACTGGCGACGGGCTTCTTGGATTTGTCAACATGGATGACTTTGGTTGACCTTGAAGCCTAAAAAATGAAGGGTTTTAGTGATTTTTGGCTGCAAAAGAGTGAATTGCGACGAAATTGATGGAGATAGACCAAGATTACCTGCGAACAGGAACTGCTATAAACTCTCGCGCTTCTCATGACCATTAGCTCAGATTTCTTGTTTGGCTGGAGACTAGACTTGACTTGACTTGACTTGACTTGAGACTAGATGTCAATGATTTGGTGTCTTTAGTTGCGAAAATTACACGATCCAGCACTCGGCTCGGACGTCGCCCGGTCAAACAAGATCCGCTATACCAGCTGAGCAATCGGGGTTGGGTCGATAAATCAGCTACCGAAAGAAAACTCAAACCATGCGCACATATGCTAACAGTTGGAACATGGAATGTGCGCACCATGTGGGCACCAGCCAAACTTGAACTGCTGGAGAATGAGATGGAAAGATATCGCTTCGATATACTAGGATTGGCTGAAATGCGATGGACTGCATCAGGAGAGATGCACGACTGTAAGGTTATCTGGTCAGGGAATGAACAGAAGCATGAAGCAGGCGTCGGGTTCCCCCTGAGCAAGCGGGCCCGCGAGGCACTACTTGGTTATAAACCAGTAAGTGACAGGGTTATGGTTGCAAGATTCCAAGCACGGCCGTTTAACATGTCTGTCGTTCAGGTATATGCACCCACGTCAGACGGTACAGACGAACAGGTGGAACAATTC
>Ga0209367_1010739_pt1 | contig 12231 bp, 11 predicted proteins | sample WorMetLIZISLAND2_FD_187412 | JGI IMG/M metagenome (GOLD analysis project Ga0209367, IMG submission 187412) | Marine gutless worms symbiont microbial communities from Max Planck institute for Marine Microbiology, Germany - Olavius geniculatus... ... | reverse complement strand
GACTGGTAGAGCCTGTATTGGTCAGGAGCAGAACATTATCGATACTGCAGCTGTCAAGTGGGCCAGTGTACAAGTGTCACAGTGGGCCAACACTTCAAGCAGTTTTACTGTAGGCAGTTGAAAAATAGACAACTGGATGAATTGTCAGCCACAGTGTCAGAAATGTGAACACAATGTGTTTTTATGTGTTATGTTAATTAAGCAATCATATTGCATTGGATAAAAAAAGTGGTTGCGTTTTCCCCAGGTAGTGCGCTAACAAACGTTGGGTGAGGTGGGAAACTGAATGGTCATTTAATGGCAAGTTGTGTCGTGAATATTCTTGCCAAAAATTATCGAAATCTGATAATTTGTTTTCAGGTTAGAGTCGAAAATGTCGAGGATGTTTTTTTGGGACACTGTGTACATCAAGGCTACCGGTACTTTTAAAAAATTGGATCCTGTGGCAAAGAATGCTGTAGATCATGATTTCCCCAGGTATTGCAGAAGCAGATGCTGGGCAAAATAAGAATTTGAGCGGCCATTTGGTGGCTAGTTGTTTCAGGAATATTCTGCAATTTATTAATTTTTTTTTCAAATTACATTCGTTAATGTTGGGGAAGGTTCTCGAGATGCGGTGCAGCAGCATTTGTCATATACGGATGACTTTGAAACGCTCATGGAGCATAGATTCGAGTTTCAACTCCTATAACCGTAACTCCAAACTCTAACCTTAATTTGAAAAATTTTTGCTAATAATCTCATCAAGTACGAAGACTTGGTTGTCTAGCGATTGTCGAGTCAGTAATGACTAGACTATCGAGTTATTTATTAACATGTGTTTAGAGCGACAGAATTCATTGAATGGAACTGAAATGATATGAACTTGAATGAAAGTATATAGCTCTGATTTTTTCAGTTTATTTCCTTTCATTCTATTTCATTTAAGTTCATTTACTTTCTTTGCTCTGTGCGCGCCTTTGAGCTGCTCGAAACTCGAAGTTTAACTCGACGATGTTGAACCCTCAGCCTGTCTATGGCGTGTGCGTGCTGTGCAGACGGCGTGGTATCGTACGACATGCCGGTGGGCGAACGTCGCGGTCATGACGTCGAGCTGTCGGACGCGACTTACGACGGTCTTAGGACGGACGCCGGACGACGGCTGACCGGCGGCCTAGGACAACTGACAGACGGTCATCTGGGTCAGTCCAACTTCCGCGTCGACCGCTACGGTACGCGCGGCTACGAGTGGATTGGATGGAGGAGACGAGATGATCCCATGGGTGTCGGCGATGCGGCGACCGGTAATTGCTGTCAAATTTGTATATCTAAGGTTTCGACACGGTCTGCGGTTTAGTATAACGAAGCATAATAGGGCATACACGGTTAATAATAGCGAAGGATGACAATAATAACATTGCTGCTGTACAATTTGAAATAAAACATTTTGATTTTTTTTCTACTATATCTAAACAGCTCACTGATTATATTTATATACGGACATAATATATGCCGTAAACTATCGAAATGCATTGGACAGACTCCGTGTTCGTATGAACATTATCTTGTTTCTTATAAAAAGGCGTATTTGCAAACGTCTTTTGTGGTTGACACGCATAGACTTCGTGGAGCTGACGTTTCGGTTCGACGCGTTGCGGAACTTCAGTGGAGTGAGTTTTCACGCTAACAATCAACACAGTCGGGACGTCCGAGTCTTCCGTGCCGCGCGGCTCACTTTCAGCAGTAAGTAATTCAGTGCCGTGGAAAGTGTCTTTCTGCTTCAGAACATTGGAAACATTCTGAAGTCCTGTTCGCAAAGCATGTATGCTCTGCGTTTGTTAAGAGCCCACGGGATGTGTGATGCAGCAATACAAACAATTTTCAGGTCGGTCATTAATTGCTAAACTCACTTATGCAGCTAGTGCTTGGAGAGGATTTGCCAAAGCTTCTGACCGGCAACGAACTGATGCTTTACTTCGCCGGTCTGAACGACATGGATACTACGCAGTGCGTCTGTCGATGTTTAAAGAACTGTGTGAGAACATTGACGATAAACTATTTAGTAAATCTTGCATGAATTCTAACCATGTTTTGCACTCTACGCTTCCCCCTCCCTCCGCGGCATCGCAACATTACAGTCTTAGGCCTCGCTCACGTAGTCTCTCTCTTCCTGATCATGACAATCACTTATCGAAGTTATCGGACTGTAATTTTGTAACTAGCATGCTATATTTGTAGTAGTTTGCTCTCAGTATGTTCAGTTGCGGTCTGTCAACTTGTGTAATAAACGAATACACATGCACATATCGTTTACATATTTTTCAGTTATTGAGCTATAAGCTCTTATACATATGCACGGCTCAGACACACTAATTCAGTGTTATTTAACGTCGTCTTGTAGGCAGACTAAAAATGCTGCTGACTTCTTCTGGCAGAAAAACAGCTGGTTGAGATGCTTGCCATAATGATGTCATTGTATATCATTGTGGACCTCATAGTGAGTCGTCGCATCGGACCACAGCTGGCCAAAACGTACGTCCTGATAATGACGACGATGATGATTTTTATCTTCGCCAAGGTGAACGTAGTGAACATTGGAGGAGATTAAGAGATTGGTCGTTCTGTCCGTTGTTGTGTGTGTGTACGTGATGACTCATAATAGCAATGACGTCATTGCATCAACAGCTGCTTAGCCGGCTATTACTTCTCCCTCCCTTTCTTCTGCCGCAAAGCGGCTTTTCCTTTCCCTCCCCTTTCCTTGTTGTAGGTGTAGTATTAGTAGTAGTAGTAATACTAATGTTTAAATTACTTTATTTGGCGGAAATATGCACTCTCACAAGCGCTTTCTAGCTTTATTGAAATGACGTTGATCAAACTTTTGAAGATTGTTTTTTTGTTAATCTTGAAAACTTACTTGCGTGATTGATGTATCGCACACGCAGGCGGCGGCAGGGGTCAGGGGTCAAGGTCAAGGACGGTGAACTACGCCTATCTCAGAGACGACGCCATGGAGTACGCTAGGATGGTTCCCGTCTCCGTACCACACGAGCTCGGCGACCGCGTCAACGTCAGACTCTACTTCGACGCACGGTGGCTTATGATCAGCGAGGTCCAGTTTCAATCCGGTACGATACAGAGACTAGTTATCTCCGCTAAGGTGAACGTAGTGAACATTGGAGTAGATTGAGAGATTGTTTGTTCTGTCCGTCGTTTTGTGTGTGTGTGTACACGATGATTCATCATCTTCTCCACATGTCATACACCACCGGCATGAAAGTGGAGCTCTCCTGTGAAAACTTCTACATTTTACAGTAGTAATGTTTAAATCACTTCACTTGGCGGAGATATGCACTCTCACGAGAGTCTTTTAGTTTGTCTAGATTATTATACAGTGTCTCAAACTAGCGGCGTCGTCGAGCGTCAAAAAAAGTTCGGCGGCGCAAGAAGTTGCAGTTTTCCGCCATACAACTGCGAATTTCAGACTGAGTCACAAAGAAAATTTCGCGTGCCCAAGATTTTAGTTTGTGCCGCTCAATTTTTTCCAGATTTTGTCTACTTGGAAGAAAATTTCTCCACGAGAAGAAAATCGAAGGGACCCTCCACGAACTGCCACAACGCCACTGTTTGGAAAGCAGAGTCTACAATATTTTTGCGTAACTTTAACGAATTCAGTTAGATCAACAATACTTAGTGATTGTATAATCACTATGATTCCCGCTAGAAGTTATGAAAATGTATGTAAGTATTTTAAAAGTCATATATCGTAAACTGTAAACTTTTTTCCAAAGACAGTATACCGAACTATAATCATTAATCGTTGTCTTACTGGCTGTGTAGAATTGGTCGCTATAGACAACGAGCGAACGTCGTCGACATCAACTACGCCAGCGGACATCATTGATATCTGGGCGGGCAGTGCAACAGACGCACACAGCCGACTGACACCGTCATCAGTTGTATCAGCGTGGAACAGCAACAACAACAACCTGGCCGGCAACAACGAACTGCCAACGCCGTCAACTCACACGACGAGGACATTGGATGACGTCGCACAGCATGGCCGCACCACCTTGCACGGTATGGACTATGGTCGCTGCTTCTGCCAGTTGCAGTTGTCTCTGCCAATGTGAGCGTAATGAACATTGGAGGAGATTAAAGATATAGTTGTATTTGTTGGCGTAGTAGTAGTTGTAGGACGTGTAGTAGTAGTAGTAGTAGTAGTAGTAGTAGTAGTAGTAGTAGTAGTAGTAGTAGTAGTAGTAATATGTTTTAAATCACTTTACTTGGCGGAGATATGCACTCTCTCGAGCGCCGTCTAGTTAATTATGGAATACTTCACGAAAGCTTCTTGTTGTATGATAATTGACAACAGTAGGCATAGGCCTATTTTGGCTTATACCGCATCAAATCCGGTTTAGCAACCGGGCTCTTTCCACACCAGCTAAAAGAACTTAGACCAAAAATAAAGAGAAGAAAAGCATCAAGAGAGTAGGAAAAGGAAGATTAGATTGTTTACCCAGTGCTTTCTGTGACAGGAATGTTCTGTGCTCTGCTCAAAAATGCAGTACAGAAACGTTAATAAAACTGTGACCATTGCCGATATATATACTTTGTATACTTGTTCATTCGCCGCAGTACTACAAAGTAAATAGAACTTATGTAAACTAAAACTAATATAATGCACGTTACAGATTTACATTAGGCTTAACAATATTATTAGTAAATTACTTTGACACCCGTTTTTAAAGGAGATCGCTGCCTCTTGTGTAATAATTGGACAAATAACCGCAACAAGAACTTGGAACGGTCTGCCATCAGAAGTGACGTCTTCAGAATGCCTGCAAACATTTAAGACTAAACTTAAGACTGTTTTGTTCTCTTTCTTCCGCTTTTCCAGAGTTGATTTTAAAGTTTCTGCGGTGCCGTTGGCACTTTTTCACTCCAAAATCTATTGTATTGTATTGTACGAGTAAGCCTATTGATATTGTTGATATTTTTGTTATTTAGATGCGTCGGCGGCGTCCGGGAAGAATCATAACGATACTGGCTCCAAGTCCTCACAGCAGGAAGTGCCGAGTGTGCGTCAAGTCGTCGACAGCACGTACATCGGCATTGTAGTCGGCACTCTGACCGCTCTCATTCTAGTTCTCGTTCTTATTACCGTTCTCGTCCTGCAGCGACGGCGCATTTGTAAGCAGCAGCGTCTCGTTTTAATTCCCACGTTAAATGGTTTTAAAGTTGGCGAGTTATACCCCGTTTACACGATCGAGCAAACATCGAGCAGGCCTGATGGAACCCCGCCCTCTGGCTCAAATGTAGGCTTAGGCGTAGCCCACAGCTGATCGCATGTTATATGGGCCTTCCAATTACAACCCGCCCGCCCACCTAATTAGCATGCTAATTACCATAGCTCGTCAAGCTAGCTGGATGAATGCTAGCAAACACCGAGCAGACGTCGAGCAAACGTCGAACAATCATCGAGCAACCGTCGAGCAGACGTCGAGCAATTAGCATGTTTATTTTGAATACATTTGCTTGACATTTGCTCGATGTTTGCTCGATCGTGTAAATGGGGTAAATATTTAACTTTTTCAAGTTACAGACTTTTATTCATTGTATGTTATAGTCTGTCTGTCTGTTTGTTTCTCTGCGTCTCTTTGTCTTTCTTTCTGTCATGTTGTCTTGATTGGCGAGCAACCCCAAGTCCAGTGGCTTCTATCTTTATACCTGATGGGCGCAGCTTGCGCTCAGTGAAAAATAGGGGGATGGGTAGTTTTGATAAGGTTGCAGATCAAAACTTCCCCCCTATTTTTACTGGGCAAACTACACCCTTAACAAAACTTTCTCCCTAGAAGGGAAAGAAGCCCAAAATAGATGGTAAAACTTGAGTCAAAAATTTGGTGATCCTGAGCCCAAAACTGGGGGGAAGTTGCGCCTGATTTCGATTCCAGATTTGGGGGATAGAAGCCACTGCCCAAGTCATGGGCTTAATGCCCATTGCCATCAAAATGACATTGTAGGCACATGTAGGCCTATTAATAGGCTTGCTGTACATCACAAATGTAGCGTTATTATGCGGCTATCCAAATACCAAATTGGCTGCATTGCAGGTCTTTCAGTCTATCTGCCTGCCTGTCTGTTTATTAATCTGCGCCGCGCGGGCTTCTGACTCCCAAACAGAAAGAGTAGAAAACCTGAAATTGGAGTCAGTGGTTCCCAGGGCAAAAGTGCTCAGTTTGCCCATCTTCATCTGAAAAGGTCAATGATTGAGGTCAACGGATGTCAAAAACGTCGAGAAAATGACGCATATCTCGCGTACAATCTTTGAAATGGCAGCTGATTAGTACGAGCTAATGACACCACAGCACACTATGCGGCCATCCATTGCCCGCGTAAGCAAACAATTGGACCCGCGGTTTGCAGCTAGCAGACATACCACCGCCCCAATCATCCACACTAGGCCTTCACCCCGTAGCCCGTAAGCTACTACTCATTTCCCGTCCCACGGAGGGTAGGAGGCTGAGTTGGCCTGAGCACGCAGTATAGTTAGCAGCTTGTTCGAGGTTGCTTGCAGATTTGTGCTTCTAACTTCTGTGTCAGGTGCGCGAGTATCTACGAAGTGCCGGGATCCGAAGCCGACCAAGCTGGTGCTTGGACCACCCACGTCGTCAGCCAGTCTGCTGGCATTCGCACCTCCCCTCGCCAGCTACAGTCAGGCGCCGGCATACAGCAGCGATGTCACCAAGGCATGATGCTTTACTTCTTCAAATAACGGAAATGTACTAATTTGTACTTGTACTTGTGCTTTTAGTACTAACAACATCTCTGTCAAATGCTTATTGTTTTAATTACTTCAGTTCCCGCAGAAGAACGCTAATTTCAGTTCAGCTTTAGTTACAGAGCCCAAATGGAGAATTTTACATTTACTCTTGTTTTAGTTTTCAGATACTTTAATTCATTTACAGTTCTTTAGTCACAGTAATTTGAATTTTACTCCTAAAGACCCAAGTTCACTAATAAAGTTCAAAGACTGTCAGTTTTGCTCAGCAAGTTTTTAATCAACTTTAGCACAACGTCATTCCTGAGATTTTTTCACTGCTTAAATGCAATGTAACATGGTAGTTAACTTCGAAATTGGTGAAATTAATAATTTTTTTAACGGTTTATTTTGAATGAATGAACGTTTATTAGTGTTGCAGCCAAAAGCTTGAATTATGACAATACAATGTATACACTATTATTATAATTTCACTTACAATTTCGTTCTGTATAAAAATTATTTCTAGTTTAATTTCTGTTCTTAAAATAATTATGTTTTTTATTATTACATTTACAGTTAATTTTCATTGATGATTTAACTTTGAATAATTTCAAATACTATTATTGAATGTACACTGCAGTCTCAAAAACATCACTTTTTACATTTGCAATATCTTTGTCAGATATCGTCCAATTTTGCTAATTTTTGGCAAAAACATATTTCAGGAATTTAAATCAGACACATGTGCGCAGCCCACCATATCTCGTTTCATAGGTATGTTCAACAGAATTAGCAAAATCGGTTGAATCTGACAAAGATATCACAAAAATAAAAAGGACGACGTATTTTTGAGACACAGTGTATATCGTTGTATGCAGGACTCAGTGAGCGACTGTCAGTCGATACCTAGGACGTCAGCGTGTGATCCACTGCTATCGAGTGTCGTCAATCCTTATGCCACGTCTGACCTGCTCACTGGTGGCACCCCCGACACCAAACCATCACCCACTGCACCACCCCCACCCCCACCAGTTGACCTCTCCGCTTTCGAGTTCCCACGCAAGAACCTCAAGTTTGTCGAGATGCTTGGCGAAGGACAGTTCGGAGAGGTGATTACTTCTTGTCCTTCTGGTAAAAGGTTAAAGGTTGTTGAGTCTAAGCTTATAGTTGCTAATGGGAACTCGTCTCAGAGCTATGGAGAGTCACCTGCCATATGAAATCAAACAGTGTTACCTGCCACTCGATGCAGGTGAACGCGCCTCACTTTAACTCCAGCCAAACACAGGCCGGTACTCGATTTACCTACCCCAGAGGGATGGAAGACTGAGTTGACGTTGGTCTGCAGGATGTGACAAAGCCAGATAACCCACATTCTCGAAAATTGTTTAAGAGATTTTTTGAGACCTTTGTAAGATTTCATTCTACAAGAATGCGCATCCTTTCCTAAACTTTCAGTTCTGTGAATGTGGCCTGGCCCCACATCTTTTTGCTGTTTAATCGTATGGTGCTTGTTTAATCTCTGCAGCCCACTTTTCTGCAGGGCACAGTTAATTAAACATTATTTGTGTTATATTCATATTTTGCGTGCAGGTCTATCTGTGTGAGAATCTGCTGCCCTCTGGCGGCTGCAGTTTGCCCAACTCGTCGCCTGATTTGTCATCTTCATGTAAACTGGTCGCCGTCAAAGTATTACACAGAGACGCCGATGATCAGACCAGGTTTGTATACAAGATTATTATATCTCTCTTTCTTAGAAAAGTGCAGAAGAAACTAAGCAAGCATAACAAGAAAAATCGACAGAATGACTCACCGGCAAAAATATATAGTTAGAGTAGAGCAGTGAATTTTGAAAATACAGTGTGTACGTTGCGTACGATTTTACACACTGTTTTATAAAAGGGGAACCCTTTTTGTTTTTTTTATAATTTACTCAAATGATGATCAATTTGCGCAAAATTTGTATCATTTGTAGCTGAAGAAATACTGATTCAAAATATTGCAACAAAGTATGGCACTTTATTAAATGTTCTTTGCTAGTTATGACGTAATGCTGACATCATAATGTGTCACGGGTACAAGCTTGATAGTCTCAACTGGTGCTGTCTATCGCTACCCTGCTCCTATGGTGTATATTAAACTAGACTGTCAAGTCTTGTGTAAAGCTAAATCTGTCCGCGGTAGCCGTCTTAGCGTTCTGCAATATTTATAGCAGAGACGTCAACGTCAGTTAACAGCTATCGGCCCAGCTGTTCTTGCTTAGCAGCAGCTATTGCAGCATGTTTGTCTTATCTTGCAATGGTAAAGTATTGGAGAATCTAATCTTGTCACCTTGACCTTTAGCATATGACCTTGAAATTTAATAGGCTTCTTGCGGTCGTCATGTTCCACGTTCGTGCAAAATTTCAGCAAGCTGAGTGCAGCGGTTCATGATTTACCATGTTAACAGAGAAAAAAAAAACAAAAACAACAGGAAAAAAACAGAAAAACAATGCCAAAAACAATACTACCGTCGCCACCGCGGTCAATAATAAATATATTGTAAATTCCACAGAACTGCATTGTGATTCTATCTGCTGTGCACGTCAACAGGGAGAATTTTCAGCGCGAAGCGAGTATAATGGCGTACCTGAACGACGCCAACATCACACGGCTGCTCGGAGTCTGTTTCGCTGATGACCCGATCTGTCTGGTGCTCGAGTACCACAAGTACGGCGACCTCAAGCGATTTCTACGTCGTCACGCCGTCGACGGTAGCGCCGCCCTGGTGACCCAGAGGAACAACGCCGGCAGCTCCAGCGACGTTCTAAGGTAGGCCTATGTGTAGAAGCACTTCAGGGAATTTGCAGCTTTCTGACTGATCGCTGCAAGTTTCCAACTGCGTTGATATGGGTGCTGAAAATTTCGACTTTGCCTCTCCCCGACTTCTCAGAAATGAAATTCCAGTCGCAAATTTTGTAGTTTTGGACAAAAATTCTCCTACAAGAGGAAAATTTTTCGACTGGATAAAATTTAGGCGTGAGGGAGCATCTGGTCCGTAATACTGCAGTATCTTTAAAGACTTTAGTTCTCATCGATATTATTTGGTGTGTCAGTTGGTTTTTATGAGTTGTTGTATAATATTTATCATATGGCATGCTGTATGGTATATCAATAACATTTTTAAAAATTTGCCCCCCCCACGTCTCTACTTTTTGCCAGCTGCAACGGGATGCAGATTTTCTTGGCTTAATTGAAAGACTGTATTGGTACGTTGCAGCTACGGCTGTCTCATCTACATGGCGACGCAAATCGCTTCCGGCATGAAGTATCTCGAAGAGCTGAATCTGATACATCGCGACTTGGCCGCCCGTAACTGTCTGGTCGGCGAACACTACTCCGTCAAGATCTCAGACTTCGGCATCAGCCCCAACCTGTACCCGGCCGACTATTACATGACGTCCAGCAAAGTTCTGCTGCCAGTCAGATGGATGGCTTGGGAGTCGGTCTTATTTGTAAGTATTTACTGCAGTGCAGTGCCTTGTCATTATTGTTTTATACTATTGAAGAATGTTTACAAGTTAGACCACGGACACAGGGCTAGTGCATCACGTAGTGTGCCTGTTTATGTTCCAGTTTTTGCCGGTACTCATTTCATCTATCCACGAAGGGATGGCCAGGCTGAGTAGGCTTGAGTGGCTGGTTACATACCGAGATGGTTTACTAGTCTGCTGATGGTCTGATGTTGATTAACTTTGGTGATGCAACCACCGACATTAACGACTAAGCCAAACCGCCATTTAGTATTCAGTAAATTAGAATATAAAAATCTGTATAGTGCAGTTATTTTCAAGTCACAAAGCACTGAGTTGGAGTCCTGAAGTATAAGGACTTGAGTCAAACTCAAGTCCATCCATTGCTGGACTTGCGTACTAGACCACTGAGTCGCTGACATAATAAATCACCTTTCATCGAACCTCTAGGATTGAACCAACGTCGACGCCTGTGGTCAACGTTGAACCACTTTAGGCTTCAGATCCATCCTGTTTCTGTGGTACGTCATCACAGACTATGTCACTCAGTCCAGTTGTCCAGATATGAAATTTCCCAGCGGTCTGTCAGCTTTACACTGGGCTGATGAAGAGGCTACTGCCTGGCTCGGCACGCAGAGCACACGCTATAAGAAGATTATAAACCACTAGGCTACACAACCCTGTGTTCTGTGCTGTTTGGCATATAGGGTCGTTTTTCGACGAAGAGTGATGTCTGGTCATTCGGCGTGACCACGTGGGAGGTGCTGACGTTCGCCCAGGAGACTCCGCTCTCGACACTCAGCGACGAGGAGGTCGTTGACAACTGCGAGCGCTGGTACCACGCCACTGATGATCACGATGATGATGGGTCCCCGGGTACCAGCCTACCAGCAGTGGTGGTACTCGATCGGCCGGCGCTGTGTTCTCGCGAGATTTATGATCTGCTGCGAGAGTGCTGGCAGCGCGACGAGGAAAGACGACCCACATTCCACGAAGTAAAATATCAACACCTTGCTTTACCTTACGTTAAAGGTTGAAAGGTTATCTTATACTAACTGGTGGCTTGGTGGCTCAGCGGTTAGGGCGTTGGATACGAGACCGAAAGGTCCACGGTTCAATGCCCAATCGATGCACTACCAAGTAAAAGCCTTGGGCAAGTTGTTCGCACCTACCTGCAATGACATTGTGTAGGTGCAAGTGTCTAGTGGTTAGTGTCGACTTGTAACTTTCAGGTTGCGGTTCGATTCTCACTGCCGTCATTTGCAAGCAACCTTGAGCAAGTTGCTAACCTACTATGTGCTCAGGCCAACTCAGCCTCCTATCCTCCGTGGGACGGGAAATGAGTAGTAGCTTACGGGCTACGGGATGAAGGTTTAGTGTGGCTGATTGGGGCGATGGTATGTTTGCTAGCTGCAAACCGCGGGTCTAGTTGTTCGTGCACGGGGGCAATGTGGTATCATTAGCTCATGTCAATCAGCTGCCACTTCCAAGATTGTAAAGCGCTTCTGCTCTTGAGTCCGTCTCATGTAAGAAGCGCTATAGCAAGTACTGGACTTCACCTTTATTTTTACTAGCTCTTAGTGATACAGGCCCGTAGCAGCGTGCATAGTTTGGATTAGTCCAGCATTTATGGCGAACGCGGGAAGCCGAAGACTATTTTGACGAAGCCAATGAAGTCAAATTCTTACAAAAATTGGCAGCAATATTTTACTTCAGTCAAACAGGTGGGGAAAATTTTATATAGGCCTGTGTGCACGAACATTGGTGCCAGACCGAATGCTACGACCCTGTGACAAACCATCTCAGAGCTACGATGCGCCTTCTGCCATATGGGATGGGACCATACAGTGTTACCTGCCACTTGACACAGTGAACACGCTCCGCCTTAACTACAGCCAGACAGGTACTCGGTTTACCTACCCAGTGGCGTAGCCAGAAATTTCAATTGGGGGTCTCGTCTCCCTCCCCTCCCTACCCCTTTTC